>Ga0214923_10006807_pt1 | contig 12673 bp, 10 predicted proteins | sample LL1510_MetaG_FD_177993 | JGI IMG/M metagenome (GOLD analysis project Ga0214923, IMG submission 177993) | Freshwater microbial communities from Lake Lanier, Atlanta, Georgia, United States - LL-1510 | ecosystem: Environmental > Aquatic > Freshwater > Lake | place: USA: Georgia | collected...
TACATTATTTTATATATTTATCAGTAGACAAAATCTAATAAAAACATGGCGCAAGAAACATTAATCTCACCAGGCGTTCTTACAAGAGAGAACGACTTATCGCAAATAACTCAATTACCAATAACTGTTGGTTTAGCTTTAGTTGGACCTACTGTTAAAGGACAACCAAACATCCCAACTGTAGTTACATCATATAGTGATTATATTAATCGCTTTGGTGGTTCATTTATTAGTGGTGGTGCTTCTTATGAGTTTTTAACTTCAATAGCAGCGTATAACTACTTCCAACAAGGTGGTGAAACAATATTAGTAACAAGAGTAACAAGTGGTTCATTTACACCCGCTTCAGCTTCAGTATTAGCTTCTAGTTCTTTAAATATTAACCAAACCAGTGCTTCATTTATTCTTGAAACATTGAATTATGGTACTATGGCTAATAATACAAGCTCTATTTTAAGTAATGGTGCTTTAGCTAGTGGTTCTTTAGAAAATATTACATGGGAAGTTAGAAATGTAAACACAGGAAGTGGTACATTCACATTATTAGTCCATCGTGGAGATGACAATACAAATACTCCAGTTATTTTAGAAACATATACAAATGTAAATTTAGATCCTAACTCTCCAAATTATATTGAACAAGTGATTGGTAATCAATCTAAAACAGTTCAATATGATGCTGATATGGGTGGATATTATATTAAAATATCTGGTGACTATACAAATAATAGCCGTTATGTAAGAGTTAAATCTGTTCCTATGCCAACTCCAAATTATTTAAATAATGTTGGTGGTGTAGCTATTAATACAACTACAGGTTTAAGTTACTCAGCATCATTACCTCTTAACGGTAGTGGCTCTCAAGGTGGTTCATTTGCTTGGGCTACTGGTAATGATATTCCTTATATTGGTTCTTCATTATTTGGTAATATTAGCACAACTACTCAAGGTTTAATAACAACTAATTATGCTACAGCAAGTAATATCTTAAGTAATAAAGATGACTATGATTATGAATTATTAATCACTCCAGGTTTGATTAAAAATCAACATACAGCAGTAGCTGATTTTGTTTCTAATGCTGAATCAAGAGGTGATTATTTCTATATCACTGACTTAGTACCTTATAACTCAACAATAGGTATTCCAACATCAGTAGCAGCTGGTATGGACACTAACTACGCTGGTGCTTATTGGCCTTGGGTTCAAGTAGTATCTCAAGAAACTGGCAAGTTAGTTTGGGTACCTGCTTCAACTATTATGGCTGGTGTATATGCATTTAGTGATAATGTAAGTGCTGAATGGTTCGCTCCAGCAGGTTTAAATCGTGGTGGTTTAGGTGGTGTTATTCAAGCAGAAAGAAAATTATCTCCAACTAACCGTGATAATTTATATGCTGGTAAAGTAAATCCAATTGCTACTTTCCCTAATGTAGGTGTAACAGCATTTGGTCAGAAAACATTACAACAAAAAGCAAGTGCTTTAGATAGAATTAATGTTCGTCGTTTAATGATTGCTTTGAAACGTTACATTGGTAATATTGGTAAAACATTAATATTTGAACAAAATACAACTGTAACAAGAAATAAATTCTTATCTCAAGTTACTCCATATTTAGAAAGTGTACAACAAAGACAAGGTTTATACGCGTTCAAAGTAGTAATGGATGATACAAATAACACTCCAGATGTAATTGATAGAAATCAATTAGTAGGACAAATTTACTTACAACCAACTCGTACAGCTGAATTTATCTTATTAGATTTTAATATTTTACCTACAGGTGTAGAATTCGGAGCTTAATTAATATAGATTAATGGAAACTAAAAAATTACAAGAATTTGAAGACGATGCGGCTGCTGATAAGGCAGTTGCTGTCGTTACTTCATCATTAAAAAATATATTACGTTCAGTTAGTAGTAAAAAAGATTTTGCTCGTGTAGCTGAAGCTTTAATGAAATTTATGATCAATAATAAAGACATTTTGAAAACAAATGTTCCAAATGATCCTAATTATAAACAAGTTTTAGTTTACTTAAACAAAATGCAATCAGATACAGACTTCAAAAATCAAAAACAACCTGAACAACCAGTTGCGAAAAAATAAATTATTAATATTTATACTAAACACATAATAACATGGCAGTATTAGACCCTACAGAAATAATGTTCACCGCGTTTGAACCTAAAGTTCAGAATCGCTTTATCATGTACATTGATGGTATTCCTTCTTACATGATTAGAAAAGCATCTTCACCGTCATTTAACGCAGGTGAAATCATATTAGATCATATCAACGTTTACCGTAAAGTAAAAGGTAAAGTTAGATGGAATGATATGACTTTAGAATTATATGACCCAGTAACTCCAAGTGGAGCTCAAGCGGTAATGGAATGGGCTCGTTTAGCTCATGAATCAGTAACAGGTAGAGATGGATATTCTGATTTCTATAAAAAAGATTTACGTTTAGATATCTTAGGACCAGTTGGTGATGTAGTAGGTGAGTGGATTATCAAAGGCGCTTATGTTAAAGAAGCAAACTTTGGTGAATACGATTGGGCAAATGAAGCTTATGTAAGTATCAGTACCACAATCGCTATGGATTATTGCATATTGAACTACTAGTCTAAAAAACATAAAATTAGAGCCGTCCCAAAAGGACGGCTTTTTTTATTCTTATATATTTATATATATAAAACAATATAAACATTATGGAACAAAAGTTCAAATATCCAACAGAACAAATCGAATTACCTTCTAAAGGTTTAATTTATCTTAAAGAATCACCATTATCTAAAGGTGTAATTGAAATGAAGTATATGACAGCAAAAGAAGAGGATATTCTATCTAATGCTAACTTTATTCGTCAAGGAACAGTTATTGACAAGTTATTACAATCTATGATTGTCACACCTATTGATTTTAACGAGTTATTAAATGGTGATAAAAATGCTATTTTATTAGCAGCTCGTATTTTAGGTTACGGTAAAGATTATGATTTTATCTATACAGATCCTAATACAGGAGCATCAGAAAGAGTAAATGCAGATTTATCATCATTAGATGCTAAACCATTAGATGAAACATTATACACACCAGGTAAAAACGAATTTAATTTTGAATTACCATTTTCTAAAGTAGTAGTAACATTTAAGTTATTAACACATGGTGATGAAGCTAAATTAGATAAAGAAATTACTGGATTAAAAAAAGTAAATGCTCAAGGTTCGTATGATGTCACCACACGTTTAAAACATACTATTTTAGCAGTTAATGGTGATAGAGAAACAGCTACTGTTAGAGAATTTGTTGATAATATGTTAGCTAGAGATGTTAGAGCATTACGTGAATATATTAGCAAAGTATCACCAGATGTTAATTTAAAAGTTAGTTTTACTAAAGCTAATGGTGACGTAGTGGAGGGCGTTGACTTACCAATTGGGGTTAACTTTTTTTGGCCTGACACCAGCTTATAAAAAAATAATATTAGAAGAAATATTTACACTTTGTTATCATAGTAATGGTGGTTTTACACATGATGAAATATATAATATGCCTCTTAGATATAGACGTTTTTATATACAAAAATTAATAGAAACCCATGAGAAACAAAATGAAGAAATAGAAAAGAAATTTGGTAACGGAAATTTAATTGATGATAAATCATCTAAACCAGGTAAATTAGCCCCACCTCCAATACCAGATTTCGCATTTAAAGCAAGAGCGCCTAAAAAATAGGTGCTCTTCATATTTATACTCGATATAAACTGAATTATATTAAATGCCAAATACAACTCCTACAGCTGCTGAAATAGCAGCGGCAACGGTCGAGTACCAAAAACAAAAAGATGTTTTATCATTATTGAATGATCAATTTGATGAAATTGAAAGCAGTCTGACTGATATCGCTACTAAACAAATTCAATTTGTTAAATCAAGTGAAGCAGGTAAAAGACAAATTTCTGAACTTAAAAGTATATATAACAGTTTATCTAAAACTGCTAGAACATTATCATCATATACTGAAGATTTTAGTAATGGTTTATTAGAAACTAAAGATATATCTAAAACATTACGTGATATATCACGTGATGAAGATAGAATACAACGTCAAATCAATTTAGCCGCTAAAGATAAAAATGTTAAATTATTTGGTCAACTACAATTAGAATTAAAACAACTTGATGCTGAAAAAGAAGCTGCTCTTATTTTAAAAGAACAAAATGAATTAATAGATGAAGCTACTGGTTTAACAGGTAAATTACTTAAAGGTTTAGAGAAACTTCCTATTATAGGCGAAAGCATTAATTTTGGTGAAATAAACCAAAATATGAGACAAGCAGCCGGAAATAGTAATGTTTTTGCTGCTGGTTTAAAAACAGCTGGTAAACAATTAAAAGAAGGATTAAAAGATCCTTTAATACAAGCAGCAGCGTTAGCTGTTATATATAAAAAAATATGGGATCTTAATAAAGATTTAGATCAAACTCTTACAGATCAAGCTAGACAATTAGGTGTAAGTAAAGAACTATCTAAAGAATTATATGATCAAGCTTATGCTTATTCTAATACTACTGAAGATAGTTTTGTAACAGCAGAACGTTTAACTAAAGCAGGTTTAGAATTAAGAGGCGCGTTAAATTCATCAGTTGATTTAGGTAATCAAAATGCTGAAGCAGCAGCTCGTTTTTCTCATTATTATGGATTAAGCGCTGAAAGTGGAGCTAAATTAGTTGAATTAGGAGTTGAACAAGGACAAAATGGTTTAGATATATTAAATATAACTGCTAAAACATATAACGAACAGAAAAGACAAAATGGTGGTACTTTACAATTACAAAAAGTATTAGATAAAGTAAGTGGAACAAGCTCAGATATATTAGTTAAATTTAAAGGTAATACTCAGGCATTAGTAGCAGCAGTTATGAATGCTGATAGGTTAGGATTATCTTTAGATAAAGTAGATCAAATAGGTGAATCATTACTTAATTTTGAATCATCAATTGAAAATGAATTAAAAGCAGAATTATTAACTGGTAAAGCTATTAATTTAGAAAAAGCTAGAGAAGCAGCGTTATCAGGTGATTTAACAAAATTAACAAACGAAATAGCTCAACAAGTAGGTAATATTCATAATTTTGAAAAAATGAATGTTATCCAAAGAAAAGCATACGCTGAAGCATTTGGTATGACAGTTCAAGACATGTCTACAATGCTTCGTAAACAAGAATTTGAAGTTAAATTAGGTGATAAAGCAAAAGCATCAGCTGAAGAACAATTAAAATATGCTAAAGAACATAATATAGAAGTAGCAGATGCTGTTAGACAACAATTAGAGCAAAAATCATTAGCTGATGAACAAAAAGAAATAATGGATAAACTAAGAGGAATCTTAGTTAAAATCACATCAGGACCAATGTTAACATTGTTCCATCAAATGGAAAAAATTCTTGGTTTTGTAGGTAAAATGCTTAGTGGGTTTGGAAGTATAACAGGTGGAGGATTAGGAAATGCTTTAGGAGCAGCTTTATTAACATTACCTGCCGCATTTATGGTAATGAAAGCTTTAAGAGGTACAAGACTAAATCCAATGATAGTTGAATTAGCAGGAGCTGGAAAAGCAGGTATGACACCTACTATGGGACCTGCTGGAACAGCAGGAGGTACTTTCTATAAAGGAGGACAATTTCTTCCAGGTGGAGGTAGAGCACCAGCAGGTGGTATAACAGTACCCGCTCCAGGAATGGCTGGGACTGGAGGAGGATTTAAAGGATTTATGGGTAGTGGTATGGGATTAGGTTTAGCTGGCATGGGGGTTGGAATGTTAACTTCAGCTATTACATCAAATATGGAAGCTGGAGAAGGCAAAACAGCTGTTGGTGCCTTAGGAGGCGCTGCTTCTGGAGCTTTAATTGGTTCAGCTATCCTTCCAGGTATAGGTACAGCTATTGGTGGTTTAATTGGAGGTATTGGTGGTTTAGTTAGTGGTTTAGAAGAAGATAGAGCTAAGAGAAAAGCTGAAGAAGTATCTAAACGTGAAGCAGAAAAGAAAACTCAAGATTTAATGGAACAATTATCAGTCAGACCAATAGCACTTAATGTTAGTAATGATACTATTGGTAAATGGAACACTTATTCTCAACAAAATGGTGCTAACTCTAAGTTAGCTTAACATATTTATATAAAACAACAATATCATGGCATTATTTGACAAATTAAAAACTAGTAACTTTAGCTTAAAAGGACAACAAGGTCCAGCATTTGAAAATGAAGGACAAAAAACTTCATCAAATATTCAAGCTTTAGCTAAAAATAACATAATGGTATCTTCTCAAGATTTAATATCTGGAAGAACATATGGAAATGGAACAGATAGAGTTAAGGTAGCACCATCAGGCTTAGATTTAAATGGCAAAACACCATCAGCATATACTAAAACTTTAGGTTCTACTAATGCTGGAACCACATCACAATTTTCATCTAACACTTCAGGATTTACACTTGAAAAAAGATTAGCATTTAGCCCATTAGGAAATCAAGGTAAACCATTATCTAATTTTGAAAATGTTGGTCAATTAACAACATCTGATATACAAGCAAAAGCTAGTAATAATATTTTACAATCTTCTCAGGACATGATTACTGGTAGAATATATGGCAAAGGTAGATTTACAGTATTTGTTCCACCATCTAAATTAGATAACAATGGAATACCAGTAGGAAATGTTTATAAAAACAGTGGGCCAAAAGACGGAAGATACTAAATAAAACTAATAGATGCCATTTTTAAATTTAAATAATAACTGGTCAGATTTAGCTCAGTATTATAACCAACCATTTAATAATAAACCAAAACCTCCAGCTATTAAGTTTGTTGGTTTTGATGATGGTTTAATACGTGGAGGAGCTTTAAATGCTACTTTAGCATCAGCTCAAGATACTCTTCGTATTGGTAAATTTTTAGCATCAGGAAAAGGTGGACTATTTGTAATAAAACAAGTTGGTTTACAATTATCTAATCCTAAATTAGAAACATTAGCCCCACCAGCCGCATTACCAACTACAGGAGGAGGTCTTATAAGAAATACTATTAATACTTTAAATAATTTCACTAATAAAAGAAGTCCTAACCAAATATATAATTTAGGTATTAATACTTTAGCTCAAATCCCTGTAGCAGCTTTAGGAGGTCATATTATACGTCATGGTGTCACACCTATTGGTGGTGTTGGATTTCTTGAAGGACCTAGTTTAAGTGTTGTTAGTGATACTTTTAGAAGTCCTATTAAAGGATATAACTATGAACAAATAGTTCTTCAAAACAATAAAGAACAAGGTAAAAAATATAGTTCTCTACCAGAAAAAAATCCAAATAGATTAGTTAACTATTTAGCTATAACTAATATGGATAGTACTCGTCCTATCGCTTTAAATATATATAATGGAGGTGCTAGTTCTGTATATGGTATAGGTAGTACACTTATAAAAACAACAGCTGTAAGAACAACTATAACTGATCAAAATATTGACAAGAAAAAGTCAGGACTTTTTACTCCATTAACAAATGACCAAATAATAAAAGCTGAACAAACTGATGTAAATTCAGATTTAGTAAATCAATTAGCAGCTTCTCCTATACCTAAAAATAAAGCTATAGCTAAATTTAATATTGAAGCTAGAATAGGTGTTTCAACAAATAGAAATATTGACGCTATAAATGCTATTGATATTGTAGATAGCAAAACCTTTTATGCTAATTCATTATTACCAAATGTAGATCCAGGAGTTTCAGGATCTTTACTTAAAGATAATAAAAGTATTGATGGTAAGTTTGGAAAAGATTTAATTAAATTTAGAATTGAGTTTTTAAATAATGACACTCCTGTAACTGATACTGGTGTAAACACAGATGTTTTAGCATTTAGAGCTTATTTAGATGATTTTAATGATGGTATGAATGCTAAATGGAATGCTTATCGTTATATGGGTCGTGGTGAAGAATTTTATGTATATGAAGGATTTACAAGAGATATTGGTGTGACATTTACATTATTTGCTCACTCAGTAGCTGAAATGAAACCATTATATAGAAAATTAAATTATTTAATGTCTAGTTTTACTCCAGATTACTCATCAAAAGGTAAAATGAGAGGTAACATAGGTTATTTAACAGTAGGTTCTTATCTTTATAGACAACCAGGTGTATTTACAGATATTAAACTAAGTAATATGTTAGATTCAAATTGGGAAATTGGACTAGATGAAAACTACCAACCAAATGGCCAATATGAAGTACCTACACATATTAAAGTAAGTTTATCATTTAAACCAATACATACATTTTTACCTAGAAAAGTACAACCAGGTAAATACGCTGATACTCCATTTGTCACTTTAGATAAAAAAGCATACCCAGCTCAAGCCGGTGAAAAAGTTGACGCGAGTGGAAAAATTGAAAATCCTGGTACTAATAAGTATTTAGATTAAATTTTTAATAAAATTCATATTTATTATCATGGAACGCTATGATAATAACGCTATAATTAGTACTAAACCAACAGTTCAGTATCCTAAAATAATTAGGTACCGATCATCTACTAGATATCCAGACATACCATTATCTGAAAATGATGTGTTTTTATATACTATGAGAGGTGATAGATTGGATAATTTAGCTTATCAATTTTATGGAGACTCAACATTATGGTGGGTATTATCTGTTGCTAATCCGGATTTACCAAATGATTCATTATATCCAACATTAGGATTTCAATTACGTATACCAGGTAATTTAAATCAAATTTTAAGTGATTTTGAACAATTAAATAGTTAAAAAGTGTTATGTCTATATTTAAAAGTACTCTTAATCCAGCAATAGCATCCCAACTTAAAGCTCGTGAAGCTGTAGTATCTAATGAAGGTTCACGTGGTGATACTTTTTTAAGATATACTAGTGGAAAGAATTCATGGGTAAGGATGACATCATTTGTTAATTATAATGATCCTAAAGGTAGATATACAGGAGATCAACTATCTAAAAAATATGTTTTAGAAGGAGGTACATTATATAATGTTGGAAAAGATAACTATAATTTAAGAGCAGGTGTAGGAAATGTAGATGGAGTTTACGCTAGTAATTTAGATTTTAATAATGCTAGTGGAAAAAGTGATCTTAAAAATGGATTAGGAGTAGATAGACTATATGGTCTTAGACCAATGCCTGGTATTACATCAGCTAATGTTATTAATAAAAGTGCTTATGGCTCATTAAGAGAAGCAACTATACAGTTTTACGCTTGGGACAAACATCAATTAGAAGAATTAGAAATATTATTTATGCGTCCTGGATACACAGTATTCTTTGAATGGGGATGGAGCCAGTATTTAGATTATACTGTAGCAAGTGGTATTAATAGTACTCCTACTAACATTAATATTAAAAATTTTGATATTGTTACTTTAAACACATTTCAATCTGGTTTAAATGATGATGTTATCTATTCAAAAATAGATAAAGATATTGAAAAATCTAATGGGAATTATGATGCTATGTTAGGATATGTTCAAAACTTTTCTTGGCAATTAATGTCTAATGGAGGTTTTCAATGTAGTACAACATTAATATCAAGAGGTGAAGCTATTAGTGGTATTAAAGCAAGTGGTAATCCTAATGTTATTTTAGGTTCAGCTATAGCTTCATCACAAGCAACTCTTTCAGATGAACCAAAACCAATATTAAGTACTTTTGAAAAAATATTTTTAAATATTATAGCATCAGCGAATGAAACAGAATTTGTTCAAGCATGGTCGTTTGGAGCAGGAAGTATAACATCAACAACTGGATCATTATATGTTTCTGGTTCTACAACTGCACAACAACAAGAATTACGTGATCAATCAGATGGTATAGTTGGAAAAATATCGACAAGATTAACAAAAGGAACTTTTAAAACAATTGATGGAAATTGGGATAATTATACTATTAAAGATTCTACTGATGGTATAGATTTATTAAAAAATATAGCTATTAAATTTTGTAATGGACAAACTGAAGGAACAGCTATTGAATACATAAGTATGAATGCTTTTGTAGCTATAATAAATGAATTTTTCCTTACTAAAAATGAAAAAACAAAAAAACAAGCTATTAATGTTGTAATACCACAGAATACACCTTGTTTAGCTAGTGAAGATTCAGTTAGTATTGATCCAACAACTTGTATAATAAGAAATAGTCATGCAACATTTCTTACTGAAACTACAGATGGTTTCAATCCTCAATTATTTTCTGTTATAAATTCTGCTACATTATCTCCAAATGATTCATCTTATTTAATTACTATACCTGAATTTATAGTTAGCAATTCTACTAAAAAGTATAATGTAGGAGCAATCGGTAATATTTACATTTCAATAAATAAAATTGTTCAAATATATAGAGGATTATCAGGAGGGCCAGATGGAGTGGATGTAATTGATTTAATGCAAGAAATTTTAGATGCTTGCTCATTTGCTTTAGGTGGAATTAATGATTTTAAATTATATTCTGATAAAAATATAGTTCAAATTATTGATGTAAAATACTTTGAAAATTCTAAACCAGCGAATAAATTTAAATTTGATTTAATAGGATTAAAAAGTATTTGTAGAGATGTAAAAATAAATTCTCGCATATTTAGTGAACAATCTAATATGATAGCAATAGGAGCTACATCCGGTGATAATGCTAATTTAGGGGATGTATATTCATCTACTCAAAATTATTTTAATAAAGGATTAACTGATAGAATAATTACAACAATAGTTGGTGATGATCCCTCCAAGCAAAACTTTATTGTAGGTGGAACAGAACTTAATGGCTCAGCTGCTTATTATTTTAATATATATAATAATATTGAAACTTTAGCCTCTTATGTTTATAGAAATGTTTTAGGTGTTGCTGAAGGATCACAAAGTTGGAAAGTAACTAGATTACCTCAATCTAATGAAGTAGTAAACGCTGGAAGTTTATTAAAAACATTTCATTATCAAATAAATGGTAAAGATGTTGACTTTAAAGCGTTAATTCCTTTTGAACTTGAAATCACATTAGATGGTATTAGTGGACTTATTGTCGGTCAAATTTTTGTTATTGACAAATCAATATTGCCTAAAGATTATTACAATAAAAATTTAGGATTTATTATAACAGGTGTAAGTCACAATTTACAAAATAATGACTGGGTAACAGTAATTAAAACTCAGATATGCTTATTAGAAAATGATGCTATACCTAGTTATGGAGTTGATAAAGAGTTACTAAAAAAAACAATTTTAGAAATAAGAAAAGAAGCAGCTGCTTCTGGTTTAATAATGTGTGCTTTAGCTGACTACATGGTTCATCAAATGTTTGTTTACTTTTTACTTGATAGAACAAAAGGTAATAATACTAAATCATATTTAGGTGCATCTGATTTAAATGGAGGAAGTAAAATTATTAGTAGATTAGGTTACACTTATAACTTTTTAAAAGATAAAAATAGCTATTTAAAACTAACAGGAGATGGTAAAATAGGTCCTGAAACTCGTAAATCCGATGTTAGAGCGACTGGTATATCAGACTATACAATATTAAAAACTATATATACAAATGTTAAAGATTTCTTTACTACTTCCGGTGATACAGCTGAATTTTCTAACTCAGAATTTATACGTTATGCTACACAAACAAAAGAAGATTCTAGTGATATAACATCATATTTAAAAAGCTGGTATGAAGCTGCTAAAAAACAATTTGGAACACAACCAGATTTTCCTCAAACATATGATGATTTTATTAAAGCTAAAAATGCTAACTTTGATATAAATAGTTTTGCTAACATGATGGCCAGTGACGGATTTCTTAATTTTGAATCAAACTCAAGAAAAGAAATATTTAAAAATACAATATTTTCCAATCAAGTTAATAATCAAAACTCAGCTAAAGAATATAATGACCCCGATCTTTTACTTAGAGCTTGGAAAAGTACTTATATAGGAGCTGTAGCTAATGAAAATGGAGGTGTTATTAGTATTCCTGTAACAAAAATTAATGATGATACTCCATTTACTGTACAACAAGTTTTACACCCAGCTGATAAAACATATACAAGTGGACTTTATCCAAACTACAAAGAAAATGAAGTTGTAATAGCATCAATATTTCCAGCTTGGGAGACTGTTGGATATTCAGGAGTATATGTCTCTGTCAATTATTATAAATTGGATTCAGCAGGATTTAATGATATGTATGTTAAATTTTATCAATTTTTAGTTAATCATAGAAATGATCTTGGTTTATCTTTATTCACACCAGCAGCTGGTTTTAATCCAATGCAATATCAATTAGAAAAAGTTCTTAAATAATGTATATTCCTAAGTCAAATATAATAGAAACAGGATATGATCAATCTTTTAGATTTGTTATAGCATCTACAGGACAGTCATATAAAGGATATTTTCATAAAGATAATAAAGGAAAATATTGGTCTGGACAAGAACATACTAATAGTTCTGTATTGTTAACTGAAAATATAATTGATGCAAGTCAATTAACATTTGATTATAGTGTAAAAAATAGTAAAATATCATATGGTTTTACTAAACATTATGATTTTAATTTAACTACTACTTTATATAAAGTAGTAGTTAAATT
>Ga0214923_10006808_pt1 | contig 12672 bp, 26 predicted proteins | sample LL1510_MetaG_FD_177993 | JGI IMG/M metagenome (GOLD analysis project Ga0214923, IMG submission 177993) | Freshwater microbial communities from Lake Lanier, Atlanta, Georgia, United States - LL-1510 | ecosystem: Environmental > Aquatic > Freshwater > Lake | place: USA: Georgia | collected...
CGCGCGCACGTACACATCCGCACCCCTGCGCGAATGTCCAAAAATCCCCCACACACGCTCACGGTCGCGCGAATGTCCAAAACTCTCACCACGTGTCTAGGTACGCTCACGGTCGCGCGAATGTCCAAAAACGAGAGCACCCCCCGATGTCATATCGGGGGGTGCATCGTGTTGCTAGGTGTTCGTTAGATGCCTAGCGTTGTGACAATCCGGCTCATAGCCTCGTCACCGGTAGCTTCGTCGTTGTACCACTTTGCTACGATGGCGCGAATTTCTTCGAGCATTTCGGTTTCGTAGTTGACTGTTTCCATTAGTTCACCTCCTCCTCTTCGTTTTCAATGTCTGCCAACTCTTCGACTAAGCGACGCACCAAACGCTCAGCAATCATATACAGGGCGACACGGGCGCGTTGTTCCATGTCAGTGTCGTTCGTCACGTAGTCGCTCACGTCTTCACGGTAGGCGCACAATTCGACAAACTCGCACCACATACGGTGAGTGTAAAGACTTGGCGCATTGTCTGCTACTTCGTGGATTAGTTCGTCTTCGTCTTCGTAGCCATGCTTAGCGCGGTCTACAAAGTCGTTACGGATAGAAACAAGAAACAGGCGACCAGTCTCATCGCTTGGTTCTGGGCAGTCTGCCATGTCTGACAAACGGTAAACGGGTAGCGTAGCCACTTCGTCGAGGGCATCGGTTTTAGTGTTCATGTTTCTAAGGTAACGACACATATAGATGCGTGTCAACTTCATTCGTTCGTGTTTCTTTATATGCACGATTTTCGAGCCATCGGGTGATGCGTGTCTTTCCCCTTATAGATAGGTATGCATCGCCACGCGCGAATGTCCAAAGATGTCGACATATAAGTAGGTACGCATCGCCGTGCGCGAATGTCCAAAAGTCTTTACCCATATCTAGGTACGCAATTGTGTGCGCGAATGTCCAAAAATGAACGAACCCCTTGCTGACCAAATAAGCAAGGGGTTCGTGGTTTCGGGGGTATGTATGACTATACACGATTTTTCTGTAGTTGTGCATCTTGCTCTTTGAGCGTGTCATACGCCTTGATGTAGTCGATGATGATTTCTTTTTTTGTGACTTTGAGTGACACATTTGTGAAGATGGCGAGTGTCATTTCTTCGCATTCATTCCGTAGTGTCTCGACCTCTTCAGTGAGTTCGTAGTTGTCGTTCATTTGGGCGTAGATTTTGTGAACGTCGTTGAGGTGTCGTTCGACATCTAGGACTGTTCGAGCCATGCCTTTGACATCGTTAGGTGTCTCTCTCATGTACCAGTGATGAATGTTTTTAGTTAGCTCTTGGAGCTTTTTTATTTTGTTCATGTTGGACACTATACACATTTTTTTGTCGCTTACACAAACACACTCTTATGTTCTTATTATTCAATAATAGCTATATAGGATTCTCTATAAGACGACGTGGAGAATTAGTTTTGACTTCCCTTTGTTTATTTGGTTTTTTGGTTGTTGCTTTTTTCGGAAAAGTCTGTATTGTCGTTTTTAGGCACATTTTTCTTATGTGTTTTCCAATATAAAAGTTACTGTTTTAGGGAGGTTTTCCCTAGAGAAAGAGGTTAGAAATGAACACAAAGGTAAAGCACTACGTCGTTCGTGGAACGGTGTCAGTGCCTGTTGAGGTAATTGTGGAATGGGTTGATGATGCATCTACTGATGGTGGAGACATCATTGATGCCGGTGCAGAAATGATTATCAACGGTGAGGGAACGATGCTCATGGATGAGCTGATGCTTTCCGATTCGTTCGAGGTGGAAGAGGTGGAATTGTAATGGCATGGTTCGAGAGCAACTACGGCGGTCACGGTTTGCGTGATGCTATCGCTGACATTCTCATGTTCGATTGTTCTGAATCGTGCATGAGTGATAGTGGGGTTATTGACCGCGCTAATGCCACGTTCTTCATTCGCAACGCTGAGCGTTACCCGTGGCTCAAGGTTGAGTCAGTGGCTCATTCTCCGTATGGCGGTGCGTATGGAACGCATTACCACTTGGAGACACGGTTCGATATGCACTTCATTATCAAGCCTGAACACAAAGAGGCATGGGGTGAGTTTTTGGAAATTCTGAACAATCTTTCCGATTACCCCATTATCGATGAGGGCATTTGGAGCGAGGTGGAAATGGAAGTGGTTGATGAAGAAATCACGGCTATCGCTGAGCGTGAGGATGCTGACCCCGATATGTTGCGTGAGGTCATCTATTCGAGTGACATTTACTCTTCCGTTGATAGTGACGGTTACGTGGATTTTGATTGTGACATGAGTGAAGTGGTGAAAGAGGCACGGCGTAAGAGCCAGACATACATGACTCACTACTACGGTGGGAAGTTTCATTCTGCTGACGTTTGTTCATATTGTGAAGAATTTGGGGTGTCATCTTGACACTCGATAAGAACACGTCTACCGTTGACGGTATGAGCAAATGTGAATGCGGAAACGCTATTACTGAAGACGTGGAAATGTGTGAGTGGTGCGAGTACCCTGACGCGCCTATCTACAAAATCACGCCTTATGGCATTCAGCAAATGGAGAATGCCGGATTGTCTGTACCGTATGACATTCAGGGCATCACTGTCTGGGCGACCAGTATCGAAAATGCACGGCTTATCTATGCGGATGCTTTCCCCATAGATGACGGTGCGGAATAACCCAAAAAAGAAAGAGAGAGAGAAATGAAAAACAATCGAGAAAAGGGCTACCTCATTCGGTTGCTCGACCCCAAGAAAACGACTGAGTTGGTTCAGGCGGTGGCGCGTGACGTTCACGGTGAAAGTCACGCTGACTCGCTTAAGTATTACTCACGCGGTGGCGCGTTGGTTCGCACGAATCAAGGTGTTGCGTATTTGTGTACTGAGGGTGTTGGTTGGTTCGTCGACAAAGAGACTGACCAAATCGAGGTTCAGTATTACACCGGTTTAGGATACGGGTTCGTTGACGTGTCATACACGAAGTTGTTGGAATGTCTGTCTGACGAAACGGCTGAGCTTGGTGACTTCATTCGCACATTCGGTTCGCGCCTAGACGTCAATTTCTCGCTGTGGAAAGAGGCTATGCGCGGTATTTCTCAAGAGTGGAGCAAGTAATGGAAATGGTTGTGTGTGCGCGGTGCGAAACGACCGTGACATATAACGCGGTCACTGAGGGCTATTACGCCTACTGTTCTGAGCATGACGAAGACTTATTCGAGTTCGAGACAAAGGTGGTAGTGAAGTGAGTGGTTTTTGGTTAGTTGAGGTGGAAAGGGATGGAAAGCCTTTCTTTGCATCTACTTCCATGAGTAACGAAACGGCGCGGTTGGACTCGAAAGAGGATGCTGAGAGTTTCGCGGAAGAGGTACTCGCTTACTATCAGCGAGTCCACAATGCAGCTCAAAAGCTGAAGATGCTCACGCACGATATTTCTATCAGCATCGTTTATAAAGAGACATTTGGAGGTGTCGAAAAATGAAAGTGAAAGCAATGGTCGAGGTCGAGGTTTCTGACGAAGAAATTCTCGACATGATTGACACTGCCGGTTATGGAATCGGTTACTGGTGCGAGAAAGCTGAAGTTGACGTAGATACACGTCGCTACATCGTCACGCCTGACGAAGAGGCGCGTGGCAACGATGAAACGATGAACAGGCGGTTCATTATCAACTTTGACGATATCGTGCGCGTACTGGTCGAAATCGCTACTGGTAAGCACAAAGTAGGGTATCCGCGTGAGTATGCCCAAAAGTGGCTATCGGATAAGAATCGCTACGGTGAAGATGGCGGAAACCTTGATAGCGACATCATGGACTGCGTAATCCAAATATGCGCCTTTGACGAAGTGGTATTCGGATGACCCACGTATGGCAATGGCAACGAACAAATACTGAGTGGGTTAGCGTTTGTCTAGTCTGCGGATACAAAAAGGGAAAGGGAAGACGGTAATGGCAATTCACAAATACATCGTGACCTACGCGGAATTTCGCATTCACGAAGTTGATATCGAGGTTGACACTGACGATATGGATTTAGACACTGAGACTGACGTGCAAGAGGCGCTAGAGTTTCGGGCGGTCGAGCTGGCTGACTTGATACTAATCGAGGGCGACGAATCCAAAATGCGTACAGGCTTGGTTTCGCTCGAAACGGATAGCGTGGTCGAGGTAACCAATTGACATGGCACATAGTTGGCAAGTCGAGCCTGTTGAGTTATGGCTTTGACGTGACACTGGTGACCAATGAAGATGGCTTAGACGTGCCATTGACATATGTCCATCAAGCGATTTCGACCCTATTGGGCTTGACGCGCGAGGGGGCATATGCAACCATAAAGCTAACCGACGATAAAGGGATTACCTACGGCGACTGGCTCATTGAGCATGATGTTGTTGTTGGTGGACTTTTGTAAGACGGTTATATAAAAAAACCCAAATAGAAAGAGAGAAATGAAAATGCCCAACTGGGTTAGTAACACACTGAACATCACGGTAGACACGGCTGAAAAGCGCGCTGAAATCATGGCGCGTCTTGGTGCACCGGTTCTTCGTGCAACAAGCAACGACGGTACGTGGGAAGTCGAAACTGAGGCTCGGTCACACCTTTCGTACTGGAACATCATTGCGCCACCAGCAGACAAGTACGAAGAGTATTTTGGACTGTCTGGTTGGAAAGATGGTGAGCGTCATGGTGACGGTGAGTACAACTGGTACAACTGGAATAACGCCAACTGGGGATGCAAGTGGGATGCCACTGAAGTTGACGTTGACACTTCTGATTACAAAAACAACCTGTTCAACGTGACGTATCACTTTGAGTCGCCGTGGTCACCGCCAGAGGGTTTCTTTGCAAAGCTCGCTGAGGCATATCCTGATGCCGACATGAGTATGGAATTTCGTGAAGAGCAAGGCTGGGGTGGAGAACTTCAGTCGACCGGTGACGGTCAGATTTCGCTCATTCGTGAGTGGGATATCCCTGCATCCCACCAAGACTGGATTGACTCTGGTGACGAAGATGGTTGCGTTTGCTTATGGGGCGACGGTAGCCACTATGACGATTGCCCTGAAGACAACTGGAAAGAAAAGGAGAGCGAATAATGGCACAAACATTACGTGAAGTAATCGCTGAGCTGAGCAAACTCGAAAGCTACATGGATAAGCCTGTAGCGTGGACTATGTATACAGAGGATGATTTAGAAATCATCATGGATGAAATCAAGACTGAAGATACAATTACTACAGTCTGGTCAAAGGTTGTTGACGAAATTCAGAAAGATTTGGATTACGGATATATCAACACGATGGTCGACGATTCCATTCGCACAGAAATTGACATTCACTACGGATACAAATGGAGTTCTAATGGCTGAACGTAGCTTTACGGAGCGAATCGAATATCAAAGGTCGATGCCACCAACAGTGGTTCGACCACCGCGTGAGTACCCTGAAAAGCGATTGTTTGTAATCGCTACCATCACGGGGGTTATTTCGATAAGCCTGTCAGTTGTGGCAATCATTATGGTGGTTGCCAAATAGCTGACGTTTACAAAGAGGTGAGCGTCAAGGGGCATCCAGTTTTCTCTCTTTTTTCTGGATGCCCCCAAATACAAAGGAGAGACATGGAAATTACAAATACTGATTTTGTGAAGTGCGAGTGTGGCGACTACATTGTTCTTGGTTCGCCATGCGATTGTAAGAAAACATCTAAGAAAACCCCAAAAAAGGAGAAGAAGTGAAAAAGGAACTTTATGACCTAAACGTCTGGAATGAAGGTTGGCACAATCTTGACCGTGGCGTTGAGGCTACCGAAGAAAACTCACGGTGGAAGATTTCAGTCCATCACCTAGACGATAACGGTGATGGTACGTTCTCGACCGGCGAGTGGATTGAGAGCATCGAGTTCTACATCGAGCCTGAAGAGGCAAAGCAAATGACTCTGGGCGTAGCTGAGTCTGACGGTGGGCTGTACGGTTCTGATGAAGACTTCTTTATCGACCCTGACGGTTTCCTAGAGGTTTACGGTGACGCTGTTCCTGAGCGCGTTCGTGAGTTTGTAGAAAGGTTCACACAAAATGGCTAAATGTACATGGTGCAAAAAAGATGCAATACAAACTTTTGGTGGTTTATGCACGATGTGCTGGGATGCTGATGAAATTAGGGAGCAAGAGAAATGACATACGATGACGATGATGAAGTGACAACAACTGTTGGCACGCTAAGGCTTGTTCGTCAGCAAGAACGTGAAAGCATTATCGAAATGCTCATGCCTGAAATCTTACACACTGGTCGGCACGTAACCACTTTTGGTGAACGATTCGACTTTGAGCATGATGCTAAGTGTCGTATGTGTGATGTAATCAAAAAAATAAGGGAGATTGACTAATGAATCCAAACGACTTGGGTGACCACATTGACGTCGAATATGATGCATTTTGCGAGCCGGTAGAAAACCATCCCGATACGGGTTGTGGTTTTGAGGGAATGATTGAGGCTGAGGTGTGGATTCCACGATTTGGTGATGACACTAATGTCCCGTGGGTTTGTCCAGACTGTGGCAAGAAGTGGGAGTCTTTTGCATTTGTGAGTGATTTGGTTTGGTAAGGCTCAACGCAAAACTCGATGCCGTGACTAAAGCCAAGAAAGCGTATGTCATTGCTAAGACAACGCTGGAGGCTCGTCTACGCGAACAAATGTGGGAAGAGTTGTCGAACCTACAAACGCAAATTGACATTGCTGTACGGTACGCCATCGACTCTGGCGAATCCAAAGCATCAGTGTTACGCGCACTTGGTACTAAGGATTACAACACACTGAATGCCTCTCTGGAGCGTACACGCGGTGTTACGGAGGTAGTCGGCACGAATCCACTCGATTCGGTTTACTCGATTCTCGATGGGAACGTGTTGTCTGTCAGTTATGTCAACCACGGTAAGAGTGGTTACACGGCTGATGCTTTGTTCGATGTCAAAAACCTCGAAGATGGCAGGATTCTTCTTTTATCCAAAACACCACTATGGAACGAAAAATATACGGTTCGTAATGACGCTGTAGCAGTTCTAGATGGTAAAAGCGACGGCGAATACTATGAAGAGGCGGTGACGTGGATAAAGAATTATTTGCACTCATAGTTATTGTCGGTTGGAATTTGTTTATTCTTTGGGTTGCCTTGAAGCTCAAAAAAATGAGTGACAACTATACCGATTCAATTGGTGGTGATAGTCGAATAAAAGACAATTCAGTCGTTCATAAGGTTTATGAAAAGATTATTGACTTGCATGAAATCAATAAGCGCGATGCAAAGACTGCTGAATTTATTAGAAGAAATAGAGAAAAAAATGAATCCTAAAGACGAACATAAAGCCACACACAAAGGCATGGAAGATGCGATTGACGCTCATGTCAAGGCAACGTATGACGATGAAAAGGGAGTTTTCGTTACTGGCTGGGTTGTTATTGCGTCGCTATCGTCACCAGAGTATGACGATACATCTTCTGACGGCTATGTGACATATACCTCTCAGGGGCTACAACATCATGGCATTCTAGGTTTACTACAAGTTGCCACTGAAGAACGTAGAGCTGTTGGTCTAATGTCAACCGTTTCGTCATTCTTGAATATTGTCAGTGACGAAGAGGATGATGAATAGTCTTGCTCCCCTGACGCCAACAGAAGAGCAAGAACGAGCCATTCAGCGAATGGTCGACGAGCCAACAAAAGCAGCACTCAATGGCTCAACGATGGGAGCTGGGAAGACACTCAAAGCCGTAGAGGTTGTCAAGCGCCTGTCGGCTGAAACCGTTCTGCTTATCGCGCCACTCGGCACTCGGCTGGGCTGGAAAGTCACGTTCGAGCGTCAGGGGGTTGAGTTACCGTTTCGATGGATAAACTCTTCTAAAGATGGCAAGATGGCTCTTGATGACTGGCAGTGGCAATTGCCAGGAATCTACTTTGTCGGGGTTGAATATTTTGTAAGGCTCGGCTGGGAAAAAACCCGAAAAACCAAAGTCTGGTCGAAGAAGCCTGACGTGGTTTTATTTGACGAGGTTCATCGGTCACAGAATCGTCACAGTAAGACATATAAGACTCTCAAACAAATAGATGGGCATTACAAAATGTCCATGTCTGGAACGCCAACTGGAAACTCTTTTGATGGAGCTTGGGCGGTCACGAAGTGGCTGTGGCCTGACTTGATTGAGAACTCATATCACTTCTGGGTCGACCGATGGTGTCAAACAGAATATGACCACTTTGCTCCAAATAACCGAAAAGTTGTTGGCGAAAAGAATCCGGGTAGTTTTTTCAACTGGCTACCATGCTACGTGCGCATCGAGTCTGAGCTTGATGTTCAGCTTGATGATTCTCAAGTCTTTGTAGAGCTTTCTGCGCAGCAACGTAAGGCATATCATCAACTTGAAAAAGACATGATTACGTGGGTTGAGGGAAATCCTCTAGTTGTTGAGTTTCCTATCACCTTGAGAACTCGTCTTCGACAGGCAAGTCTTGGAATGTTTTCTGTTGATGAACTTGGAGATATTTGGTTTGATAATGATTGCAAATCATCGAAAGCTGATGCCATGTTTGAAATCCTTATAAATGACTTTGAGGATGAATCAGCCTTGATTCTGACTGATTCTCGCAAGTTTGCCAACGTAGTAGCTCATAAGCTTTCTGCACAAAAATATCCAACAGCTCTTTGGCACGGTGAGATATCTCAGGATGCTCGTGAGATTGCTAAGAAGCAATTCATCGCAGGTGAGGTGAAGTATTTGGTTGCAGTTATTTCTGCAATTGCTGAGGGAGTTGATGGTCTTCAGTTGGCAACCAGAAATATTCTGTGGCTCAACAGAAGTGACAATCGGATTCTCAACGAACAGGCAATGGCGCGCGTCATGCGTCAGGGTCAAACTAGACAAGTTCGCTCTAGGGAAATTATTGCAGTTGACACATACGATGCTGGAGTGTTATCTTCTCATATCGCAAAAGCGATTGAGATGAATAGAGTTTTGAGGGAAAGGGGATAAATTGCAGGTTTGTTCACAGAATAATTGCGAAGAGCCGTCGAGAAGTAGGGGTCTTTGCCGTAGACATTACAACACAATTACTATGGCTGAACGCCGTGGTGGATATGTCAAAGTTGGTGACTTTTGTAAAAAGGGTCATAAAATCATTGATAACAATATCCAAAGATACATGAACCACGGTGTTGAAAGAGTTCGCTGCGCACAGTGCAGTAGGAATACACCAAACAAAAAAACCAAAATGGGTGACACTTGCGCCAATGGTCACAAGATTGAAGGCGAAAATGCTATTTGGCTCAAAGTAAGCAAGGGTGACGATAAAAGGCTTAGATGTCGTACTTGTTATGACGTAAAGAATAAGCGAAATCGTGTTCTCAGTTTGGAGCAACGCAAGTTCAATCGTCGACTTGGTAGATTCCGTAAAGAGTTTGAAGAGCAAAAAAAGAAAGACTCACTGGAAAAGATTCTTTCCATTCAGCCAGCTACAAATAGTTCTTATGGTAATTTGAATTATCTAAAAATGAGTAAGCGCGCTGAAATGGTTTGGCAACCACTATATAAAGCTTTTGAAAATAATAGGTCGTTCTGCTACAAAAGTCCAGAAGAATATATTGACTATGATGAAGAAAATCCACCAAGCAAAAGTCATGCATATGAGCTTTGTGACGGGTGTCCAATTCTTGTTGAATGTGGTAGATTTGCTAATGCATACAAGCCCATTATTGGAGTTTGGGGTGGGGAAGTTTGGAAAGATGGCAAGGTAATGCGATAATGACCAATGGGAGGAAAATAAATATGAGAAGAACTTGTGAGCGTTGTATTGACAAACCAATGCAATGTTTGGGATGCTGGTCTTGGGATATGCAAGATAAACATCCCGGTTACGCTTGGAATGATTAAATGACAACAAACAATGGAGGTAATAAAATGAGTGTTGTTCCAAAGATTTATGGAGCAATTGCAGCAATTCAAGCTGAGGTGGGTAACATTCCTAAGAATGGTATCGGCCCAGCATCACAGGGTTCGTACAAGTACATCAAGAACGATGACATCCTTGAGAAGGTCAGCGAGCTTCTTGTGAAGCACAACGTGATTGTGCGCCCTCGTGTTCTGTCCTACGAAATCACCAATCGTGAGATTGGCGCAGGTCGTACAGCACCACTGACCGTTTTGACACTTGAGACAACATATGTCTCGGTAGAAGATGGTTCAGAGTTTTCTGTAGTCGTATCTTCTGAGGGTGCTGACAATGGAGACAAGGCTGGTCGTAAGGCTATGACTCAGGCACAGAAGATGACTAATCTTCTTACCTTCTCGATTGCTACGGGTGAACCTGACCCCGATGGAATTGAAGCACCAAGTTCGGCATCTGCGCCAACGCAAAGTCCAGTGGCTAAGAAGATTGCTAATGCCAAGAACGATGATGCTACGACCATCTTCAACGAGGTCAAGGCATTCCTCGGCGCTAACGGATTGAACGGAAGCATCGCTAACACGATTGGTACTCGCATCTCTGGTGGCAAGCCAGCTGGTGAATGGTCTTCTGATGTTTCAGTGCTGAGGGAAGTTCTCAAGGCTCTGAAGAATGGCGAAGTGGAATAACTTGGAGCCGAAACTTCGGATACGTTCCAGTGGTCATGGTGGCTCTGGGTATAAACATCCTCTAACTGGGGATGTTGTACCCGGCGTCACGACTGTCCTAAAGAAACTAGAAAAGCCAGCAATTGCTCAGTGGGCTGTAGATAATACGGCAGCTTATGCTGTTGCAAATATCGATGCCTTGCTTTCACGAACAGAGGAACAGGGGTATGGTTTTCTTCGCTGGTATTGGAAGCGCGACCCTCTTGCTGGTGACTCTACTGATATTAGGAATTACAGTAATGGTGTGCTTAATGATGCAGCTGAGCTTGGAACTATCGTTCATGATTGGGTTGCTGCTGACCACGGTGCTTGCGCATATCCTGACGTTAGGAATGCTCCTGATTATTTTTGGGAGATAATAAAAGAGTGGGATGACTTCAAGTCAAAACACGAAATTGTGCCGATTCATTCAGAGGTAACATTCTGGTCGAAGGAGCATGGCTACGCTGGTACAGCGGATGCAGTCTGGTTAGTCGATGGCAAGCCAATGCTTATCGACGTAAAAACATCTCGCAACACTTGGGATGAACATATGATGCAACTTGCAGCACTTGGTCACTGTGATTCGATGCTTATCGAAGCTACAGAGGGTCACTGGGTTGAGTTGCCCATGCCAGAGTTTGACGAGTATGCTCTTTTGCATATGCGACCGTCAGATACAGACAAGAATGGTAATCCGATGTTGCCGTTCTGCGAGTTGAAGGTAATCAACGAGGCTGAAATTCCAGTTCATTTCAAAGCCTTTATTGGATTACTTGCAGTTTCGCACGCTCAGAACGAGTTGAAAGAACTTCGTTCGGGTGCTATGCTTAGCACCTCTTCCGAAGATGGAGAATAGGAGAAAAAATGAGTCAAATCAAAGCAGTGTTCACGGGTGGCGTTGTAGCCGACCCGGAGCGTCGCGTGGTTGCCGGGGCTAATATCCTTGAGTTTCCCGTGTACGTGAACCACACGAAGAAGAACCGCGAAACTGGCGAGTTCGAGAAGACCGGCGATGTCTCTAAGGTTCGCGTTACTTTGTGGCGTGACCTTGCTGATAGCGCTGACATCCAGAAGGGCGACCTCGTGGAGATTTCTGCCACGCTCGTCGAGAAGGAGTTCCAGAAGAAGGATGGCACTGTTGGTCGAAGCATCCAGACTGACTGGGTTGAGTCAATCGTCGTGAAGCACCGCAAGGATGGCGGAAGTGCCGGTGGTGGCTTCTAAAACTTCTCACCTCCCATGAGAAGCGTGGGGTGCGTCACGTAAATAACGCACAAAACTTCTCGCCTAACAATGCCAGAGTTGCGAGAAACTGGCTGGTGGGATGCGTCATCATAAAAACGCATAATCCTCCTTAGCTCAACGGCAGAGCAACGCACTGTTAATGCGTAGGTTCTTGGTTCGAATCCAAGAGGGGGAGCAATACTGGGTTTCGTTCATGCTCAGTAGTCAGGTTCGCCATCTCCTGTAAACAAAATGGCATAGCCTTCTTAGCTCAGCTGGTTAGAGCATCCGCCTTGTAAGCGGAAGGTCATCGGTTCGAATCCGATAGAAGGCTCAATTTTTAGCGTTTATATATACGAAACTAATTACGGGTAAGATGTGTTTCGTCAATGGGAGAAATTTTGAATGTATTTTACGCTCAGTTCATAGAGAACATTCTGGGTACAAATAGTGGTAATGCGTTCCTTTCGCGCGCATCTGGCAAGACAAGCGCTGGAAAGTTAAACATTAATATCCACAGAACGTTCAAATATCCAAAGCAACTCGAAGAGATGGTTGCCTATGTCGAGCAATATCAGCACGAAGATGTTTACATTTCCCCACTTCTTTACGGCGATAAGAAGAACGAAAAGGGCAACATTGCGCGTACACCTGAGAACGCGCTTACGTCTCAAACTATTTACATGGACTCTGACCTATGTACGCCAGAGAAATTTCGTCTCAAGCCTTCAATTCATGTTGTCACATCCGAAGGCAGGGGGCATGACTATTGGGTACTTTCATCTCCCGTCGACGCCAAACGTGCA
>Ga0214923_10006809_pt1 | contig 12672 bp, 26 predicted proteins | sample LL1510_MetaG_FD_177993 | JGI IMG/M metagenome (GOLD analysis project Ga0214923, IMG submission 177993) | Freshwater microbial communities from Lake Lanier, Atlanta, Georgia, United States - LL-1510 | ecosystem: Environmental > Aquatic > Freshwater > Lake | place: USA: Georgia | collected...
GCAAACGGCCTTCTGGAGCCCGCGCAAGCTGCCCAATGAGGGCTTCACGGCCTGCCGCCAGCCAGTCCAGCAGGTCGAGGAACTGATCCCGCTCCCCTAGGAACTTCACTTGTTCCTCTAGGGGGTGCTTACGATTGAATACGTTCATGAAAACTAGCAGCCCCAAGCCTTCCGGGACCAATAGTTGGCCGAGAGCTTGCCCTCGCCACCCTTGATGCCGCCGGAACGGGCGCAATAGGACGCCTTACGGGAAGGTTGGTCCTTCTTGATGGACATGGAGGGGTCGCCGAAGCGTACGAGCTTCACCTTGTCGCCCACTTTAGCCAAGACGGCGGACTTCTTGGCCGCTCCGGGCGTACTCTTGGGCTTGTTGTAGCCCGAAAACGTCATCCCGCGATACTTGATGCTCATTGCTGGAGGTTTTGCGTGCCGATAGCTCCCATCTGAGCGGGAGCCGTACCCAGACGACCAATCTCAGCGTTCTGCATTTGCTGCAAAGCGAACTGGTACTGGTTGACGTACTTCTCCAGACGGCCACGGAACGCCTCGTCCTGCTGCAAGCGGGCCGTAACGTCGGGCTGCTGGGTGTACTGCTGCACCACCCCAAGGGCAATTTGCGCCCCGTTGGGACGTGCGCCCACCTCAATGCCAGCGTAAATCTTGGACAGGTCTTCCGTAACCTGCTTTACGACCTGCTGCTGGGCCTGCTCGGCGGGCTGCATGACGGCATCCGCGAGGAGGGGGTCAATGTTGCTCGCCATCACCTCAAGAAGAGCGTCCGCGTTGATGCGGCCATTGCGGTCGAGCTGCATGAGGCTGACAAACTGGTTGAGACGGGTTTCCATCGTCTCGGGATCGTTGTTCAGCACATCAAAGCTAATCTTGATGTCGAAGTCCTCATCTGGGTTGCCCTTGTCAAACTGCATGGGGTCGGCAACTCCCGTGACGCGGAAGAACACCTGATCCGGGCCGAACCGCTGATAGCACTTAAACGCCATCTTCAACACTTCCTGCGCGTGATTGAGGAACTTGTTGATGAAGAACTGCTGACGGATGGAGCCCAGCGGGTTGTTGGCGTTTAGGCCAACGATGTTGTCTGCCGCCTCAATCATCGTCTTCTCCATCTCCACGCTGCCGGGGTTGTACGGCGGCACAGGGCCATACGCAATCTCACCCGCACGGCGCACAGGGATGAAGCGTCCCGGCCCAAAGTCCGTCGGGGGGTTGCCCGGAGGATGGAGGATGGGCGGCAGGGTTGCCATGCTGTTGCGGTCGATGCGGCTGTCGCGCTCAGCCTTAATCTGATCTTGCGGACCACGCAGCAGGTCGGTGAACGTCTGCACCTCGTACAGACGCTTGCTGTCCTGAGATAGGCGGGTAACGACGAAGGGATAGTCGTTGTAGCCGTTCAGAAGCTCATGCTTGGCGTAGCCCGGAGTCTCCCCAAGCCCCGTAAAGCGGGGATGGAAGATGGTGGCGTAGATGCCTTCGGACCCGTCCTCATGGTCAATGAGCCGCTGGAAGCCGTAAATCACCTCAATTAGTTCAGAGGCGTTGTACTGCTGACGGTAGCGGGCGTAGGACGTGCCACGGATGCCGTAGACGTTCTCAAGGTTGTACGTGTTGACACCCTTCAGGTGTTCAATGACGTGCTTGGCCCACTCCTCGTTCCAACCGTCCGAGGCTACGCGGGACAACACCTCCTGACCCGTCAGGAACGTGCGGTAGAAGACGAACGGAGCCCGCTGGGGGTTGATGCAGTAGCCGGGGAAGAACACGTCTCCGTCAGGGGCGCACGTCTGGAGGAATGGACGGTCAACGGACAGGCGGCTAATGGGAATCTCCGCCGTGCCTTCCTTACGGAGGGTGGACAGAGCCTTTTTTGCCCGCGCATCAATCAAGTCCGGGTACACCGACTTCAGCATCTCAATAATGTCTGCGTCGTTCTTGCCCTCCATGATGAGCTTGGCAAGGTCGGGACTGGTCTGGGCAATCTGGTTAAGCTCAATCTTCTGAAGATACTTCTTCTCCATGCGCTCCCAGCCCACGTACGTAACCATCAGGCCGCGCTCCAAGAAGTAGTTGCCCGCAAGCTCCATCTCTTCCTTGAAGCGGGGGATGTAGCTGCTCACCATCCACTTCAAGAAGGCCGAGACAACACGGGAACGACCAATGTCCCCAGCCTCCACGGGATAGGCGCGGATGTTGGCCCTAGCCAGAGCCGACATGAAGAGGGAGACGTAGTTGTTGATGCGCTCCTCAATGATGCGGGCTTCCGTATCGGACGCACCTTCCCACGGGAACGCATCCCCGCCATGCTTGCGGAGGTCAGCACTCTTACCCGGCCAATAGCAACGCCGCCCATCCGAGCTGGATACGCATTGGTTGAAGTAGGTGGACAGTTCCGTGAGCGTACGGTTGTACGCACCCACCAGCGCAACAACGTCCGGGCCTTCGTCAGAAACGAATGTTAGCGATTGCTGCTGCTTAGTTTGCATAGTTTAGCACGGGAAATTGCAGCCTTGATAATACCAGAGACGTATTCCTTGGATCGCCCAATCTTGTCCGCAATCTCGTCTGGGAACATTTCCGCGTTAGACCCGGCCTTCCTAGCCTGCTCAAACTCGTAATGGAGCAGCCTGTCGGAATGCTGCGCCAGCCACCTGCTGTCCGTTGTCGGGTCCTTAGGCTTTGTGGACATAGCGGTAGGAAACCCCCGTCTCGTCTCGGATGGCTTCCACCCAGATGCGCTTCTTCACCAGCTTGTTTGCCAGACGCTTGGGAATGATGACGGCATACTTCCCACCATCGTGGTCGATGGAACGGCAATAGACCCATTGGGGGTTGGGGGCCTGAGCCATCACCATCATCTCCATCTCCTCCGTCTTCTCGGGAGCCTTGGGAGCTTCGGGGATGGCTTCGGGAATAGCTTCGGGGATGGGAGCCACCGGCTCCTCCTTCTTGAACTTGTTCTTAATCTTGTCGAGTAGCTTCATTAATAGCCTCCAGTAGAGTTCTTGCGGGTTTTAAGAGAGTCGGGGGTGACGAACATGGGATCGCTGACGGCTAGGTAGCGCAAGGTGTCAATCGGGTCCTTCCACGCTTCCTCCAGCCCACCCTCTGCCGTGTACTCCTGTAGGGCTTGGATGATGTTCTGGCACCTGTCGGAGATGTAAAAGTGCGGGCGGTTGAGGGCGTCGATGGGCAGCTTCTTGTTGTACGCCATCTTGCTTTGCAGGGCTTGCAGCCCGTCCTCAATGTCCAAGCCGGGAGCAGGCCGGAAGATGAGTCCAGCATCAGCCAAGTCCTCAATGATGGACGAAGCCCCTTCCTGCGTCTGGTACTTGGCCGCACCTAGGCGAGGGTCAATCAATCGCTCAAATACATCATCCTTGGTTTCGGCCTCCAAGGAGGTAATCAAATCCACGTAGTCCTTGATGCCGTAGCCCAACCCCTTGCTTCCTTCCCCGCCAATCCACTTGCCCCCATACCACCTAGCCCAGTCGCCTATGTTGGTGTCCGGCCACTCCCGATAGACATACCACGTGTTGCTCTCGTCCACGGCCACCCACGTCATAAACCAGTTCTTCCGCCCCGCAGGGTCCAAGATCATGTACCTAGTCTTCCCCTTGAGGTCCATCTTCTCATGCGGGAGAACATTCACCTCTCGGTTGAAGTTGGGGAACTTGGTGGAGAGGGACTTTGTAGCTATGCCGTAGGCGCGGGTGAGGATTTCGGCTTCTGGTCGTCCTGCGAGGTCCTTGGCAATGCGTTCGTACCCGCCGAAAGGGTTGTCCCGGCTGTGGAAGTAGATGATCCCGGCGTCACGGTTCCGAGAGGTCTGTATGTAGGGAACAAGTCTGGAGTTGAGTAGCTCTGCTGGCTTGGATTGAACGGTGGAAGCTCCTTGGACATAATCTCTGACCACTTCCGTGTAGCCGTCGATGGGCGTGAAAGTGACAACAAGTTTGCTGTTGCGAGTAGCAAGACGGAAACGAAGAGTAGCCAGAAGCTCAGGCCCGACCAAGTACTCGTCGCACCAAGCACCAATGTTGAGCCAGACAGGATTGCGGCAACCCAGTTCAGCACCTTCGAGAATCGTATCGTTGTTGAGGAATTGTGCATAGGTCTTGAAGATGATAGAGGACTTCGATCCCGGCAGGATCAAACTCGACTTACTAAAGCCATTCTTGCGCGTGTAGGACACATTCTCCTCCGTACCCAGCACTTTCACGCGGTACTCCTCGGGCAACGCATCGTACACCGCACTCTGCTGCTGGCGAACGCTCACATCAGCGTTCTGGGCAAAGCACATGATGGTCGACTGAGGATTGTCCACAGCAGCCTTCACCACGGCATGAGCCGCCCAACTCGTCTTTGAACTACGGTTGCCACCACTCACCAACACTTCGGAGTGCTTGGTGAGAAGCTCCTCCGCATCCCGCCAATGACTCAGCTTAAAGCCATACCTGTAGGGGTCGCGTTTGCTATTCGCAATGGCCGAATGGTAGATGGTGTGGAGCTTTAAGACTTCCTCCGCTTCCATCCCGGCAAGCTCTTGATCCGTAGGCGGCACCAAGATTTCATGCTTTTCCCAAGATAGGCTCATGTAACAAAAACAGGTAGGTATTTCTTACAACACATTGAGGTCATGTAAAGAAAACGCCGTTTTCTTGCTACGTCTGCTCCACAGGCTTAGCCACCACTTCCAAGCTCGTAGCCTTCAGCTTGGCCTTCGCCTCCTCAATGGCCTTCATCGCATCCTCCAAGCTAGGAGCTGCGCTCCTATGCTCCACCGTCACCTTGTTCTCCCCCATAGCCGACAGGAACTTGTCATTCGCTATGGCCCAAGGAAGTGTGAGGTCCTTGATGTTGGTACGCGCCAACTGCTCCGGGTCTTCCGCCAACATCTGCATTTTCTGCTTTTGCAGCAAACGTAGCCCCTCCACAATTTCCAGAGCATCCTCCGCCAGCATAGCCCTACGCTCCTCAAGGACCACCTTGTGCCTAGCCCTCAGCCGACACACCGTGTCCCAATTAGCTCCCGTAGCCTTCGTAATCGTGTTGTAGCTCTCCCCATCCGCCAACATCCCCAAGATGTGGGCAGCCAACTCCGGGTCCTTCCGCTCAAGGAAATTACCAGCCCTCGTGGCAACCACCGCTATCGACTTAGCCAAATCCGCACGACCCTTCGCCTTAGTCTTGCCCATAAACCACCTTTCCTTGCGTTTTAAGCCATTTCGTCAGCACGGAAGTAGTAGGACGGCCATAGCCTTCCGAGTCAAGGCTGTTTGAGGGGAGCCTATTTCAGATTTTTTTTAAGGGGTGAGTGGACCCAACCCCAACGAAGGGGTCCCAACCGTGCGCGACCCCCTCCCCCCGGCAGATTTTGCCTAGGTAATTATCCCCAGGAAGTTCTTGCCGTACGTAGTAATGCGTAGGAATTATCTGCCGTAAGTAGTTATCCCTAGGAAAGTTCTGCATGGGTAGGAATACCTACGTAACCTTTAGGGGTTTCCGCCCGTCCTGCTCTGTTTTCAATTAGTTGCGTTAAGGAGGGAGAATGGGTTCCACATACCTTCCACTATGGGTTCCCAACATGGTTACACATCCTCTCTTCTCTTGCAATGACGTTGCAACTTATAAGTTGGGGAATCTTCCCCATTTTAGCTGGTTTGGGGACGTTTCCCCATTTCTCGTCCTGAGTGGTTTCCTTGCGTTTTGCGGGGTAGAAAGTTGGAGTTGGTACCTAGGCCTAGGGTAGGTCGTTATTTTGCGTCTAATGCAAATTGGGGAATTTTCCCTAATAGTGGCCATTAGCTGTTCTGATGGATAAGGGATTGCGCGGAAAGTTTGAAATAAAGCTTGAAGGGAAGGGGAGGTTGTGCATGGTGAGCAGCGATGAAACTCACAAAGTGCAAAAAGGATTGGGTCGAAAAAGCGGTGCTGGCGGTGCTTCGCAAGCACGGTTGTTACGAATGGGGCAACGTGGCCATTGCCGCGAAGATTGCCCAGAGGAACAATTGGGACATGCAGGCGGCCGTTGCCGATGCCGACAGGCCTTTTGTTAGCGGGGGCGTTGCTAGCTGGTAACCGTCACGTTTTTTGCCCGTGTCCACTTCCTCTGACTATTCCACGCAACGTGAAATTGCGCGCGCCGAACTTGCGGCCGCGCTTGAAACCTTGGCCACGAAGGCCTTTGACTTTACGGGTGAACGCTACTCGGCCGCAATGGCCATCGGCCGCGTAGCGCATGCGGATCGTGATAGCGTATACGCCGATTTGATGCGTGCGCACGCTGCGCACATTTACGCCACGCTTGAAACTTTGGCGGCCGAGCAAGCGCGCGCCGATGAGACGGCCGCGCTTTTCGCTGCGCTTCGTGACGTTCCGCACGCTGCCCTTGCCTAGGTGAGGGCAGAAGCGGGACGCCATAAAGGCACCCGGAAAACAAACACATGGAAACGACAAAGGAAAAACTACTCGCGGGGCTCTCCCGCTTCATCGCGCAGCGTCCCGGACTCGACTTCAACAACTACGGGGATTCCCGGAGCTATCGGGCGGAACTGCGGGCAATTACTCGTCAACGCCACGACGCGGAACGCTTGCTTGCGGCGGTGAGCTGGCGGGGCATCACGGCGGAGGACATTCTCCGCTTTACGGGCGGCGGGCGGCTTGAATGCGACGGCGGGGAATGGAGTTACACTGCGGGGCAATACTGGTGCGTTGAATACCGGCGGGCGGCGGCGGCTTTGCTTGCGTCGTGCCTTTGGGCCTATTGGCGGCAGGGAATGAGCGGGGATAACGTCGCGGACAGGTTGCGGGCGATGGCTCGCCGTGAGTTCGGGCGGGGTATTGCGTCGCGTTACTTCAACTAACAGCCATGAAACTACAAATTATTGAAATCTATCGGGAAAACCTACCTTGCGCCTATGGAGTATGGCCTAAGGATGGGCGGCCAGCGTTTGGGCGGAAGCCGCTTGCGGTGTTTGAAACCGAAGCCGAAGCGTTGGCCTTTGTGAAAGGCGGTGCTTTGTGAGCGCACGCGACTTAGAAAACAAGGCCTGCGCTTTAGTCGTAGGCCTAGGCGGAGGGTCGTCTTGCCGTCTTGCCGTTGCCCGTGCTTTGCGGGCATGGCGTAAGCAGGGTGACTTCAATCGCGCACGCTGGTTTCGCCGTCACGCCTTTTACATTTCCGGACACCTTTACAAATAAACCCATGAAAAAGTCAGACCTAATTCAATCTATCCTTTTCCTCATGGCTGCTTTCGCTGGCATCCTGTGGGGCATCGTGCGTGTCTTACTTGGTTAATCCCATGAAATTACTTATTAGCCGAACCTTTGAGGAAGTTACCCCGGAAAGCGCGGAAAACGGCGACGTTTCGGACTCCGGATTTGTTTACGAAAGCCAAGAGTTTACCTTCCGAGAATTGGTTTCCGAAATTAAACGCGGAAACTTCTACCGGGAGGGCGCAACCGAGTGGCTTTCGTCCTGCCCTTGGGTGTCTTGCTACGCAACCGGGACGGAACGCTCTGAAAGCCTACACTTCGACCGAGCCAACTCCGAGCGTGCGCGGAAGTGGTTTGAGTTGGCGTTGCGGGCTGCAACCTGTCGCAAGTAAACCAAGCCAACGCCATTCCAGCCCATCCCTCACCGGATGGGCTTTTTTGCGTCCTCACGCTGTCGAGCGTCAAAGCCCTTGGCGACGCGTTGCGGTCGTTGCAAGACGTGCGTTTCCTTGCGTTTTACGGCCCTTGTTTCGGGCCTGCCCATACCAAGCCAAGGGTTGCGCGTCGTTTCGCGTTAAATCGAACGCAAAGGCCATTTCCAGCGAATTGGGGAATAATCCCCAAGTAGGCAATTATTGCCTGGGTGTTTACCCCTAGGAAATTATTGCCGTACGTAGTCCTACGTAGTGACCTACCCATGCCACTTGCGGGCGGGTGGCACGCATACGCACGCGCCTATTGGTTTCAAAAACGCCTTAAAGGCCCAATTCCGGTTTTAGAACCCCAAAGCGTCTAAAGGACGTGTTTCCGGTTTGGAAATAACTTCTGGCGGTTGGGCGTCTAGGTCATGCCACACGATGATTTCCGTAGGGCTTATGCGAAAGAGCTTAAAGGGCCGGGGCGGGGGCAAGTCGGGGCCGTTAATGACCAGCACGCGGGGCTTGGGTTGAACCTGCTGCTTGGGCTCGGCTATTGGCTCGCCGAATAGGTCGTGCATGGCCTTAAGGGGACAATTCCGGCAGAGGCTTAAAGGGCGTTTTTCCGAAAAACCCGGTGGACGGCAACACGATGTTCCGTTGTCTCCATGTCCGGCGCAGCATGGTGGCCCCTTCTCCGCTTAGAAGTCCGGTGGAGGGGACGAGGCTCACACCTCTTGCCGTGTTGCGCTTTCTTTGAGGCTAAAGGACGCTTTAGCAATTACCGACTCCGCTGGGAACTCTCGGCGTAGCGCATCGGCTGACCAATAGAACGTGAGTTGGTCATCAACTTTCAGGCATGAAATACATAGTGGAATGGACATCAGTAGAGTTGGTTTACCCGGCGAAGCTCATGGAGCATCCTGAGCGCGTGCCTTTCCCGCCTGCGTACACGTCGTGCGGGGGCTTCCTTCCCGTCGAGGCCGCAAGCCCTCAGGCTGCGCTTAAACGCATCAAGCGTGTTGTGCCTAATGGAAGGGTATCCATCCTGAGCGTGGTATGATTGGGAAGCGTTCCGGTCCGCTCTGACTGGCGTAGGGTTCAGGCCACGTATCAGCCTCCGAGGCTCCTGACGCTTTAAACGGCGATACGGTTAGTTCGCTAGGCAGCTACGCGCAAATCCACCGCCTGACTTGTGGGAGACTTCGGGGGCGATGGTCGGGAGTCGAAAGACACTCGGGCTAACGGCAAACAGCGTAGGGCCGAAACTCTGAGCTTGCTTGGAGGAATCAGCGACGGCCATGACTGCTTCCGGGTTATCCGCCCGGAAGTCTCCTTACATCTGGGCAACGGCAAACGACAGACTTCCAAGTTCGCCCTGCGGGCTCTGGTAGCAATGGATCGTCCCTTCCAAACCCATCATTTGACCTGTGAAAACAGAATGTTTGTGGGCTAAAGCGTTGTTAGCACGTTAAAAGGGTAAATGACGGAAAATGGTGAAGAAAAATCTCGACGGAGAGCGGGAGTTATGGGATAGTCGGGACATGGAGAGAGAAACAAACAACAACATGACTGATCTAGAAAACGAAGCGCGAAGCGTCATCATCGGGTTTATGGCCCGTTTTCCTTCACCTGACTGCCGTGAGCAGCAGGAAATCGTGGAAGCAGCCGAGCAATGGCTGCGTTCCTACGAAGTGGAACAGGAGAACAACAACGCGTTCTGGAGCCGGTTCCGCAGCGTAATGCAGGCTCGGAGAGAAGCGAGCTGGGGAGTAGTTGAGAACGGGGGGCTGCGCCATGATTAAGCGTGACGACATCCGCCTGTGTGAGGCGGCTTACGTACATCATGTCCAAGCCAACGCTTGGAAGGGAGCCATCGACTCCCTTCGTAGCTTCAAGAAGACATGGCCGGACGATCCCGCCATCGTTCTGGAGTGCATGGAAGGACTGCTGAGAGCGATGCACAGGGACAAGCGTCGTGACGCCATCCGCACCCTCAAGCTCTACATCAAATGAATCTCGTCGAAAGCATGGGGGCGGCGGAAGTCGCCTTGGAGGTGCAAACCCTCCACCGTCAGGTGGCCGACCTCATCAACAGGGTTGAGGCGGAATCGCAGAGAGCCGACTACTTCGAGAAGCTCTATCGGGAATACCACGAGCTGTTTCTGACAATGGACAACATCAGCGGGACGGACGTTATTATTACGGACGAGGGCGAGGGCTGGGACATTGCCGTTCGTTCAGTTAGCGCAGAGGGTGTGTTTTCCCATCGCCGCAGCTATCACGGGAACAGCTTCAAAGAGGCTCTTTCCGCTTTCCAGAAAGGCGAAAAATGAGCGACACTCCACGAACCGACGCCGCAGCCATTCGCTGCGCGTGCAGCACCTACGTGGTGCCGTCGGAGTTTGCGCAGCAATTAGAGAAGGAAGTGCGCGAGACTTGGGACGCCTTGTTCGACCTTGCCAAGGACACGGGTGAGTTGCGGGCCACGTTGGAGCAATGCGAAGAGGCGTTGGAGCTAGCATTCATTGGTGGGTCACTAAGCGCAACAGTAAGCGAAAAGGTTGCCGCAGCACTTGCATCTGTTAGGAAGGAGGCGCAGCCGTGAGCAAAAGCAATTGCATCACCCACCATTACGCCTGCGACTGTCGCGAGGCCAAGTTCGCTGAACTGGAACGCGAAAACGCGGGACTGAAAGTGCAAATCCGCGAACTGATCGCCACGATGGAAGAGGAAGGCGAGATGGATGCGGTGCGGATCGCAGAACTGAAGAAGGAGAACGCCGCGCTGAAAAAGTTGATAATTGAAGTTGGGTACATCATCACTTATTTCAACGATGAAGTGGCACTTTGCCGCGACCCGTGGCATCGACCAAAGGAGGCGCAGCCATGAGCAATTCGAACCCGACCAAGCGCGAGTTTGAATTGCTGGACCGCATTCACCGATTGAAAATGGAAAACAATGACCTGCTTAACCGGCTTGCACGGGAAGCGCCGGATGCGTGGCAGGACTACAATTCCATTAAGCATTACCAGCGGGAAAACGCCGCGCTGCGTAAATGCCACCTGCAAATTGCTGCCGCATTAGATTCTAAAAACCCCGATTGCCGTAAATGGGCTAAGGAAATTACGGAACTGCGTGCAGACAAGGACCGGCTGGACTGGATGCAGAACGGAGGCAACGCAGTCGATGACGTGCTGTACGACATGAACGTGCAGATAGACTTCGATGTCCGCGCCGCCATCGACGCCGCGAGGAAGGAGGTGCAGTCATGAGCGACACGCCTAAAACTGACATGGCTGCTCGCAGGATTGGAGCAGCCGCCGCACGATGGCAAAGTGGGGAAATCAATGCAGTAGCATTTGCCGATGCAGTGGATCGGTTCGCCGACGCAGTTGCGGAACTTGAGCGCGAAAACGCCGCGCTGCGGGCGCTTATTTCAGAACCATACGGTTTCTTCACATTCGGCCACAAGGCTCTTCAGCCTTGGGGAAAGGCTCTTGATAACTGGTGCAATAGAGCCAAGCCATTGCTAGAAAATGAGGAGGCAAAGCCATGATCGCAGAACTACGTTTTAACCTGCCAGAGCAACGCTGGGAGTTTGACCAAGCTATTCGGGCGCATGAGGCATGGGCGGCCTTGCGCGACATCGACCAAGTGTGCAGAAACGTGGTAAAACATGGCACCGAACACAAGACGCCAGAAGAGTTGGCCCAATTCATCCGCAGCATGATTGGGGAGGCTGGTGACCTACTATGAACGACCCTTGGCTAGCATACGACAAGAAAGGCCCTCCTGACCGCCCGGTCGTCCCAAAAGTCCCTTTCTACGGCCTCCTCATGGCGGCTGTAGTCCTCACCATGCTCGGCATCAAACGACTCAAAAAATGAACGGCAAATGCACTACTCAGAATCCCTGCAAAACTGTGTCTACCTCCTCAACAAGTTCCGTTGGATGGCAGGCGACACCACAACCCCACAACTCGAATGCAAAAAAGAAACCGAACGCAAGGTAACACCGGGCCGTCCAGTAACGATGGAGGACCGGAAGCTCATAGTAGCTTTGTACAAGCAGGGCTTGATGTACAAGGACATCGTGAAGCAGTCCGGGCGAGCCTACGCGGTGATTCGCCGAGTGCTGGAACTGGAGGGGGTGGAGCGGAAGGTGGTCTATCGCCACATGGAGCAGGAGTCGTCGAACAAGATAAGGGACCTGTGGCTTCAGGGGATGCGGCCCTACCACATAGCCAAGACGCTGGGAATGGCATCGACTACAGTTTCCTCCCGGATCAAGAGATTCGGCTTACGTTCCTCGGATGGCTCTCCCTCGGGCTGGGGTCCAAAGAGCGTGCAGTAGCCCTTTACAACAAAATGGCTGAGTTTGCTGCAATTAGGGCTGGACTTCAGCCCGGACAGGGCTATCCCGCTATCGTCTTCAACGAGCGTGGAGGTGACTTCATCGCTCTCAAACACACCACAGAATGAAAACATCAGAGAAGATTGATCTAATCGCCCCAGCCCTGCTGGCGGCTCAAAAGGAAATAGGCAATGCCACGAAAAACGCGAAGAACCCCCACTTCAAAAACAACTACGCGGACCTTGGGGCCATCATCGACGCCATCAAAGACCCGCTTAACAAGCAGGGGATTGCCGTCATCCAGTCCCTTTCCTCGTCAGATGGAGCAAATGGTGGAGGACTGCTTCTTCGATCACGACTACTGCACGCTAGTGGTCAATGGATCGAAGACACAGCTTTTACGCCGCTCCCTAAGGCTGACCCACAGGGAGTTGGATCGGCTACTACATACCTACGCCGGTATTCTCTGGCAGCGTTACTCTGCATTACTCAAGAGGACGACGACGGGGAAGGAGCGCGGCCCCAAGCAAGCCAGCCGGTTCGCGCAATTTCGGACGGGGCTCGTCCTCCGTTCCCTGTGAAGGCTAAAAGCGACTTCTAATGAACTGGTGCCAGCTCATCGTCGTTCTGGTGTTGTTTGTTGCTTTGTGGCGTTCCTGCGCCGACTGGT
>Ga0214923_10006810_pt1 | contig 12671 bp, 15 predicted proteins | sample LL1510_MetaG_FD_177993 | JGI IMG/M metagenome (GOLD analysis project Ga0214923, IMG submission 177993) | Freshwater microbial communities from Lake Lanier, Atlanta, Georgia, United States - LL-1510 | ecosystem: Environmental > Aquatic > Freshwater > Lake | place: USA: Georgia | collected...
AGCTGAAGTGGCAGCTGACGCCTGCCCAGGAGTCAGCTGCCACTTCAGCTATTTCGACAGAAACCACAGCAACCACAGCAACCAAAGCAACCCCTGCGGCAGCGGAGGCAGCGGTGGCAGCCATGTCCTCAGCGACCTTGGCGCAAGATGAGCGCGAGCTGGTCCGAGGCAAGGAGATTGTGCAGCTGGTTCGCGAAGAACTCGCCAGCCTGCGCAAAGAATTCAAGCTCAGCCAACAAATGGTTTGGCAAGGTGCTGGCTTGTCCCGTAGCCTGTACCCATTGCGCAATGCCTTGCAAGAGGCGGCCATTCCTGCGGCACTGCGGGCATTGCTGGTCGACAGCATCCAGAGTTTCGAAGAGGTGGAACCCGCGGTAGACGAGATTCGGCGTCAGTTGTGCCATTCCATGCAGCAAAGCCATGTAGACATTGCCGAGCAAGGTGTGCATGTGATGGCTGGGCCCTCAGGTGCAGGCAAATCATTGATGGTGGCGCGCTTGGCGCAACATGCCAGCGTCAATTTGGGCGCTGAACAAGTGGCTGTCATCAGCTTCAGCGACCAGCGTGCTGGCGCTTGGAACCAGACCCAATTGTTAAGCGCGCAGTCTGGTGTTGATTGTTTTCGTGCCACCAATGCCACAACCTTAAAACTTTTGTTGGAAGAACACGGCCAACGCAAATTCATCATCATTGACACCCCCGGGGTGCAAATGGCTGAACGCGTGGCAGAAATCGCATACCTGTGCGCTGCCGCTCAGTTCCATGTGGTCATGCCTGCCGACGCATCGCAATCATCTTTGCGTCGGTTGTTGTCTACCCCAACCATTCAATGGCAAAGCCTGATGATCAGCAAATTAGACGAGGCGACACAGCCTTGGTCACTGATACAGGTGTTGACAGAAGGTCATGTGGGGGTGAGCACCGTCAGCCGAGGCGAACGCTTAGGCGAGTGGAGTCGCCAGTTGCAGGTCGAAGAATTGGTGAATGTGGCTTTGAGCAACTTGAGCTTGAACAACCTCGAATTGGCTCATGAAGACATGCGCAGTACCATGGCCATGGCATCCGCCAGAATTACCCGATTAGCAGCGCAACAAGCAGGGGCAGCAAATGACTAACCGCCACACCACACAGGTCATTGGCATCGCCAGCGGTAAGGGTGGAGTGGGCAAGACCACGGTCTCCATTAACCTGGCAGTGGCCTTGGCACAGCGAGGCCATGATGTCACCTTGTTTGATGCCGACTTGGGTTTGGCCAATGCCCAAATCGCATTGGGCGCCCGAGCCGAGTACAACCTCAGCCACTTTCTGGCGGGTCAAAAAACCTTGGAAGAAATCACGTTGACAACGCGCCAAGGCATTCAATTGATTCCTGGTGCATCTGGTGTGCAAGAGTTGGCCGCCTTAAGCCAGCTACAAGCCGCAAGCATTGTTCAGGCGTTTAGCAATTTGGGCAAGCACATCGATTATTTGATTGTGGATGTGGCTGCAGGAATTTCACCCTCTGTTTTGGCTTTCTTGGCTGCATGCCAGCGCCGTTTTATCGTGGTTCAAGACGATCCGTCTTCCATTGCAGACGCTTACGGCACGATCAAAGTTTTGTCTCAAGAAATGCAATTGGACGAAATCTATCTGTTGCCCAACATGGTAGACACCCAGACCCAGGGCTGGAAACTTTACCAACGCTTGAACGATGTTTGTGTTCGTTTCCTGAGTGAATCCATCCATTACCTGACGGCCATTGAGCGCGATGAAATGGTGTTGACCTCATTGAAAAAATACCAATCAGTCATGGAGTTGGCACCAGGTACGGCGGCTGCTCGCGACTTTCGCCGGCTGGCTGAGTTGTGCACGCAGTTGCGCTCGATAGACCACCCATCTGGTGGCATGCAGTTTTTCATGGAACGTTTGCTGCAAGGCAATTCGGAGCAATCATGAGATCAATATCCCCCATGAAGATGTACCAACAAGCCCGACCGCAAGGTGAGGAATTGGTATTGGCCCACCTTGGCTTGGTCAAACGCGTGGCTTTGCATTTAAAAGCGCGGGTTCCTGCTTACATGGAGTTGGATGAATTGATTCAGGTTGGCATGATGGGCTTGCTTGAAGCCTCGCGTGTTTTTGATGCCAGCAAAGGCGTGGATTTTGAAAACTTTGCACACAGCCGCGTGCGGGGCGCCATGTTGGATGAGGTTCGCCGACTGTCTTTTTTGCCTCGTTCTGCCGTGGCTTTCAACAAGTCTCAAAACGAGACTCTGCATGCACTTTCTTCAGAGTTGGGTCGTGCACCGACTCAAGCAGAAATGGCTGAATACATGGGCAAGGATCTCGAAGACTTTCAAAAGGAACGTGGCAAGGCCCGCCGTTTTGAAACCTATTCCCTGGAAGTGGTGACCGAAGAGGTCATGAGCATTGCAGATGAATCTTCGCGTCAACCAGATGTGATGGTGGAAGAGGCTGAATTCATGGCCGCAGTCACAGAGGCGATTAGTCAATTGCCTGAAAGAGAGCAACTGGTCATGCAGTTGTATTACGTGGAAGAACTAAACCTCAAAGAAATCGGCGAAGTACTCGAAGTCAGTGAGTCGCGGGTGAGCCAAATTTTATCAGCGGTGGTCAAAAAACTCCGTGGAACCTTACAGGTGGATAAAAGCATGGTCAGCAAAACCAGTAGGAGAGTGGCATGAACAGTTTCTTTCAACTCTTTTTGGCATGGGGGCTGTTGTTGGTCTTCGTGCTGATGCTTTACGTGGTTGACAAAGTCAATGTGATCTACCAAGGCTATGCTGAGCCTGACTTGCCAAAGACCTTCAGTGATGGTTTATTTGGCGAGTTGAGTGGCAAAACCTTGTGGGATGCCATGAGCGGCATTCCGGTGCCGGGCGTGGATGCCAAATTGGCCAGCAGCCTAAAGCCGCATTACGAACCCGTTTTGCGTCAACACATCGAGCAAGTTTTCATGGAAGGTTTGAGTCACGGTAAGGCGGGCACCGCAGGCGTCCCGACCAACAACCGCATCATTACCACTCCCCGCGGTTCAGTCGAGTCTTGGTTGCCGATACATCACTTGGCCAGCATTTACCAAGCAGGCGTCGACTTTGCTGCAAACAACCCCGAAGACTTGTTGAGAATCCAACAATCCTTGGACCAGGTGACCGCCATGATTTATGCCCGAATCGGCGTGGAGATGAGCGAAGCCTATTCTGCAACGCTGCTGGTGCAGCTCGAAGAAGATGAGAGCGGCCAAATGTTGCCGCCTCCAGAAAGCGAGTTGATGATCAACCCCCCCGCGCAATTGACGGAGGCAACTGCACAGCCTGTGTTGCAGCCTGACTTGAACACACTCAAACCCTTTGCGCTTGAGCCTGTCCAGGCAACTGAGCATGCAGAAGCGGTGACCACAAGAGAAGAGGCCAAACCCATTCCTGCCTGATCGCTGGTTGAACCCTGGTTTTGCCTCAAGTTCATTCCAATCACACCGATACATCCATGGTCAATGAAATGAAACAGGAGCCTTTGATCATGCGAGCCAACCACCTAGCCATTGAAAGTTATGGAGATGTCAAAGTCACCACTGGTGTTTCCAAGTCCAACAATGTCGAATTGATTCAAATGTTGTTTGATGGGCTGATTGAAAGCTTGGCTGCGGCTAAGGGCCATATCCAGCACAACAACATTCTTGAAAAGTCCAAAGCCATAGCCCGCGCCAGCCGCATCGTGCTGGGCCTGCAAGGCGCGTTGGATTTTGAAAAGGGTGGCGAATTGGCCAGCAATTTGAATGAACTTTATAACTACATCACTCGTCGTTTGTTGCATGTGAATGCCCGCAACGACTTGGCCGCATTGGATGAAATCCACGGTTTGATGACAGAGATTCGCAGTGCCTGGGAAACAGTGCCTGCTTTGATTCCCCGCGCAGCCAACAATGGCAGCATGGTGAATTGACAGTGATTACCTGTTTGAGCTGACTTTTTCAGTTACTCTTATGGGATATGCAATGTGGCATGGTTCATCGACACATCATGCTTAGACATTTGGAGTGATTCATGGCAGCAGTAGGTCTGGTAGTTTTGATGATTGCGGTCTTTGGGGTTTTCGTTGCCCACGGTGGTGACATGGCCCCTGTGATCAAAGCTGCGCCATGGGAATTTGCTCAAATTTTTGGCGCAGCGGTTGCCGCTGCCATGATTGGTAACAGCAAAGCTGGCGTTGGCGCTGGCTTTGGCGCTGTCGGCAAGGTGTTCAAAGGCGCCAAGTACCACAAAGAAGATTACTTGTCGGTGATTTTGGTGGTGTCGAAAATCTTGAAGACACTGAAAGCCGAAGGCGCTGTGGCACTGGAGCCGCACATTGAAAACCCAGAGTCCAGCGCGATCTTTGCTGAATACCCGCCTATTTTGCAAGACCATGCTTTGCTGGACATGATTTGTGACACTATTCGCTTGATGGTGGTGTCCTCGGGAAACCTGAGCCCTTACGCGGTTGAAGATGTGATGACCGCATCCATCAAAAATCACCATCACCACGAGATGATGAACCAAGCCTTTTGGGCTGGCATGGAAGGCGCGTTGCCTGCGCTGGGCATTGTGGCTTGTGTGTTAGGTGTGGTGAAAACCATGGGTGCGATTGACCAACCGCCTCCCGTGCTGGGTGCATTGATTGGTTCAGCGCTGGTGGGTACTTTCATGGGTGTGCTGTTGGCTTATGGTGTGGCCGGGCCATTTGCCATTCGAATTGGTCAAGTGGTCGACGAAGATGGAGAAATGCTCAAATGCGTGCAACAGTTGATTGTTGCCAACTTGCACGGCCACCCCATGCCATTGGTCATTGAAGCTGCTCGGTCTGTGATCAATCACCATAACAAGCCGTCGTTCGGTGAGATTTTTGACGGCATGCGAGGCAAGTAACCATGGCTGAGGAAAAAGCCAGCGATGCAAATGAGGCGGCAAAGACAGCTGTCGAGGATGTGCCAGATACCCCCCCAGAGTCGGCGCAAGCAACGGAATCAGCTGCACCTGCAGAAGCGCTGGCACCTGTCATCATCATCAAGAAGATTGAGGATGGACATGGGGGCGCACATGGTGGCGCCTGGAAAATTGCGTTGGCTGACATGATGACCGCCATGATGGCCTTCTTCTTGTTGATGTGGTTGTTGGGTGCTTCCAATGCTGACCAACGCAAAAGCATTGCTGACTATTTCAAACCGACGTCACACAGTTTGGTGCCCGTTGGTCAGTTGGCCGGTTCCAATGGCGTCTTGGGTGGACGCTCCATCATCGATCCCGATGCCTTTCCCTATGCGGCCCGTCAGACGGGTTTGCTCGAACGATTGACACCAAAGTCAGAGGGCGGCCCCAATCCAGACACAGACCCTGGTCCCGAAAATGAAAATGAAGCCAAGGATCCATCCAAGGGCGGCAAGAGTGACGGCGAAGGCTCTGGCGAAAGTGGCAAAGGCGAGGGTGGTTCTGATCTCGACAAATTAAGCAAAGCCGAGCGCAAAGCGATTGCTGAGCAACAGGACAAAGAAAACTTTGAAAAGCTCGAAAAAGAACTCAAGGAAAAATTGTCGGAAAACAAAAAATTCGAATCATTAAAAGACAAGGTTTCAATCAGTCGGGACAAGGATGGTTTGCGCATTGAAATCATTGACAACGCAGACTTTGCCATGTTTCCGAGTGGCGCTGCAAACATGCAAGGCAAAGCTGCAGCACTGATTGGGGAAGTCGCGGGCTCATTGGCAAGCATGCCCAACCAAGTGGCCATTCGGGGGCATACCGATGCCGTGCCTTTCCAAAATGCAGAAGGCAAGAACAATTGGTCTTTGTCTGCCGAGCGGGCTGAGGCCACGCGTCAGGTGCTACAAAAGAAAGGCATCAAAGAAGATCGTTTCAAACGCATTGAAGGTGTGGCGGATACCGATCCGTTCAACCCAAAAGACAAATTTGATCCGCGCAATCGCCGCATGAGCATCACGGTGCTCAATCAAGATCCGAAATAACCTGGCTGGCGGTGTGGGCCGTCTTGCCAGCATGCTGACCAGGGCTAACTGGTCGGCTCCAACTGGCTTCAAGCCGTTCGCAACTCGTACTTGTTGATCTTCTCGATCAAGGTGGTGCGCTGCAAATTGAGCAGTTTGGCAGTCCTTGAAACATTGCCTTGCGAACGCTCCAGGGCTTGTTCGATGATGTTGCGTTCAATCTCGGCCAGGCGGTCTTTCAAGGACAAGCCCTCGGGTGGCAAATGTGGCATGCCCTGCGCCAGCATGATGATGCTTTCAATCTCGTTGTCTTGCGGTTCAGGCTGGTCGACCAACGCCATGTCGGCTTCTGGTGTGCCATGCATTTCAGCCAAAACTTCGGGTGGCGGTGTCATTTCTTGGGCATGCACCACGGGCCCATTGCGCAACAACATATCCGCTTGGATGGGCACCAAGCCCTTGGGCAACAAGTTGGGCGGTATGGCCCGCAGGTCCAGCAGCTGACCTGGGTAGAGCGTGCTAAAACGATCCATCAGGTTACACAGTTCACGCACGTTGCCAGGCCATGCATAGTTAACCAAAGCTTCTAAGAAGTTTGGTGCAAACCGCACAGCTTGCATTCTGGGCATTTTGTAATGTTCCGCATAAAAGCGCAGCAATTCAGCGATGTCTTCTGGTCGCTCGCGCAGTGGGGGGGTAACCACCGGCAAAACATTAAGACGATAGTACAAGTCTTCTCTGAAGCGACCCGCCAGTATTTCTGCTTCCAAGTCACGGTGTGTGGCGGCAATGACACGCACATCGATGGGAATTTGACGGGTAGAGCCCACTGGGTCAATCACCCGTTCTTGCAAGACCCGCAGCAATTTGACCTGCATGTCCAGGGACATGTCACCAATTTCGTCCAAAAAGATGGTGCCACCATGGGCTAGCTCGAAGCGTCCAATGCGGTCTGCGATTGCACCGGTGAAAGAGCCTTTTCGATGGCCGAAAAGTTCACTTTCCAGCAGTTCTTTGGGGATAGCTGAGCAATTAATGGGTACAAATGCGCCACCAACACGGTCGGATTGTTCATGCAACGAACGCGCCAGCAATTCCTTGCCAGTGCCACTTTCACCTGTGATCATTACGGTGGCGTTGGAATGGGAGATGGAGGCCACTAAGCGGCGCAGGGCTTGCGCGATGGGGCTGGATCCGATGAAAAAGGCTTGCGTCTTCATGCTTGCTGCATTGTCGCTCAAGGCGCAAGGCTGACAAGCCGTCAAAAGTATTCTGCGGATTTGCGAAATGATGTAAAGAAGTTGGGGGAGTGGTCGATTCTTGGCATGTACCCCATGAAGCAAGTGTGCTTGGATGAGCCTGGCACCAGCGCTTCAACTTGAGAGGAAAACACCATGATTTACCGACTTGTTCTGAGCGCCATCGCCCTTGCTTCCTTGCCAGCTTGCGAAGCCTTGCGTCCTTATGCTTCTACACCAGCGCCTGTCGTGACGGTGTCAGCCTCGAATACCGCAGCAGTCAACAAAGTTGCACCCAGCAATGCGGTTGAGCCAACACCAGCTTCCATGATCACCCCAATGATGGAAAAGCGTGAGACTTACGTAGCCACTGGCTATGCGGTCATCAGCGTGCAAAACCACAAGAATGCAGCCCAACAACGTTTGTTGGCCATTCGCGCTTCTAAATTGGATGCATACCGTGCGCTGACAGAACAGGTTTACGGCCAACAGTTGGATGCCAATACCACGGTGGCTGACATGACCGTGATGAATGACACTTTCCGCACCCGTGTGGAAGGCGTGATTTATGGCGCTCAATTGGTGAGCATCACGCCCATAGGTGACGACACCTATGAAACCACGCTGTCCCTCGACCGAAGTGCTGTGCAAGATTTGCGCATGTTGTATTTGACACAAATCGCGACTCGCACATCCCGTTGATTCGAGCCAGGGCAGGCCCATCATGCGATCCCCTCTTCAACTGTTGGCTTGCATAAGCGCCTTGGTTTTGACCCTCGCACCTGCCTTGAGTCAGGCAGATCCAATGAGCGCGGAAGACCGCTTGGAAGCCATTCGACAGTCGTTGGTGCAGCACGCCATGCAAGGCCCAACCGAGGTCAGGTCTGCTGCCTTCATCGATGGATCCGGCGCCTTGCGCGAAGCCAGCAGTTTTGTCACAGGCATGGAAATCCGCGGAATTCGCGTGTTGGCCTATGGCCGTGACATGGACGATGTCAAAGTGGACAGCAAAAAGCCTTTGCCTTTGGGTGGTTGCCAAACGACTGCAAAGTCAGGCGCTTGGCACCAGATGAGTTGGCAGGTCCAATACGCTGCCAATATGCCGGTGGCCTATCAATACGAAGCCCAACAAATCGCCTTGATGTTCAAGCAACATGCCTTTCGCCGTGCACAAGCCTCGGCTTTGTGGAAACTCTCTGATACCCAAACAGTGTCTGATAGCTATCACCAGTTGTTGGTTGGACAGGGCGAAAAAAACATCCCTTGGCAACTCAAATTGACCATCACACCGAGCATGGAAGCTGGACTCCCTCGCGTGTCTGCCTACGACGTGCGTTGGGAGGTGTTATCACAATTGCAGGGTGTGCCGTTGTTCACTGCAGAGCAAAAAATCCATGTCAACCAGCCTAAGTTGGTTCCCACCTCATCCAAACCTTTGGAACCTGTGGTGTTGGCGCAAATCCAAGCCGCTTTGGCAGGCTTCACACAGGGCATGGAGCGGGAGTTATCTTGTCGTGTGCCGCAATTCGAGGTGGTCAAGGTGCGTGCTGATTCCGTGCGCATTGCAGGCGGGGCGACCAGTGGTTTGAAAAAGGGTGCGCTGATGGTCCTGACCGACAAATCAAAATTGCCCTCACGTGCATTGGAGCCCAAAGTTCTGGAGAGTTTGGCCATGGCAGAAGTGGTGGCTGTGAGTGACTATTACGCCGAATTGAAGATGAAATCGGCTGGCAAAATTTCAGCGGGTTCGAGCTGGATTGCTATTCCCCAAATACCTTGAGAAGCTGTAAAGGAGCCCCCATGAAAATCCATCCTGCCCAATTCGCCGTACCGGTTGCACTGATGCTCCAAAGTTTGGTTCAAGTGGCATGGGCACAAGAGCCTGCCAAACAGCCTCCTTTGGAGTTGCCCAAATCGCTGGCTCAAATGGACATGCCCAAAACGGCTAATGCCATGGAGGACAAGGAAAAATCCAAGTCTGCGCCGATCAAAAAAGCCAAGGCAGTTGTTGCTGAACCCTTGCCAGACATGGCTGTTGAGCCTGCCAACGAGCCGCAGCCGAAGCCAGACACAGGGACTTACAAGGTCAAGGCAGGCGACACCATTGACCGAGTGATTCAAAAGTTTTATGCCAACAGTCCTCTGCGAACCGAAGTGTTGCGCAATGCGTTGATTCAAAGCAACCCCCAGGCTTTTGTCAAAGCCAACCCCAAGTCATTGATCGCTGGTTCCGTCCTGGTGTTGCCCGATCAACTGGAGTTGTTGAAAAAGGTCATCCCTGCTTTGGCACCTGTGGCTCCTGTGGCACCTGATGCCGCCGCCAGCACCACCACTGTGGCCAATGTCACACCGGTTGCAGCGCCGCCCAGTCTGCCAGCGCCTGTTGGTGGCGCAGCTGCCCACCAAGCAGGGCACAATCCAGGCCTAGACATCAACAAACGCAATTGGGTGCGTTTCCCCTGACCATCACCGCCCACAGCGGTGACAAAGGACACAGGCCATGCTCGGTGCCGAGATTGTTTCCGCTGCCAATCGGATCACGCCAGTCCCGCTGGAGAGCCGGACCATGTGGGTGCAAACCCCAGTGGCGCAACAACTTGGCCTGCGCGATGGCCAGATTGTTCAAGCCGTGGTCGAGGTTAGAGATCAACGTGTGCGTTTGTGGTTGAAAGACTTTTCCTTTGAATTGCCCAATGGCTGGGTGCTCAAAGACGGTGACAAGCCTTTTTTAAGGGTCAATCACCATCCCAGCGGTTGGGGCTTTTTGATCCAGGCCTATCCAGCTGGCCAAAGCTCTGTTGCGACACCAGCCTCTGCCAGCTTTGGCTTACAAACCGCACAAGACCTGCATGCCATGGATGCGAGAAACCCGAGTTTGGGCATGCTTTTGACGCAACCAACCGGTTTTGCAAGCTTGGCCAAACTGATGAACGACATGCGCATGGGTCAATGGGCCGTTCAGGGGGAGATGCTCGATTTGGTGAAGCGATTGCTGCAACAGCGCAGCAGCATGCCACAAATGAACCCGATGATGTTGAAAAAAGCCGTCATGGGACAAGCACGCAGCGTTGAGAATCTGCTGTTGCAAGGACAGACCCCGGTAGATGATGCCAAGACCCTCATGAAGCGAATGTTGAACTTGCTGCAGGATGCCTCCACTGAAGGTGTCAGCAAAGAGCAAAGCCGTGAATTGGAATCTGCTGTGCGTGAATTGGAATCCGCGCAGGTGCAAGCAGCCCAAAAATGGCTCAACGGTGAGTTGTCCTTGCATGTGGTTTTGCCATTTGTTGACGCCGAACCCGTTGACCTGCACTTTCAGCGGCCGGCGCCCAAACCCGGTCAGGAAGAACCGCCATTGAGCGTGGACATCCATTCTCGCAGCCGCATGCTGGGTGAAATTTGGCTCAACACGGTCATTACCCAAACCACCACGGTGGACTTGGTCATGTGGGCACTTCGAGATGAAGTGGCTTCGCTGGCCAAGCTGCGCGCAGGTGAATTGGGGCTTGAGCTGGCCGCTGCCGGCTTGCAATTGCAGTCATTTCAAATTTTCAATGCGCCCAGGCCCTTGGCGCGTGCGGGAGAAGCATCTGGCACACGCGGGTCTGTGGTTGACACGCTGGCTTAGCGCAGGCATGCCATGAAAGCTCCCTTCGAAGCCGTCGCACTGGAATACGGCCAGCAAAAAACCCCGCGGGTGGTGGCCAAGGGTCAATCTGAATTGGCCATGCGGATCTTGCAAGAAGCCAAAAAGCAAGGCATTTATGTGGCAGAAGATCCGCAGTTGCTGGCCTTGCTGAGCAAGTTGGATGTGGGTGATGAGATCACGCAAGACATGTATACCGCCGTGGCCGTGATTTTGTCTTGGGTTTATTGGCTCAAGGGCATGCAGCCGGGGGACGAAAAAAAAGCCACTCAAGACGCTTGAGCAGCCGGGGGTTCAAGCCTCGGTGAACCCGCGCAAGCGACGCAGTCGCTTGATCTGACCCAGGCGATCGTAAATCTCGACCGGACTGGTGGGGTCTGTCACGTTCAAACTCTCCAATGCGCCTCTTATCGCATCGAGTTTGCGCATGATCAATATTTCGTTTCGGCGGTGTAAATCGCGGCACGCCATCATGCGCGTGCGAAATGCGTTCCAGTTGGCACCCAATTTGTCGGCATCGTCGGGTTGCTTGACACCAGTCAAGCGGCTGAGTTCAGCCAAGATGAGATTTTTCTCGTTCAGCAATACTTCAAACAAGTCCAGGTTTTGAACTTTCAACGCATCAAACTCTTCCTCAATCAGAACCTCCAACCGATCGACGTAAGCCTGAGCCTGGTCGACTGCGGTGAGTTCTTCAAGGGATGCGGTTGCATTCATGGGATTCGCCTCAGCCTTGGATCATTTTTTCGATGGAGACAAAGTTTTGGGCAATTCGTGCGGGATTGATGGGGTAGTTGCCACCTTGAATGGCAGCTTTGATGGCATCGACTTTGGCACGATCGAATGCGGGTTGATCCTTGATGCGTTGCTTGACATTGCTGAGGTTCACGCTGTCGCCTTCTTGGGCTTGCACCGGTTCCTTGGCGGTGACAGGTGACTCGGTCTTGCCAGCGACGGTTTTGTTACCCAATTTCTCCAATGAGCGAGTCGCTGAGTGGGTCAGGGAAACCCTGGGCTGGTGAGATGAAATGGGGTCAGTCATGGTTATTCCTTTGAAACGGGTGAGTTGGTTTTAATTTGACTCGGCATCGACAGTATCGACCTCAAATCTGAAGACTTGAGCCAACAACAGGAAAAAATATATCAACGATAAAAAGAATCCTAAATCATTCATTTTCATAATCCCCGCGCCATGTTCACGCCCGTCACAACAGCGGTTATTGATCGACCAGACTCGGGGTTTTTCAAACGGATTTGCTCGCCCAGCAACCCGTCTTGTTGGGCCTCTGCTTTCACTGTGATCAGAAAGCCTTTGCCCTCACCAACAGCCACTGTCACTTGTTGACCACGTTTGACCATGGCTGACGGTTTCAGGTCTTGCAATTTCAATGGTGTATTGGCTGGCAAATCTCTCAGCAATTCGGTATGGGTGAGTTCACGTTCGTCATTGACAAATCGGGTTTCATGCGCAGGCACAACCTGTTCAACCACCTTGAACATATTGGGTTGCATGGTGGTGCCTCTTTTGAGGAATTGGCTGGAAACCCAGACCATGCGGGTCACCATGTTGCTCGAGGCCGCCGCGCTGCTTGTGTTGGCTACGCTGTTTTTGGTTTGAACCATCACAAAGTGCTGCCAAACAGGTTGGGCACATCGGGCTCGCACACTATGTTTGTTGCCAAAGGGTTGATCAAACACAATGTCTTGGGCGCAAACTTCAATTTTGATGCGCTGATCGATGGGAGCAATATTGACCTGTGCCGGGTCAACTCGATAGGTGTCGACCAAAAATTGTTTGGCACCTTGCTCC
>Ga0214923_10006811_pt1 | contig 12669 bp, 14 predicted proteins | sample LL1510_MetaG_FD_177993 | JGI IMG/M metagenome (GOLD analysis project Ga0214923, IMG submission 177993) | Freshwater microbial communities from Lake Lanier, Atlanta, Georgia, United States - LL-1510 | ecosystem: Environmental > Aquatic > Freshwater > Lake | place: USA: Georgia | collected...
TGCCATGGATAAGCGCAAGCCAGAAGATGCAGATAGCACAGGTAATGACCATGCCTGTTTGGTTGGTGACACTCTCGTTATAACCGACTCAGGACCGCTGCCATTAAAAGATCTTTGCGGTAACTACTCAGTACATGTACTAGGGCACGACGGCTATTACCACGAGGCTTGCGGCGCTCTAACCCGTAAACAAGCCAAGGTTCTCAAGATTACATTCACAGATGATAGTACCGTAGTTTGTACCTATGACCATAAGTTCATGCTAGCAGATGGCACGTTTCAAGAAGCTTCTTTGTTATGCTCAAAAGCTCTGATACGCTGCGTTACATATGATGGTAAGGGTTATTTCAAAGTCAAAATACTGTCATCTGAATTGCAAAATGAAGGCGAGACGAAGGAGATTAAATCCATTTCTTATTCCGAAGTCTCGCAAGACGTCTATTGCCTAAACGTGCCTACCGCCGGTACATTTGTCCTGGGTAACGGAATAGTCTCCCATAACTGCGACGCCCTTAGATATTTGTGTAAGGCTCGCTTAATCGATAGTCAGTGGGAACAACCACCAGAAGTGCTAAATAAAGGCGTTATTAAGCTACAAGCGTATATCGCCCAAATGCGGGCTAGAGCTAACAGACCAACAATATGAAAATTAAACCGCTCGTTGAACTCTATACCGGACCATATTGGAAAAGCCAAATTTCACTGGCAGAAGAGCGACGTAAGAAGTTTATCGAAGCAGCAGAAGAATCTATTCGCATTTACAACGCTCAAAAAGATGTTGGTATTCTTAGAGATACAGAACGACGTTTAAATGTATGGTGGTATTGCGTAAATACCCTTTTGCCTGCCTATTACAGTTCTACCCCAAAGGCTGAAGTAATGCTTCGTAAGCGAAGCGGCGGCGCGATGCACGAGGCATCCGCTGTTATTCTAGAGCGCAATATCCAGTACCAGATGGATATGAGTTTTAACTTTGACCAGGTAGGCTATTCAGCAGCTCTACAGTTTCTCTTAACAGGTCAAGCAATCCTTTGGGCTAGGTATGACTTTGAAATGGAAGAGGACCAAAAGGAAATGGTTCTTTTTGCCAATGACGAAGGTAAACTTGTTGATGTAGATGGCGAGACCTATGAAGGTCCAATGGATGTAGTTCAGCAAGGTCCAGGCAATACATTTATCGTCCCTGTAAACGTAGAAGTTAAAGACGATGAGGCAGCGATTTTAGATATTGTTCAATACAACGATTACCTCTGTTCAGACGCTAGAAACGAAGCAGAAGTCGAGTGGAGAGCAAGACGAGCGTTTCTCAGTCGCTATCAAGCAGAAACACTTTTTGGCAAAGAAATCGCCAATGGTTTAAGTTACGATAGTTTTCCAGAAGCTATTAAAAAAGATTTTAATCGTGATAGGGAAAAATATGAAGGTAAAGCGGAAGTCTACGAAATCTGGTGCAAAAGTAGCGAAAAAGTCTACTGGATTCAAACGACAGGCGAAAAGACCTTGCTCATGGAGTCAGAACCTCCTATCGATTTTGAAAAGTTTTTTCCATGTGTAGTAATTGCACAAAACGTAGATCCAGATTCAGTTATTCCTGTATCTGATTACACTCACTGTAAAGACCAAATCCTTGAGATTGAGCGGCTCACAACTCGTATTCACGCCGTTACTCAAGCCATTCGCACCAACGCTCTTTACGACTCATCTATGGGTGCTCAAGTAGAGCAACTTATGATCGGCGACCTAAAGATGATTCCAACTATTAACTGGAACAGTCACAAGGGTCGTGGCGGCTTGCAAAACGCCGTAGAGTTTATGCCGATTGAGCCGTACGTTAATGCTCTGCAAACTTTGCAGACTGCTAGACAAACAGCGCTTCAACAGCTCTACGAAACGCTAAAAGTATCTGACCTTTTGCGTGGTACAAGTGCAGAATACAAGACGGCTACAGCTAATAGACTAGAAAGTGCTTGGTCATCTCTTGGTCTTATTGTGCGTCAGAACATGTTCACTAAGTTCATTTCGGACGCTATCGGCAATCTTGGTACCATTATTATGGACCAGTTTGAGGAAGCCAAGATAATGAACTGCGGTGATGCAGAGCAGGTGCTTTCTCCGCTTATTCCACCCGCACCACCAGCGCCTCCAATGGATCCAAACCTTCCACCAGAGGCTCAACCACCAATGCCGCCTCCTGTAGACCCAGCGCTCATGCTCGATGTCATGAAAAAGAAAATCATGGCGCTTTACAAAGATGATGACCAGTTTAACTATCGTATTCAGATTGCTTCCGACTCAATGGTTGCAATCGACCAGGCGCAAGACCAACAAGAGGGCCAAGCTCTCATTGGGGCAGCAGGCGAGTTTTTTAACCAAATGCGTGCACTCATTGAGCAATACCCGCCGCTGCTGGAGTTCAGCATCAGCCTATTCCAGAACGTAATCAAGCGTTACAAGGGGGGCAAAGAGCTGGATGGTTTGTTTAGTAACGCTTTTGCTCAGATTGGGGAAATATCAAAAGCCAAGCAAGAAGCAGCGCTCCAGCCCCCGCCTCCAGATCCTAAGATGATTGAGATGCAGGGAAGGATGCAGATTGCTCAAACTGAGGCTCAAGCTCGTTTACAGACCGCTCAAATGGAAGCTCAGGATAGACATGATAAGAACATCCTTGCTTACCAAGACCAGCAGTTAAAGATGCAGCGTGACCAGTTAGAAGCTCAACTTGCTGTTCAGAAACAACAGTTTGAGGAATACGCAAAGCAACAAGAAATTGCTATCGCTCAACAAGAGATTCAGGTTAAAACCAATGCTGTTCAAGTTGATATGCTCAAGGTTCAAGCCATGAGTCAGAGCGATACAATGAAGCATGAAATTACTCAGGAGAACAACCGTCTCCAAGGTATTCTAAAGGTGCAAGAACTTGAAGCGAAACAAATGGAGTTCCGACTATCTCAACAAGAAAAGTTGATGGAAGAGCGTCGTTTGGCATCAGAGCAACAGATCGAAATGATTCGTATGCACATGGAACAAATGAAACCAAGCGGCCTGATTAACATGGGTGGTTCCAGTGGTAAAAAAAGTGGTAAGATCATTACCGATGAAAATGGAAACCCAACTGCAATAGAAGTAACGCACGAAGCTGGACCAAAAGTTAATAAGATTCACCTTGATGAGCAAGGCAATCCCATGTCCATAGAAATAGGATAACGCATGACTGATAATGTAGGATATACCCCTGGATCAGGAGCGACCGTAGCAGCGGACGACATTGGAGGAGTGCTGCATCAACGAATTAAAGTTGTTATTGGTGCTGATGGCATTAATGATGGAGATATTTCTACTTCTAATCCTCTTCCAATTATAGCACCATCTGGAGTTACAATATCGGGAACTCCTAATGTAGCCGTTACTAATACTCCTTCTGTTACCGTATCTGGCACACCTAATGTTGCTGTAACAAGTTCGGTGGTTCCAACTGGTGCAGCTACTTCTGCAAATCAGACTAGTGGGAATACTTCTCTTGCTAGCATCGATGGAAAACTCCCTGCATTAAGTGCTGGAAAACTTCCTGTTGATACAGGACTCACGCAACCTTTAACCGATACTCAATTAAGAGCTTCGGCGGTTCCAGTGTCTATTTCAGGTACACCAAACGTAAACGTATCCAATACGTCAGTTCCAGTTGCTCCTGTTACTGGAACAATCTTTGATATTAATGCAGTTGGTGAATTAATCGAATGTTTAGAAGCAATGCGGCAGTATCAAGCATCACTTACACGAACGATTGGCATGGTTTTGCCAGATACCTCAGGCCGTATGAGGGTTCTTATTGATGCTATTACAACAAGTTTAACTTTAAGCACTGTAACAACTGTGACTTCAATGACTCAACTTGGAACTCAACCAGCGGCAGAATTAGTATATGGAGCCCTCCATATTGGAGCAGATAGTCTTAGAAGGAATATAACTGTAAGTTAGGTAATTTATGGCAACAACTAATGGAAATAGAAAGATTCTTGACTTAAAAAGATGGGACTTTTGTAACCCCGCTCCATTTCAATCAAGTGCTGGAACATTTGCTTCTTATGTATTTTGCAACATTCAACAAGCATTGCTTTTACAAAACGTATCCACTTGTTACTTATATAATGCAAACGAAGATTCTTATATTACTATTCCAGCATCAGGATTAACTAACGCATTAGCTGCTGGAACTGCGGCAGTAGGTGTCCCATGGTCAACTGGGACCACAGTCGGTGCGGCATTTTTAACAGCAACAGGTGGAACTACAACGACACTTGTAACTAATCAGACTCTTGCAAGAGATTTGCGTGGGTATCAAATCCAACTTTTGGAAGGAACATCAGCGGGGGATATCCGCACAATCGCAAGTAATACTATTGGAGCCAATGCAACTATTACTGTAACGAGCGCGTTTACTGCTGCTCCAACGGTTACTACTACGTATCGATTGCTTACCCCTAGATGGTTCGTGGTAAATGCTGGAGCAATAGCTTCTGGATCAGTTAAGTTTTATGATTTTGCTACCAATACATGGAACACTGTAAGTCAAACTAATCTTCCAGCTACGATTGGCACTGACAGTGCTATGACGTCGACATCTTGCTATGTTGGTTCATCATTCAATCCATTAGCTACTGGAACAAGTACCGGAACGAATACCTCAACAACTCTTAATAATACTAGCAAAGCGTGGACCACTAATCAGTTCACCAATATGCAGATTCGTATTACAAGCGGTTTAGGGGCTGGTCAGATCCGAACGATTGCTTCAAACACTGCGACTGCAATTACGACATCGGTGGCATGGACAACAACTCCCGATGCAACTTCGGTATATGCAATAGAAGGTAATGATGATCATATCTACTATGTTGGAAGCGCTACTACTTCAATGTATAGATTTTCAATCTCTGCAAATACTTGGACTACAGTTGGAACAGCCAGAGCAGCAGCTAGTGGAGCTGCGGTCTCGCTAAATTATTTTTATAAAACTGGAGATTCAATTTGGGGGACTGAGAATACAATCATCAACGGCAGACGGTTGTATTCATTTCGTGGTGGTGCAAGTGCCGTTGCAGATTATTACGATATAGCTGCCGGTGCTTGGACTGCGGTTACAATAGCACCTGGAGTTGAAACATTTACGACAGGCTCTCATTACGCTTACGACGACGCCTATATTTATTTGCAAAAAGATGCAACTGGCCGGTGGTTTCGTTTTGATCCAGTGTTAAACGCCATGGAGCCATGGAGTGTTGCAACTTATACACAGGGAACGGCGTTAAATGGAAACAAAGCGTTCGTTGTTTCATATATTGATGGTGCAACGGTGATAAAATACGTTTATTACTGGCTTAATACCTCAAGCGTAGTACTTAGACAGTTGGTGATATGATAACGATACAAGATATAGTTCAGGTTCTTAGCAACAAACTAAGTATTCTTAGTCAACGCAAAAACGACGCGTTCAAGCAAGGTGATCTTGAATTAGTTGCTGCGCTCGACGAGGAAGTTAATGAGTTGTCTAGTACAATCGCAAAACTACAAAGCATAGCATAATATGTTTTTGACACTGCTACAGAGTCAAGGTGGCCCGCCGCCGCCTGTAGTGGTAACAGATACATCGGATATTCTTGATCGCAATCTTAAACGACAGCGACAAGAAGAAGAAAACATTGCCGCTCAGTTACTAAAAGCTAGGCAAAAAACTAAACATCGCCAAGAGAAAATCAAAAAAACAGTTGATTGGAAAAAACTGATTTCAGACAAAATCAATGGTGTTACTACCGAAGACGAATTAAATGCTTTAGTTCTTTCAAATGAAACAATAGCTAGCGATTCAGCTATTTTTATTGAAATTGAACGCCAAAAAGAATTGAAGCGAGCGGAATTGCAAACCGCAGAAAAAGAAGCAGAGTTGAAACTTTTAAAAGGTAAATCTAAAGTAAAAGCAAAACTATTGCAATTAGAAATGGCCAAAGCATTTCAAATGCAAATGCTAGAAAAATATAGGGTGGCACAACAGGCAGCTATCGAAGAAGAAGCAAAAGCAGCATACGAAGCGTCTATAGCTGAAAAAGCATACCTAGAATTTAAGCGAAAACGTGATAATAGAATAAAACGTCTTAAAGCGTTAATGTGGCTAACTAAATTAGATTTATGAGCAAATACACATTGTTTCAGTGGTGTCCTATTCAAGAAAAAGTAGTACCAATCGAGCAGGTAGCAAAAAGAGCACAAACCAATGCTCGTGATTTATTTATTCAAGACGAGATGCCTCCAACTAGAAATCCTTTAAATCCACGAGAGATTTATACCAGTAAAAGCAAATTAAGAGCGGCATATAGAGCTGCTGGAGCTATTGAAGTTGGTGACGCTTACGATAAAGGATACAAGCCAGAAAAAGAGACAAGACGTTCGGAGAAAGAAGTAGTTAGTAAGTTTATGTCTAATTTAAGAGATAGGTTAAACAATGGAAGATAATCAGACGATTGATGTGTCGGATACTGAAATACAAGTAGAATCAAGTGCTCCAGAACGGTTGAGTATTAGAGCAGCTTTAGAACAACGGTTGGAAAATGACACGACTGAAGCGGAAAATGTAACAACAGACGAATCCCCAGAAGAGACCACACAAGAAGTTGCAGTCGAATCGCAGACAGAACGCCCTGCGCTACTTCCTCCTGCTGATATGCGTAAAGAAGAAAAGGATGCGTTTCTTAATCCTACTCCTGCAAACGCCCATATTCTTCAAGAGTATTTAAATCGTAGGGCTTACGAAACTAGGTCCGATTATAGCCGCAAAATGGCCGAAGTAGAGGAACTTCGTAAGCAAACTGCTAGTGTTTACGACACAATTAAACAGTATGAAAACGATTACGCCAAACAGGGGTTAAGTCTAGCTGACGTTACACGACGCTCTATAGCCTGGGACCAAGCTATGCAAGCTAACCCTAAACAGGCGGCTAAAGAATGGTTGGATGCGTATGGTCTTAGTCCTCAAGACCTGATGGAACTCCAACAGGAGTATCAGCAACAATATCCCCAGGCTCAACAGCAAAACTACCTGACTAGGGAAGAGGCTGAGCGCATAGCTGACGAGCGAGCGCAGAACATACTTAAAACCCAGGAGCAAAAAGCAGTTGAGTACTACAATCAGAGAGTTGTAGAATCCTTTATGAATAGCAAGCCGATATTCAAGGATCCAGAAACAGCTTCGCAAATTGAAGCAGATATGGCTCCAGTAGTGCAGGCTCTTAGTTCCACAGGGCGCTACGGCTCCCCTGAACAGGTACTAGAAACTGCCTACAATTATGTAATTAACGGCAACCCAGCTTACTCCAGTCTTCTTTCTAAAATGACTGCTAAGCCGGTGATTCAAGAACAAAAAGCAGCGGTGGAAAAAGCCAAAGCTGCATCTAGGTCTATATCTGGCTCCGCTGGTTCGGGGACTCCCAAGATAGAAGCTAAAAATCTGCGGGATAATTTACGAAGACGTTTGGTCGGAGGAGACTAAACTCTGAGTTATCCCGCTAAACAATAAATAAACGGGATAACTAAAATGCCAAACTTAGAGGAAGCAGTAGTAGCAACCCTGTTTGACCAATCGGATGCAATAGCGGATGAGATTCTTCATCATAATCCGCTTCTTGCTTCATTGGATGAGCAGGGTTTAATTCGTAAGTTTTCTGGTGGATATGAGCTTCGTAAGCCCATTATGTATAATGATGCGGCTGTAGGAGGTTTTTACGCTGGATACTCATCTTTTAACCTTGATGCCATTGATGACGCTACGGCGTTCCGATTCGCTATTAAGCAGGTTTATGAGCCTGTAGCAATCAGCGGTCGTGACCGACGAGCTAATCGTGATCAGGCTATGTTGCTTGATCTTGCTGAGATGAAGATGAAGGCGTCAATCGCTCGTCTAAAGAATACTGTTGATACATCTCTTCGTGGCGATGGAACGGGTTCTGGAGGACTTGAGTTTGACGGTATCAAGAAGGCGGTTTCGTCTTCTCCTTCGTCGGGAACATACGGTGGTATTGATCGTACCAGCAACACTTTCGCTCGTAACCTTGCTGTAACGGGTGTGACTTTTACTGCTGCAAACGTGCAGGAGCAAATCACAGACGCTATCAGCCAGATTACTCGTGGTAATGAGCAGCCAGACCTTGGCCTCATGGACCGCACAGCTTGGAAGTTCCTTCATAGCTCACTAACCGCAATTCAGCGTATTCAGCTTCCTGCAAAGAAGGCTGTAGCTGGATTTCGTGTTCTTAGCTACGACGGGTGCGATTTCGTATTCGATGGTGGATTTAACTCAAGCGTTCTTGAGTCCAATTCCTGCCGTCTTCTCAATACGAAGTACTGGAGCTTTGACATGGTTCGGGGCGCTGACTTTAAGCCGCTTGCGCCAGAGATGGCTCGACCGGTTGACCAGGATGCGTTCTTCACTGTCATCATTGTAGAGGGCAACCTCTGCTGTGCTGCTCCAGCTCTTCAAGCATACATTGGCGCTTAATTAGTAGGAGAAACATAATATGGCACGTTCAGGATCATTTGGTGTTAACTTCAAAAAGTCATACGGAACTGACCCTTCTGTTGTTGAGCATAAGCTTGGCGATATTGGTTCGGATACCGATGGCGAGTGGATGTTTGTAAAAGCATCTGCCGCAGTTGCTCAGTATGCGTTTGTATTGATTACCGATACATTCACAGTAGCTGAGACTTCTGGCGCATCCACAATCGTACAGCATGTTGGAGTGGCTCAGGTTGCTCTTGCTCTGAATGAGTATGGATGGGTATGGATCGGCGGCCCAGCAGGTGGTGGAGTTGGTAAGGGAGTAAGGGGTAAGATTGCAGCATCGTATGTTGTGAATACTCCTCTTCTCACAACTGCTACATCTGGTGTAGCTGATGATGCTGGTTCGACAACAATTAAAAACGTTTCGGCAACTGCTGCTACAGTAGGTGCTGCAAACGTTGAGTTGAAGTCGACTGGTTATTTGACGCTCAACTAATCAATCAGCGGGTGGCTTGTATAGCACCCGCACTTTTTAAGGAGCTTTATGCCAATTTTGAATGATTTGATTGGTTTGGGAATGCCGCCAGAGCAAGCAAACGTATTGTCGAGTGAATCGCTTACGTCTGCTCCAGCTCTTACGTCATCTGGAACTCTTACGGCTTCTGGAAGTACTATTGCTGATGCTCTTGCTCTCTCCTCGTTTATTAACTTGGTTGGAACAGCGGCTCTTAGTACCGGTGTAAAGTTGCCAATAGAGTGCCCGATTGGTCAGTGTGTTTACGTTGCAAATAACGGAGCAAACGCAGTTCGTGTGTATGCTCAAAGTTCGCAGACGATAAATACATCGATTGCTGGAGCAACTGGCGTTTCGGTTGCAACTACTCAAGCGGTTCAGTGCGTTCGCCAGTCGGCAACAAACTGGATTGTTCTGTTACATACTAAGGCAACTTAGTCTTTAGGGGGGAGCAATCCCCCCGTTTTTTAGGGTGATTTATGACGATATATTCGGGAACGCTTGTAACGACTTGTCCTACTATCAATACAGGCGCAAGCACCGTTATTCTAGCAGCTAATCCAAACCGCAAGTTGCTGATTATTCAAAACAATTCGGCAGCAAATATCATGGTTGGATTGAACAACGAAACGCTTACAGGAATCGTTCCATCAGCCACAAACAAAGGTTACGTCCTTCCGTCGACGGCTGGAGCTAATACGCTTGTTTTAAAAGATATGTCACTACCATCTGGGGCAATAACAGCATATCAAACAAGCGGTGCAGCAATTAATACAGTCGTAGTAATTGAAGGATCGTAGTAATTAAGAGTTAGTGCTATAAAGTTAGACGAGCATAAAGCTCATTTAACCTATGGAGACTTATGGCACAAATTGACTGGAACTCGATAATGAATGGGCAAAGTCAGCCCAAGCGTCGATACCAAGGCGCTAATGTGAAGTTCTTTAACGCATATAATGAAAATAAAGAGAAAAGCCTAGCAGCAGGCCGCCCGATCTACGATGAGATTCCATCCATCTCGATTCAGTGGCCTGGTGGCGATGAGACAGTTAGACGTATCGAGCAGCAGGATATGACTGACTATCCAGAACTATATGCTGCATTTAAAGTAGGAAACGAGCCCGTAGATAGCGGCACTCCACTTTCAGAATGGCCACCTATGAATGGGTCTGCAATGCGAGAGTTGCAGCATTTTGGATTTAAGACAGTGGAGCAACTTGCTGATGCAAACGATGACGTAAAACGTCGTCTTGGACCTTTGAGTAAGTTTGTCAAAACTGCAAAGGAATGGCTACAGGCAGCAAATTCAAGTCAATCAGATGTAGTTAGCCTACGCCAACTTCTTGAGCGAGAGCAAAAGCGAACTGCCAAACTAGAACAGCAGCTTGAATTGTTAATGCAACGAGTAGAAGCGAATGAAGGTACTGACCTTCGTTCAATGCGAAAGGAGGTGATTCGACCATCTCTCATCGAAGAAGTTGATGTCGATGAGTCACTTGATGAAGTTGGCGAAGATGCTCCTAAGCGAAGAGGTAGGCCAAGGAAGGTATGAGTTTAGCAACGATTGTTTCTAATGTAGCAGCAGAGTGCGGATATACAGTTGATTTAACTATTATTGGTTCTACTGAAACTACGACGAAACAATTACTTGCTATGACTCAACGGGTTAATAGGGACATCTTTGAAGCATATCCTTGGCCCAAATGTTATGCGTCAGGTTCTATTACATTGGTCGGTGGGCAAGCTAATTATAGTTTGCCCGCCGCTTTTTCTTGGCTTCAATATGAAACATTTTGGAATAGCTCCACAAGATGGCGAATCCTTGGACCAATGTCCGAACAAGAGTATGGAGAAATTCGAGGTTTTGGGCTTAATACAACTGTTTACCAGCGGTTCCAAATTAGAGGTATTTCTAATACTGAGTTACTTATTTCTCCAACTCCTGGTGCTAATAACAATGGTAACATTATCGTTTTTGAGTATATAGCGGATAGATCAGTTAAACCTAAAACATGGACTACCAGTACCCTTTTTGCCGCTAATGCTTACTGTTTTTACAACGGTAATTATTATCGAACTACTGCTGGTGGCACTACAGGAGCTACACCGCCAACTCATACTAGCGGCAGTGTTTCAGATGGTGGCGTAACGTGGACTTATTACAATGGTGCTTATGACAGTTTTCTAGCTGACACTGATGTCAGTATTTTTAATGAAAAGTTGGTTGAGCAAGGAGTGATGGAGAAGTTTGCTCAGATGCATGGTTTGTCTACGGTACAACCTGTGTTTTTGCAGCAACTTCATGAAGAGTTCAGTCGTGATAATCCTGGAAAGATTATTTACGCTGGTGGACATACAAGAGCAGAATTGTTTGCAAGAAGCGGTACTGCTGTATTTGGAACGTGGATATAATGGCACAAAATACTCAACCAAGACCTGATCCTGAGATTACTTATAACGATCCGATTGCTTATATTTATTACCTTCGCAGTCGTGGTCTTAATCCAATGCAGGTAGACCAGCTTGTCACACAGCGGTTTGGTCCAGGTAAAACCCAAGAGCAAAGACAACGTGAGGCAGAGAAAAAAGCAGAGCAAGCTGGATATGCTCAGACTGCTGGTACTGTTGGTGGTGCTTTGTTGGGAACAGAAGCAATTAGAGGATTTCCAAACATTAGTGGACTTTTTAGCAGTGGAACTGCTCCAGTAGCAACAACAGGACAAACACTTGCGACTGCAACTCCATCAGTTCAGGCCGTTGCCCAACCTACATTACTTGGTGGCGAACAAGCCTTAGCACCAATAGCTTCTGAAAGCGGCACTTTGGGTAGTATTGGCTCAGTAGCATTACCAGTAGCAGCAGGATTAGCAACTATCAGCAATGCTTGGGAAACTGGCATGAAAGACATTTTGCGAGGACGAGGAGATAGAGCAGATTGGACTAATCAAGCAGTTAATATGCTTGCTGGACCTATTCCAAATATAGCTATGCGAATGATTGGAGGTCGTTCCATCGGCGCTATGATGAAATCAGGTAAATCTTTACCACAACAACTGCGTGACGATTTTCGTGGCAAGCTACGAGAAACTGGCGTAGCTGAAAAGATTGATGGTGCTGACCATGTAACGCTTGCTGATGGGTCGAAGTTTAACATTGGACTTGACGGTAAAACTAAGTACAAAAATGTAGGTAAGAACATTGATGGTAAAGATAGTAGAAATGCTTGGGATGTAGATTTTTCTAATCCATTAGCGAAGTTTGCAACAGAACAAATTGACCCAATGATTCGTAACATTTACGGAGCAGATGATCCAAAGAAGAAGTTTTTTCCAGGGCAATATACTGGAATGTTAGTTAATGCTGTTACCAGCAACGCTAAAAGTAATGACGATGTACTTAAAAACATTCAGTCAGTTTTAGGTAAATCAACTTTTGCTCAACAAGTTGGAGCTGGTGTTCAGGGTCCAACAATGCCCGTACAACGTCCACCACGAGGCGAAGTAGTGCGAGTATCTCCTGGTATGTATATGAATGATAAAGGTCATGTAGGACCAGCGAAAACTGTCAGAGAGGCATTACAAGGTAATTACAATAAAGGAAAATAGTTATG
>Ga0214923_10006812_pt1 | contig 12666 bp, 16 predicted proteins | sample LL1510_MetaG_FD_177993 | JGI IMG/M metagenome (GOLD analysis project Ga0214923, IMG submission 177993) | Freshwater microbial communities from Lake Lanier, Atlanta, Georgia, United States - LL-1510 | ecosystem: Environmental > Aquatic > Freshwater > Lake | place: USA: Georgia | collected...
CCAGCAGAAGTCCCAGCAGACGTTCCAGCAGAAGTCCCAGCAGACGTTCCAGCAGAAGTTCAAGTTGACGTCCCAGCAGAAGTCCCAGCAGACGTTCCAGCAGAAGTTCAAGTTGACGTCCCAGCAGAAGTATCAGCAGAAGTTCAAGTTGACGTTCCAGCAGAAGTTCAAGTTGACGTCCCAGCAGAAGTATCAGCAGAAGTTCAAGTTGACGTCCCAGCAGAAGTATCAGCAGAAGTTCAAGTTGACGTCCCAGCAGAAGTATCAGCAGAAGTCCCAGCAGAAGTCCCAGCAGAAGTTCAAGTTGACGTTCCAGCAGACAATTCAGAAGTCATATATGAACAAGTCATCACAGAAGATGGGGAAATAGATTATTCAAAATTGAAAGAAGGCGATATAATTGAAATTATCGAGATAATAGAAGAATCACCGCAGGCAGATCAAGAAGAACCACAACAAGCAAAACAAGAAGAACAAAATGATGTAGTTTTACTAACAAATGATGTTGTTGCAACAAGAGAAGAATTTTTATTAAAACAAAATAATATTGTTGAGGATGATGTGCCCAATCAAGACAATATTAATGATATTCAAGATAATGTTAATGATGAACAAAACAATGAGGAAAGTAATGATAATGATATAGATTATACTGTGTTGCCAAACTATGTAAAACCACTAGATGAAATAATGGTTGAGGAGATAAAAGTTGTCCCATTAGTGGGAAAAGAATTAAAATCAACAAAACCAAAAGAGAGAAAGGGAATGTTGGCATTGTCAAGAGACAGAAAAGGAAGAGCAGTATCTAGATCGAGATCTAGACCAAAACAAAGAGCCGAGGAAGAAAAGAAAAAAGATACAAAAAAAGTAGATACAAAAAAACAAAATAAAAAGCGTTAAGAAGTAAAATATTATTGCTATTATAATACACTATGATAACAATAGTTTTTAACAGAATTGACTATTCACAAAATCAAGATGTGTCAAAATATTTAATTAAGGGACATTACTCTCTTACTGAATATCCAAAAGATAATTTGCATAATTATACAAATAAAATTCACCCGTTAATATGTCAAGTTTACAAACATAGAATCCACATATTTGGATGGTTAAATTTAACAAAATATGGAACACATAATAAAAATTATTATTTTGCATATTTGGAAACAAATAAAAAACTACAAAATATAAATTATACGACATATGATGATATAAATATAAAAATCACTCAAGATGGAAAAATAGAAATAGGTAAGATTGGAGAATACAAAGTCATCAAAGGTGATGAAATTACTTTAATAAAAAAAGAAAAAAATAAAGTAACTGTATTAGATAGGATAAGGGGATGTACAGATGAGTTTGTTGCACTAGATATAAATATTCCACTTTAGAATATTATCACTTCATAATGTTTAAGATATTTAAGATTTTCCTCAATAAATTTATATATTCTTTCCAAATTTGATTTGTATGTATCTTCAATATAAGTTTTAGGAATGTATCTGCCAGTTTCTAAAAATCTTTTATGTAGATATTCTTTTACTTTTTCAAAGTCATTCATATGTAAACCATAAAATTTTATTGTATATTTATATCTATTTAACTTTTTTATCATTTTAGAACAATATGGTAAATATGAACACACGTTTTCAAATATTAGATTATATTTTGCTTTTTTAATAAAGTATTTAACAATTCTTTTAAAGAACCATGTATGCAATGTTGCTTTTTCATTTATATATTTACTTACTTGTTTTTTATAGTCTATATTCATATTTTTTTTATAATCAGGCATATAATTCATTTTTATTATGTCAACATCTAAGACAATTGTATTATCATTTATCATATTTTTAGTGAATGTTGATTTTGTAGATCCTGGGTGTCCCATAATAAAAAAAGCAAGGGGATTTTCTATAGGAGTTTTATTTTTCTGCATGTCATTTATTATTTTTTCAAATAAAGCATCTTTTTCATCTGGTGTAATATATGTTTTATAATATTTATTCACTAAAGTGTAATTATTCATATAAATTAAACATTAAATAAAATTTAGAACCAATTCCCATCTCTGAAGGTCAAAATAAATATGATTTATTATTAACCTTTGCTAATTTAGATTTCATCTCCATTCCCGTAATCTTCACAGTCTGGTGGTTCATATCGTTTCATGTTCAAAACAAAAAACAAAATCCAGTCATGTATAAGCCCAACCCAATTGTATTTATAACGATCAACTGCTAATATTGCAATGCTAAATCCAATATAACACAGAGTTGGTATCAAGCAATAACCACATCCATTCATCCATTTGCGATGTTCTTCTTCTGTATTGTCTTTTGGATAGGTTATGGAGTAAGATAAAAATATGTACACAACGATGATTAACAAAGGCAATAAAACTTCAAACAATGTGTGATAATAAAGTTCTGTGAAAACACATATGACATAATACCATAATCCCAAAATCACAAATATCATATTATTTTTTTGTAATCTTAACATAAGTGCCAACTGTAACCCCAATACAAAAATATGCCCTGACGGATCATACGATGTTGAAAAAATGTATTTAAAATGTCTAAAAAATGTAATTCCAGTAAAATAGAAAATAGCATTTACTCTCACATGACACTCGTCAATATTATTGTCATGATATTCAAAACTAACAAGATTAAAAAAGGGACGTCTTATAGTTTTAATTTGAAGAAAACAATGAATAAAATAGAAATATTCAACATAGGTGAATATATTCATTGCTAAGGCAGGAATATAATGCTGACCGTCTGTTGTTTTATTGAAAAACATCGGAATGACAAGACTAATAACTAATATTGTCAGCAGCAAGGGCTGATACTTTTGGTTGAAGGAAATTTTCTGTAGGAAAGCCATTTTTGCTTCACATATGTGTAATATGTTTTAAATTATGGATTATTTAGGGAATATATAAATCAATTTTTATTTTTAACTTATCTGTCAATTGACAGATAAGTTAAAAAAAATGATAAAATTTCCGCTAGGAATATTTTACAATTTTTACTCATATTTGTAAATATTGAAATTATAATATTTTGATCACAATTGCAAACATATATTAAAAATGGAGAAACTACATGATGTTCATCAAGGCACTAAAAACAAAATTCTTAAAATGGAAGAAGAAATTGAACAATTAAAAAAAGAAAGATCAGCTTCGAACAGCATTATTGATTATAAAATTAAAAGACATGAACATGAAAAAAAAGAACTTGAGAAATTTGTAAAAAAATATGAAGAATGTTTTTGGAATGTGAAATATACTAAGAATTATATCATTCTGTTTAACAAATATAAAAATGTTAGATATAAATTTGAGAATAACAGTGAAACAATAGAGGACTTTGGTGAAATAAAGAATAATTTAGGAAATCTTGGTCGTGGAACAAGTTTTAGGGTTGGCGATTTTTGGTTTTGTTTTCCGGAAAAATATGATATATTTGATTTGCAAATTGATTATCTTGTTGTTGATATTGTTAACGATGCTGATGATTATATATGTGACAGCATAGAAATGGATCAATTTATAGATCTTGTAGATGAAATTTTATCACACAAAAATTGATTTGTAAATATCCTAATCATAATCGTCAATATATAATATTAAAAATGGAAGACACATGAAAAGTAGAATTTACTGATAAAAATATTATTATTATTATAAATGAAAAATATGATGATAGATATGTATTTGCCAACAATGACGAAACTCTAGACAAATTTTATGAAATTAAAGAAGAATTATTCGATATGGAAAAAAGAAATTGGCATTATTATGTTGGTGATTTTATATTTTCTTTGCCAGATATTGACTTTTGTGGAGTTGATCTATTTGTTGATATTCTTGACAAATGTAAGCTTGTTTGTGACAGCATAGAACTATATGAATTCGAAAGACTTTTAAATAAAATTGTATCATAATAAATAAAAATGGAATTCCATCATAACTGAATAACAATTAAAAATTGTCTAATTATTAAAATTGTAAAATCGCTATTCGCGATTTTATCATTTTTTTATTTATAATTCGGTCTAAAGACCGAATTATAAATAAAAAAATTGAAATATAAACATAAAATAGACATAGCTTATTTATTTATTATAAAAATGTCAGAGAATACCGGACTAGGTGATAAACTAGCAGATCTAGAGAAAGAAAAGACAAGATTAAATAAGGAAATCTGTTATATTGACAAAAAAATCAAAGAAGAGAAAGATAATATAATAAATAATAAACCGACACAAATTAAAGATGATATTGATGCTATTGAAGAAGATATTACAAAATGCCAACAAGAGAAAATTACATTAAATAAAGAATGGAGAAAGACCAAAAACGATATTCATCAACTTGATAAAACGATAAAAGATTATAGGGAACTGCAATACTCGTCTGATGTTGCAGCAGAATGTTATTATATTAAGTTGACTGTTGAAGAACTTAAAAAATCAAGAAGAGAATTAATAAAAAAAGTGAGAGAAATAGAAAATGATATCATAAATGTTAACAGAGAAATTGACAATATGGAATATACCCAAAATATATTAAAGAGGGTGCATGATGAAAATTTTCATGAATCTGAGATTGGAGAAATACTTGATGAAACTGCAAAACGACAAAAAATCAGCGATGTATTTAATATTTTTACATAAAATTAAAAATTGTGGCATTCCTAAAGTGAAATTCATCATTCTTTATTTTTTTATTTCATATTGACACATGAAATCAAATAATAAAAAATTGCAACGCCAATAAATATAATAATGATAACACGTTAACGTTTTATAATTATTATATTTATGGAATTAGAATTTTAATAATTGTTTGATAATAAAAAAATTGTAAAATCGCTATTCGCGATTTTATCATTTTTTTATTTATAATTCGATCTTTAGACCGAATTATAAATAAAAAAATTGAACTTAAAACCGTTTGTATACTAATGATTTAATATATCATAACGAATCAAAATGCTTTCATCATTTAATAGCCTTTATGTTTATTATGCGAACGACATTAAAATGAATTATGGACTCGAATTTATTATGCTATTATTTTCATTTCTTTCTGGAATTAAAATTATGAATGGCAATAAAATGTTTATCAAGAACACTCTTGATGTATTTATGATCTTGTGTGAACTTATGCTACAGACATTGGCCTTTATGGTATTTGGTTCTGTAATCATGTTATTATGTGACATTATGAAAATGAACTTTGGTGAATTATATTTAATGATTGAAAAACCAAGCCAATCAGCATTAAAAGTAAGCTATTTTGCATTTTTAGAAAAAATCGCATATGTATTTGGTGTTGCAATTCTTATTATGTGCTGTTGCATTTGTGCTGCACATGTAATCGAATTTATCAGTAATTTTGGTCTTGCATGCAGAATGCAAGTGACAAAAATTTTAAAATTAGTAAAACAAGAACCTACTATTGAAAATAACGAACTGAATGTGGAAAATGTTATTGAAAATAACGAACTGAATGTGGAAGACGTTAAGTGTAAATGGAACATATTGCTTGATAGAATTGATATTATTATCACAGGAGATAGGATTAATCGTTATGGCACTAAGACTAATCGTTATACAATTAATTTTACAGAAGATAATATTGCTAAGCTTAAAACACTTGCAAATACATGGAAAGATATTATTGCAGACAGATCTTTAGAAAATATACATTTTATTGGAGAAATTGGATTTGGTTTACGTTCAGTAAAGGGTAAAGTAGCTGTTCTTGATAATGAGGGTGTCATTTGTGATTTTATTCGAGAAGATGATTTTGAAGAACTCATGAATGGCCTTAATAAATGTGATTTTATTTAAGTCATAGAAATCTTCATTATTTCATTAAACACACCAATAAATAAAATTGAAACATAAAATATTTAGATATCCTTGTGTCTTTATTTATTATTGTCCTTTTGAAGTAATACCTTTTTTGCTTCAAAATTCACTTTTCGTATAAAATGGATACCGCATCGGAGGTCTATTATTACAATATGGGTCTGATTATGTTTTTTACAATTTTAATTGAATACAAGGCGTATTCTTGTTGTCAGCAATATAGAAAAGAAGTAGCAGATAGTATACCAGCTTCTTTAATAATGATCCTAGTACCAATTTGTATTGTGATTTCTAATCATCACATGAATGAAGCAACAGACTGTCCAGCATGGAACATTCCAATATCATATGATTTTTTTTCAATGATGAAATTTTCTGTAGACATCATTGCAACAGTCATAATGTCGTTTGCGATTTCTTTTGGATTAGTACTGTATCTTCATATTGTCGTTTCGACATTTTCTTTTTTGATGACTGATTTAACATGGTATACAGATATACTTAGCATATATTCTGTATTATTATACAATTGTCTTGTATTTGTGATGATGGGATGCAACTAGTAACATTAAAATTTGATATTTCTTGATATATATCAAATTTTAGTTTTAATTATATTTAAAGAAATAACTATTCCTTTATTTATGAAAAAAAATAAAAGAATTAGAGATAAAATGAGAGACAATAAAAAGAAAATATATGAGAAATATGTTGATGACATGAAGAATAATGTTTTAGAGCATAATAATGACGTTTGGATTCCCGATGATAATATTCAATTTTCTAATTATGATTCAAATTCTTGGTTCAATATTTTCCGATACGAAAATAAAAATATTAACTCCACTAAAACTATTCAAAGAGTCGAACTTGAAGAGGATGAACATTTATTTAGAGGCAAAAAATATACTGTAAAATTCACTGCAGAACAAAGAAGAAGACTTGATATTTGGTTTGATGCCCATGCATCTATGTATAATTTTGCATTGGAAGTCATTAAAAGACAAGGCAAATATAATAAAAAAGTTTACAGTTGGAAATATCTCAGAGATAAATGTCTAAAAAACAGAAAATTGAGAGTTAAAAATTTTTGTAATATTAAAGGGGAAAAGGTCGATAGTCATGTTTTGGATCAAGCAATAAAATTAGCATGTAAAAACTATAAGACTTGTTTATCGTTGATCAGAAATAAACATATAAAACATTTTAGAATCAGAAGAATGAGAAAAAATAGAACATCTAAAATCATGATGTTTGAAAAAAAGGACATTGATAAGAGTGTGATGAAAATTGGAAAAATTGGAAAGTTTGAAGCTTTCTATAAAAGTAATAATAAAGTATCAAAAGTTGTTTTTACACCACAATCTGACTTCACATTACATTACAGTAAAAAGACAGATGAATATACAATTTTAACTGGAGAAGAGATAGAACAAGAAATTCCGGTTCAGAGAAAAGAGTTTATAAGTTTAGATCCTGGAATTAGGAAATTTATGACGGGAATAACAAAAAACGAAACATACAAATTTGGAATGAATGTTGCAAACAAAATAAGAATGTTTCAAAAGATTATAAACGACAGAAATAACAACAAAAATATACCAAAGAAAATAAAGAAAAAGAATGAAATATTATATTACAGGAAAATAAAAAATTACGTTAATGAATTACACTGGAAACTAGCAAACTTCTTGACAACAAATTATAACAATATCTTTATTGGCGATATGAGTGCCAAAGGGATAACACAAGGGAACACATTGGATCCCTTAACTAAACAAGTTGTCATGAATTTGGGATATTATCAATTTAGACAAAAGTTAGAATACAAATGTAAAACAAGAGGAGTAAATTACTGTCTAATTAATGAAAGATATACGTCAAAAATGTGTAGTAATTGCGGTGCAATAGACGATAATTTAGGTGCCAGTAAAGTGTACGACTGTAAAAGTTGTAATATGAAGATAGACAGAGATCTGAATGGCGCCAGAGGAATCTACATAAAAAAATGGTTAAAATAACAATAAAACTTAGGCGAGATAAACGTCTATAGAACTATGTATACTTAAAATGGTTAGTTGTAGTGATCAATTGCAGTAATTAATTGCTATAACGAAATTTATTCATATAATGTCCATTTAGTATACAGAGATATTCACGAAGTATAATCTAGGATAGTACTATCAAGAAATATCAAGTTCAATTTATCGGATATATAATTGTCTTTTTTAGAAATTTTTGGTGCGACTAGAGCAGTTAATTGATAAATAATATTTTGACATTCCTATTCATAATATTATCATTTTTTTATATGTAAAAAATTGAATTTAAAAATGAAAATTCTGCTAATGTCGAAGTGTTATGAAAAAATGGCAGATCTAACGACATATAAAGATCTTAAAATGAACCTAGAAATGACAAATATTTTGTATGAAACAATTTTGTCTGAAAGAGATTGTTTGTATGATAAAAAATGCAAATTGACAAATGAATTGATGGACATAGAAAAAAAATTAAATTATATTAATTCGGAATATGATAAAGTACATCTTAAAATAAATAGATTGAACATGAATTTATATGAATATGATACTAAAAGATGGAATGTGAAATTTGAGAAAGGTGAAATTAACATTTATAATGATTTTTTAGAGAAGTCATATATATTACAAAAAACAGAAGATGTGCATCAACAGATTAAATCATTCTATAAAATATTAAATGGTGACAATGTTTTTTCAAATGAATATGAACTAGATAAATATTGGCTTGTTAAATTTGGAAAAGGTATTGCAATTAAATGTGCTGATACAACTGATAAACTGCAAATGATTGATGGTGACGTATTTAGGAATATATTAGACTCTATTATTGCAGAGTTTGAAAAACCCAGATATAAAATTGTATTGAATCCCTATTATGAGTTTAGAATTGTGGAAATTTAGTTGTACTATTATATGGATAATTATACAAATTCAATTATGTTAGATTTACAAAAAAGCAAAATGTTTAATAATTTTTATAAAAAATATATGTTGGAAAAAACAATTTTAGATTATGTCAATTTTTATGTAGAGAGAAAGGAAAAAAGTTTTGCGCTTATGTCATCTTTAATGACACCAGATGAATTTTGTTTAACATATGATTTTAAAAAAAAGTGGTATCCAACATATTTTTCTTCGTCAATACCACAACAGGAAATAGATGATTACTTCAGTGATAAAAAATATGCATGTGGTTTACAATTGATTCATATTGATACTTTAAAAGATGTATTGAACAAAATGAACATGACATATAAAATAAAAAAAGACAGAAATTTTTTAAATTGTTGTTCAAATCCATCAAGAACATATGTGATTATCAATGTGTAAAAATTGAAAAATATTCCTAGCGGAAATTTTATTATTTCTCACAAATAAAAAATTGAAAATTATATTGAAAATATAAATATTGTCTGATGTCGTAATAAAAATGGCAGAAGATAAGAAGACATTGAAAGATGTATTGTTGGAAAAATGTGAAGAAGCAAAAAATACCAGTAAGGAAAATATGATTGATCTTGAAAAAAGATTACTTAATATTTTTTCTGAATGTGACAATGCGAGTGTCGACAAAATTGAACTTATTGTTTATAATATGTTTTATAAAGATATAGAAAAAGTATTAAACAAAATATGTCATGCAGAATTATTAGGAGATCCATGGAATCCATGGTATACAATTAAGGAATGTCAAACAACAGATGAAAAACTCATTTGTGATGATAAATATATGTGTACGAAATATTATTTTAATGTTATTATTGATTTTTATAGATTATGTGAACGTCTAGAATGTCAACAATAATCTTTTTATTTATTTATATATCGCTTTAAAAATTGAAAATCAATATTATCTGAAATATCCATTGTTCTGCAACCATTTATCTAGCACCTACATACTTACTGGTTTGGTGCTTTTCAACCCATCTGTCAGAATGGCTGCTTCTGTTCCTGCTGTCGCTCATAACACCAAGTGTGTTGTACTGGACTTTGACCAGACAATTGCGACGTATGCCGTGTCAACTGTCACAAGAGAGAGACGCTGCCACCTTGGAGTGATATGTGAATTACTTCAAACCTTAAAGAATAAGGGGGTCAAACTTTATGTTGTGACCGAGGGTGTTCAAAGCCAACTTGAAAGGTACCTACGAACACTTTCTTTTAAAGATGGTACCATTCGCGATCTATTTGACGGTATCGTCAGTGCAGTAAAAGAAACAAAATCGTCAAGGCATCTCGAGATCAGCAAAGTCGACATGCTTAATAAAATTATGGCAGAAGTCGGAACAACACAAAGCAACATGTTTTTCATCGTCGACTGCGATGACCAATGTTGGCAAGCGATTGACGCAGGATACCTTTTCACATTTGCTGTTACATCGTCAGACTTGAGTCGCACAATTACAGTCTTGGTAAACATAGTGTATGACAAACTTAGGACAATCGGATTTGACGAAACAGTCAGAGTGAAAACTGGAACCACTAGGCTGTGTGAATGTGAACTGTTTTCTCTTTATAATGAAAGATACATTCCTCTCAAAATGCATTTGTGGTTGCAAGATAAGGAAACTCCCCGCACATTGTATGCCAAGAAAGTTGGCAAGGACTACGTCATCGGCAACCTTTGCTACTTCAAATATCCATATCCAAGATATGGATATACACAAAAATTTCGAATGCACGAAACATGGACACGTAGCAAAGTTGTCGTGTATGGCGGAAAAGAGCATGTTTATGTCATGGACAACGATGTCGAAGTTGAACTTTTCGATTTTTGCCCTTTGTACCCACCAGAAGGTTCCTACGTGACTTTCAAGAAAAGCGTCGAGGGTCATGTTTGTGTCAGACTAGATGGCAAATTAATTACCATTCGCCATCCATCTTACGCAGACTCCATATTTTGCGTGTTCGCTGAATCTCTTTTTGATTGAATCTGTACTTTACTGATATTCAAAATTATATAATTCTGTATTTTTTTATACATAATTATATAATTTTCAATAGCTAATATCATACATAAAATTAAAAAATTGAATATGTACATTGCCTAATATGTCCATTAATTTTGTATGGTTCTATCTAGCGTTTACAGGCTTTCTTGCTGGTCTATCGCTTTTCAACCCATCTGTCAGAATGGCTGCTTCTGTTCCTGTCGTTGTTGATGACACCAAGCGTGTTGTTGTGCTGGATTTTGACCAGACAATTACGACTTGTCACTCTCAGGGATTACCCCTTAATCCCTACAACAGAATTGACATGGATGGAAATGGATTCTTGATTTGCTATCTAACCGGACTACTTGTTTCGTTTGACTTTGATTCCATTCCGACAACTGTGTTAGATGTCACCAATAAAGATGAGGTTTACGACAAAGTTGTTGCTGCTTACACTAAACACTATGCAACTGCATTTGCAACGGAGTCATATGACTCTTTCAGAGACATCTGTACAGTTCTACAAGCTTTGAGGGAGAAGGGGTACAAGATCTACATCGCGAGTAATGCTGTCGAAACTCAGATTGACAGATATTTGAGAACCATTCCATGGAATGGTTTGACAGTTCGCGATTTGTTTGACGGCATAAAGGGGGCGAAAGACATTCCCTTTGGCACCTATCTTACAAATGGTGACAAAATCCCGATGCTCAATGCGATTCTTGCGGAAGTTGGAACAACAAAGGACAATCTGTTCTTCATTGATGATTCCATTACATACTGCATCAATGCTATCTGCAATGGATATCTTTTTTCACTCAATGTCTATGCAAACCAATTAGCACAGACGAGTATGGCTTTGAAAGAGATTCATGCGGGACGCTTTGCGTCACTTCGAATTGGCGAAAGAGTTCAAGTTAGAGAATATGATTTCATGTATTTTGGAACTCACTTCACTCTTCTTTCGGTACCCTAAAAATATGGAATTTTGTATACTTTTAGTCTTTTTCATTGTGTTCATCTATTGTTGTTTTTATTTCTTTTTTATATTTTCTCAATCCATTTATTTTTGCTACATATACATTCATTATTGATATTATGTCTTTTGTTATTTCTTCTGTTGGTGTTTTCTCTTCTGTTTTATTTATCACTATTATTTTCCCATTTGAATATTTCTCTATTAACCATTCAATCATCTCAAAACCAAATCTTGACAATCTATCTTTGTAAGCTACCACCAACTCTTCTATTTCTCCTTTTATTGCCCTTTCCATTATTTCTAATAATCCGCTTCTTTTATTGTTTAATCCACTTCCTATATCTTTTATTATTGTGTGATTTGGATATTTCTTTTTCATAAATTCAATTTGTCTTTCTAAATCTTCCTTTTGTTTTTTACTTGAAACTCTACAGTAACAAATTTTTTCCCTGCCTACCTTTGTTATTTTATGTTCTCTTAAATATTTATTTACATTATATAACTGATTTGATCCGACTTTGACTGTATCAATTTCCTTATTTTCTGCCATTTTATAAAGTGTTTTATAACATATTCCTAATGTTTTCAATGCTTCTTTTCTTTTGACGTATTCCATATAATATATATTTCTATATATATTTAAGTTATATTATATAAGTATATATTCTTATACCATATTATATGACGACCAATATCAATTGTAAACCATGGTATTGTGAAGAAATTGTTAAGGTTAAAAAGAAATTAAATCCACTTAATAAATTCAAAAAGAAGAAAATAACAATGTATAAAAATATATTGTCAGATGTGCATA
>Ga0214923_10006813_pt1 | contig 12666 bp, 9 predicted proteins | sample LL1510_MetaG_FD_177993 | JGI IMG/M metagenome (GOLD analysis project Ga0214923, IMG submission 177993) | Freshwater microbial communities from Lake Lanier, Atlanta, Georgia, United States - LL-1510 | ecosystem: Environmental > Aquatic > Freshwater > Lake | place: USA: Georgia | collected 2015-10-15
CTTTTGACCACTGAGAGGCTTGCGGTCTCGCTGGTCGAGAACCTTTGACCGCATTCAGGGCATTCCCTTCTGCGACGAATCGAAGATCCGTCTTCAGAAGTTCTGGAATCTATGACCCTGGAGTCCGCATGGCGACAGAACGGGCAGTGCATGCTTCCTCCTTGAATTTAGGGCTTTTTTAGCCATTTTTAGGGACATAGGAACTCAACTATACACACAACATGTGGGGATATTTAAGTTTTCCGTCCCTATATCTTGTGGTTTTAACGTCTTGTTGCAAAATTTCGTCATTTGTCGGCGTGTTGCCTGATTTAGAGCCAAAGTAGACCTCAAAACCTTAACCTTCAACCAAAGATTTAACCTTTCCGTTATAAATAATTGGCCTTTGGAACCTAAAAATTACCCTCCTCCACTGACAAGCTTTGAAAATCCTGAGCTGGCTATGGGTTAGCCTTACTTGGTTAGAGAAAGGCCAAATTGGAAGAGATTCTTGATACCAGCGAAGCGCTAAAAGCCGCTTTCAGGCGACATGCCTCTGGGGTATGCCTAATTACCCTGAATGACCCAGAAGGCCAGCCAGTGGGCTTCACGGCCACTTCCGTAACCTCTCTCGGCTCAACCCCAGCCTTGGCTACTTTCAATGTTGCTCGCGGTGCCAGCAGTTGGCGCGCGCTAAAAGATGCCAAGTATGTTGCCATCTCGATGCTCAATGAAAACTCACTGAGCTTAGCTAAAAAGATGGCAGCGGATCACACCAAAAGATTCTTGGATGACGACTGGTTTAGAGAGGACACACACAGCTTGCCAATTTTTGGTGAGGTGAATGCTGTTCTTATTTGTCGTGTGCGGGAATATCACGAGGTTGAAGCAAACGCAGTTTTTGTTGTTGAAATCGAAAAAGGTTTAATTGCTGAAGAGTTCGCCAGCTTGCTCTACCACCAACGAGGTTACGTCGTCCCCGGAAAGCGTCTCGACTGAGGTTCTTGTTTGATTGAGATCAAGCACAGCAACTCCAAAGTGCTGTTTAATTTCTGACACGAGTGGCTCATTCACAAATACCTTGTGCTTGATGCGATACTCGTTCGTCTTGTCCCCTGATCTCAAATGCAGGTAAACCTCGGTGTTACCTGGATAGCGAGTGAGAATTCGATCAAGCTGTTCTATGTTTTGTCTTGTGCTTAACTCTTCCGGAATCACTAAGCGCAATGGGCCCACAAAAATGGAATCCTCTTTTTCTAGCACTACGACATCCGTCACATTAAGCATGTAACTTTCATCTCTTGGACGCATCCTGCCTCGGATCGCCACAATTGCATCAACTTTTAAGATTTCAGCAAACTGCAGATAGGTCTTACTAAACAGCATCATTGAAGTTTCGGAATCTAAATCTTCAACAGTGATGTTGGCATATACATTTCCGGAACTTCTAGCCGTCTTAACTTCAACTGCGGTAATCAATCCTGCAAGTGTCACCGCTTCACCATCAACAAAATTGCTTCTTGCATTGAATACCGCAATCGACTCCGTGGCAGCTGTTTTTAGTCGTTCCTCAGAACCTTTTAGAGGATGGTCGCTGATGTAGAGACCTAGCATCTCCCGTTCAAGAGTAAGTAACTGCCGCTGGGGCCACTCGGCAAGATTAGCAATTTTAGTTGACTGATTGTCTTGCTCGAAATCTCCAAATAAATCCGACTCACCAGAGGACTGAGACTTTTTATCTTTGATGGCCTGATCTATCAGCTCTTCATGAACTTCATACAAAGCTCGTCGCGAGGCACCAAAACTGTCAAAAGCGCCAGCCTTAATCAAAGATTCAACTACTTTTCGAGTGAGCACAGATGATGGAACCTTGGCCAAAAAGTCCTGGAATGACTCGAACCTACCCTGCTGATTTCTAGCTTGAACGATTTCCTCAACCACGCCCAGACCAACATTTCTAATTGCCTCTAGACCGAATCTGATGTCTTTACCAACCGCTTGGAAGTCTGCAATTGAATCGTTCACATCTGGCGGGAGCACCTTGATGCCGGCTCTCCTCGCCTCACTGAGATAGACACCGAGCTTATCCCTGGCGCTCTTTACCGAAGTGAGCAAAGCAGCCATGTATTCCTGTGGGAAGTTGGCCTTCATATATGCGGTCCAATAAGAAAGCACGCCATAGGCCGCGCTGTGAGCTTTGTTGAATGCGTAGTCAGCAAAAGGAAGTAGTGTTTCCCAAAGTTTATTGATCGCAACATCGGAAAAACCGTTTGCTCGCATTCCCTCGGTAAAACTAATTAGCTGAGCATCCAGCTCTTCTTTCTTTTTCTTTCCCATGGCTCGCCGTAATTCATCTGCTTGAGCCAAAGAAAAATTGGCAACCATCTGAGCAACTGCCATTACCTGCTCCTGATAAACGATGAGCCCGTAAGTTGGATCAAGAATGCTCGACAGTGGAGCTTCTAATTCTGGGTGAATCGGGTCATTTTGTTCGGCACCGTTTTTTCGCTGTGCGTAAGAAGTGTGTGAACCCATTCCCATAGGGCCTGGTCGATAAAGTGCAATAGCCGCTGAAATGTGTTCAAACTTAGTAGGTTTCAAAAGCCGAAGTAGCGACCGCATCTGACCGCTGTCCAACTGAAAAACGCCAAGCGTATCCCCTCGAGAAATCATCTCGTAGGTTGTCAGATCACCATCTAAATCTAAATCTTCAAGAACTACCTCAACGCCACGGTTAGACTTAGCATTCTCCAACGCTTTATCTAGCACTGTAAGGTTTCTAAGTCCCAGGAAGTCCATCTTCACTAGGCCGAGTTCCTCACAGGGATGCTGTGCAAATGCGGTGATGATTGCACCGTCATCTTCACGTTTGATTAGTGGAATTACATCGAGCAACGGCACCGAGGACATGATCACACCGGCAGCGTGAACGCTAGTTTGTCGCTTCAAGCCTTCCAAACCTCGAGCTAAATCAAAAGCTCGCTTGGCTTCCGGATCCTCCTCTAAAATCTTTCTGAATTCAGCTGCTTCGTTATATCTGGATTTAGAATCTGTCGGTGTTTGTTGGGTGACTGCTTCGAATTCGACTGCTTCTTCGGTGAATTCTTCATCTGCATCGTCTGACACTTCGATGACTGGTCTAGCTTTCGGATCCGTGACCATTTCAGTTAGCGTCATGTCTTTACCAAGCACCATACGTGGCATGGCTTTGGTTAGTCGCTCACCCACCGCATAGTCCATGCCAAGAACTCTGGCTGCATCTTTTAGGCTCTGCTTCGCCTTGATGGTGCCGTAGGTAATAATCTGCGCTACTCGATCATCACCGTACTTCTGCGTGACGTAGCGAATTACTTCACCTCGTCTGCGATCATCGAAATCAACATCGATGTCGGGAAGGCTGATACGAGCTGGGTTTAGAAAACGCTCAAACAGCAATCCATACTTGATTGGGTCTAGAGCAGTGATTCCCAGTGCATAGGCAACCAAAGAACCTGCCGCCGAGCCACGGCCTGGACCGACCCTGATTCCCTGGGCCCTAGCCCAAGCAATAAAGTCAGCAACCACTAGGAAGTAGCCAGGGAAATCCATGTTCTTGATAACTTCGACCTCAAATTTGGCCCTGGCTTGATACTCATCGGGAATTTGCTCTCCGAATCGCTCGCGCATACCTCGAGCCACCTCTTGCTCAAACCAACTGCTCTCGGTATGACCTTCGGGCACTTGGAACTTTGGCATCAGGTTGCGTTTTTCAAACTTGATATCAGACCGTTCCGCAACGAGCAAAGTGTTGTCACAGGCTTCTGGAAAATCCCGAAACAGCTCCCGCATAGCCTTAGCACTCTTCAAGAAATATCCTGAGCCATCGAATTTGAAGCGCCGCTCATCGGTTAACTTTGTTCCGGTTTGAATACAGAGCAGGGCTTCCTGAGCATTTGCGTGACCTGGCTCGGTGTAGTGAAGATCGTTGGTTGCTAAAAGTGGAATTCCAAGATCTTTGGAGAGTTTAATCAGTTCTCCGAAGGTTCGTTTCTCCACCGAAGCACCGTGATCCATGATCTCGATGAAGTAGTTTTCCTTACCGAAAATATCCCTGAACTCGGCAGCGGTCTCTCTGGCTTTGTCATACTGCCCCAGTCGCAATCTGGTTTGAACTTCCCCACCGGCGCAACCCGATGTTCCAATAATCCCCTTAGAGTACTTAGCTAGTAGTTCCCTATCCATTCTTGGCTGGAAATAGTAACCCTCGAGCCAGGCATAGGAAGAAAGCTTGAAAAGGTTGAACATGCTCTGGTTATCGGTTGAGAGCAGAGTCAGGTGTGTGTATGCACCCTTCGAGATGTCATCATCTCCCCCATCTGCCCAGTAGCTTCGGGTTTTGTCGAGGCGAGAGCCAGGTGCTAGGTAGGCCTCGATTCCAATGATCGGTTTTATGCCTCTCTTTGAAGCTTGCTCCCAAAAATCAAAAGCTCCGAAGTTATTTCCGTGATCGGTAATTGCAATTGCTGGCATCTCAAGCTCTACGGCTCGATCTAAAAGTTCAGTTACCTTGGCGGCACCATCGAGCATGGAGTAGTCGGTATGAACGTGCAAATGCACAAACTTTTCGCTCTTACCGCTCATTTATTTACTACTCTTCTGGGGATTTCCTGTTCGGGCATTTAGCCTACTTCCCCAGTTTCACAATATTAGCCGCCACTCCGACTAAGCCTCTGTCCGAAGAATTTCCAGAGCATTTTTGAGATCTTCTGGATATTCAGATTCAAAACTGACGTATTCCCCAGATGTGGGATGGGTAAATCCAAGCTGTTTGGCATGGAGCCACTGTCGGTCAAGCTTGAGTTTGGCGGCCAACTTGGGATCGCAACCGTAAAGGGTGTCGCCAACCAAGGGATGTTTGAAAGCCGAAAAGTGCACTCGAATTTGATGAGTCCTACCGGTTTCGAGTTCAATCTCGAGTAGTGAAGCCGCCTTGAATGCTTCAAGGGTTTTGTAGTGAGTTACCGATGGCTTCCCATCATTGGCTACCGTGAACTTATATTCATGCTTCGGATGCCTAGCTATCGGAGCGTCAATAGTTCCCGAACTTGGATCAGGATGACCTTGAACCAGAGCGTGATAGGTCTTGTCGACTTTTCTATCCCTGAAGGCCTGCTTAATTCTTGAATAGGCAATTTCACTTCGAGTCACAACCATCAGACCGCTGGTGCCAACATCGAGTCGACTCACTATACCCTGTCGTTCGGCAACCCCACTGGTCGACAAAGTTATTCCGAGCGCCAATAGAGCTCCGCCAACACTTGGCCCATCCCAGCCGACCGAAGGATGAGCAGCAACCCCGAATGGCTTGTCAACAACAACTATGTCTTTGTCCTGATAAACAATCTTCAAATCAGGAACTAACTCCGGAACCAACTCAAGCGGAGCTTTAGGTTTTGGAAGTGTAACTTTGAGCCAAACACCAGACACCAGTGAATCGGATTTTGCCATTGGCTTGTCATCTATGAGCACCAAGCCAGTTTCAATCATGTCAGCAACACTTGCTCGACTCAATCCGAGGAGCTTTGCCAGTCCAGCATCAGCACGGGTTCCTTGAAGCCCTTCGGGCACTTGGAACAATCGCTGCTCAGTCACTTGCCACCGCCGAGCTTCTCGCCGCGAATGAACTTGATTGCAATAAGCACTGCGGAAATACTGATTGCCATATCTGCAATGTTGAATATCGGAAAGTTGAACGGTATCTGAATAAAATCCACAACATGGCCATTAGGAAAGCCTGGCGCTTTTGATAGACGGTCAATCAGATTCCCGACCACACCGCCTAGGGCAACGCCACCGAGAATAATCCAGCTGAGCGTTTTAAACTTAGGGACAAAAATAACTAGAGCAACAGTTGCAAGGGTTGAGGTCAAGGTAAAAAACCAGGTTGTTGAACCACCAAGCGAAAAGGCTGCTCGATCGTTGAATGCCAATGTGAACTTGAGCACTTCCCCCAATACCGGCACTGGCTGAAATGGGGTTAGAAAAGCTAAAGCAAGATACTTAGTTACCTGGTCAAGAACAATTACCAAGATCGCTATCAGAAATGCTAACCGCGGGCCAGGCTTTTGAAATAGCTGTGAGATTTTCAACAAAATCAGATTTGGAAAGTGCCGTTGGTGATCTGAGTCGGCGAAGTGCTTGGCTTGGCTGATGAGGCGGTCGTTTCTAGATCACTTAGTTGACCTTCGATGTATGCCTTTAGCTTTGCGCGGTATTCCTTTTCAAATGTTTGCAAGCGCTGAACATCGTTTTCGATGAGAGCCTTTTCCTGCTCGAGTCGCTGCATGTCCGCCTTGTGCTGAGCTTCCGCCTCTCGAACGATTCTGGCTGCAGTTGCGTGTCCTTCAGCAATCAGAGCATCGCGTTTTTGCAAACCATCCTTGACGTGTTCCTCGTGCAACTTACGAGCCAACTGAAGCAGGTTGTTGGTGTTATTTGACTCAAATACGCTAATGTCGCTGGCGGCTTCTGGGAATGCCGTGTTTGGAGTAATTGACTCTGGGATTGAAGATTCCGCTTGGTTTACCGAAGCAAGTGTGCCGCCGTTTCTCTGCAGTTCGGCAATTCTTCCATCTGCAGCTAACAGCCTCTGACGAAGATCCTCGTTCTCTTGGGTGAGTCTTCGCATCTCGATGACAATTTCATCAAGAAAGTCATCGACTTCGTCCTGATCGTATCCCTCACGAAATTTAGTCGGTTGGAAACGCTTATTGACTACATCCTCTGGAGTTAAAGGCATTACTTTCTCCCGTATTTTTCATAACTTTGGCTTCCAGTGTGAATCCTGGCAGGCCTTGCTAACAAGGTTAGCCTAAACCACGTCCGGCTCAAAAAACCCTCTACAGAAAGCCTCTCAAGATGCCTAAACCGAGGAATAGGACAAGTATTGACACGTCTATATAGCCCTGCCCGATACGAATCGGCTTTATGAGCTTCGACAGCGGCTTTACTATCCAGTCAGTGAGCATGTATGAGATTTCGGCCAGAACTAGAACAATTCCACGAGGTGTAAAGCTAGGGTTGATCGCCCGTATCCAATCAAAAATCACTCTGGCAATCAGAATGAACCTGAAAAGATCAACAGCCCAACCCAAAAGACCAATGATTGAACTCAATTTGAATTCCCTAAGGTCTGATAATTAGACGGTCACCGTCATCATCATCTTCGACGGACTCTTCTTCAGGGTCAATTTCAACATGTTCTGGGGCAAGCAGATAGACATCCTCAGAAACTCTAGATGACTGAGCATTCAAACCGGCTTTTAGACCAGAAAGGAAATCAATCAATCTCGCACGATCAGTGCTGGACAGGTTCTGCACATTAATAATTGCCGTTACGTTATCGCGCAGCACATCCGCAATCTGGATCGCGTCATTGTAGGAAGACATCACGATGGTCTCAATGCGCTGGGCACCGTAGCCACCCCTAGCTGGTCGCTGCACCCTAGCTCGCTCTGGGCGGGATGAGGCTGGTCGTGATTGGCTCACCGGCTTTGGACCTTTCGGTGCAACTCCAACTAGTTCCTTGATCCAGTCAACTGCTCCGGCCATGATTTCTCCTTAAAGTTTGTAAAAACCTATGTTTATTCAAGGTTATGCTCGCTTGCCCGTAATCGCGGTACCAACTCGAATGTGTGTCGCACCGAAGACAATAGCCGTTTCAAAATCCCCCGACATACCGGCGGAAATGTATCTGGAGCCTGGATTTAGGCTCCTCAGGCTATCTGAGGCTTTCGCAATCAGTTCAAAATCATGCTCGGCTGCCTTTTCGAGTGAAGCAACCCCCATAACCCCGAGCAGGTTCAGCTGAGAGATGGCAAGAACCGATTCGGCAAATTCCAAAAGGTTGCTGGGCTGGATTCCACCCCGATTTTGATCATCTGTTAGGTTGAGCTCGACAAAAACACCGATAGTCTTTTCCGGAGTCTTCGCCAATTGTTTAGCGAGTTCAGTCAATAGTGACGGTCTATCCAGTGAATGAATGAAACTTGCGTATTCCAAAACCGATCTAACTTTGTTTGATTGAAGTTGACCAACAAAATGCCAAACTGCCTGTTCAGCCCCGAGTTCTTTCGCAACCTCTTTTGCTTTAGCCGAAGCCTCTTGATCTCGATTCTCACCAAACTGGTCCTGCCCTAAACGCGCTAAATCCAGCACAAGTGCGGCAGGGTGATTTTTTGTGATGACGATCAGTTCAACATCCGAAGCTGACCGACCAGCTTGAGAGCATGCGGATTCGATCCTGTTATGGACATCCCTTAGTCGCTCAGCGAGAGTCGACATAAAAAGACCGTTACTTCAGAAACTCTGGCAGGTCAAAGCCATCGTCAAATGACTTTGATTCACGCTTGCGGCCAAAGAAGCCACTCTCTCGGCGCTCAACAACCGGCTCTTCCTGACGAACAATTTCGATAGGTTCTGGAATTGAAACTGCCTCGGTGACAATCTGAGTTGGACCAGTGTTGGCACCGAACCAGTTCGTAACTGGTTCTGGTTCTTGGCTAGGAGTGTGGATGACTTCAGGTTCAACCACAGCTGCTGGAGTGGCTGGTCGACTGAAAGACCTGGCTCCGGTTTCATCAAAACCAGCAGCAATGACTGTGATTCTTATCTCGTCACCCAGTGTGTTATCGATTGAAGTTCCAAAAATAATGTTTGCTGAAGGATGGACAACCTCTTGAATTAGTCGGCCCGCATCATTTACTTCAGAGAGCTTTAGATTATTCGCCGCCGCGAAGTGAATCAATACGCCTCTGGCATTGTCGATACTGCTTTCGAGAAGCGGGTGGTGAATGGCCTGCTCTGCTGCCCTAACTGATCTGTCTTCACCCTTGGCAGTTCCAATACCCATCAAACAGGTTCCTGCTCCCTGCATAATGGATTTAACATCTGCGAAGTCTAGGTTGATCAAACCCGGCTCAGTAATCAAATCGGAAATTCCCTGAACACCGGCGCGAAGAATGTCATCCGCCATTGCGAATGCATCAACAAAACTTAGTTCGTCATCACGAAGTTCAACCAATCTCTGGTTAGGCACAACAATCAGAGTGTCAACTTCTTGACGCAATGCATCAATTCCGGATTGAGCATTTTCTAATCTTCTACGCCCTTCAAAATCAAACGGCTTAGAAACTACACCAACAGTAAGGGCACCTGATTGTTTTGCAATGCGAGCAACGACAGGAGCAGCTCCTGTTCCAGTGCCACCACCTTCACCTGCTGCAACGAAGACCATATCGGCACCGCGCAGCACCTCAGCTATTTCATCGATGTGCTCTTCTGCAGCTCTTCTACCAACCTCTGGGTCGGCTCCTGCCCCAAGACTTCTTGCCGATGCAGAACCAATCTCCAGCTTCACGTGAGCTTCCGACTTCAGTAGATCCTGGCCATCGGTATTTACTGCGATGAACTCGACACCGCGCAGCCCCTTCTCAATCATCTGATTGATTGCGTTGCCACCGGCTCCACCGACTCCAACTACCTTGATAACTGCAAGAAAGTTGCTTACCAAACGATCTGACATTTAGTCCTCCGTGTTACTGATTTGCTAACCCTAAACCTCTACTTGAAGGTTAAAGAACTTATGCAAATGCTTATTCGCCTAGAAACTAAAGGGTTAAAGGCCAAATCCTTGGCTTATTTTTTGGCGTGTCTAAACCTGATGTTTACCTAATCACGCTGGGCGTAAGTGGTGCTGAAACATCAAAAGTAGCTTTGATGTTCGGAGGATTTTTCAATAGCAGCGCTTTAAGAACCTTAGATTTCAAGATTGAGTCCGTGGAATCCCCCCAGATGATTGTCTGAGTAGCGCTTCCCCTGAGTTGCATGGTCACATTGTCCCGAGACTTTGCCTGAATGTATTGGACTCTCTTGAGAAGTTGAGCCGGCAAGGCTAATAGGACATCGATTGCCTGACGATAATTCTCTGATGTCTTCGGGTCGTCATTGACCAATATTGTTGGCAGCAGTTCATTACCACGCACCTGGCCCAGATTGATACCAGCTGGATCATAAAGATATCTAGTGCTGCCTCGAATCACGATTGCTATCGCACTTCGCTCAGTAACCCGAATTTCAACCTTATTTGGCGGCTGACTGAGAATCGAGATGCTTTCGATCACCCGGAACTTCTCCAAATCCTTCGCCACATCAGTCTCACTAAGCAGCGGTAGTGGGCTACCAATACGATGCTTTAGCGAAGCCATGATTTGTGCGTCAGAAACTTTTTTATTACCGGTGACAGTTATCTTCTCAATGGCCATTAGCGGAGTAAACATCGTGGCTAAAACTAGAACAATAAGAAGTGCGAGTCCTCCGGCTAACCCTCGCAAAAAATACTTTGTGAAACTTATCTCACCAGTAAAGCGTTTAGCCTCTTTTCTGACCTGGCGCTTGATCTCTGGCGGTAATTTTTTAGGAGTGCGCTTGACCTGAGCCTTGATTGGCTTCGAACGAGGGGTCGAGTTAGAAGTGAATCGGTTCTTCGGAGGTTGCATCAGGTTTCTAAAGCTTTCAAGATACCCGGCACCTGACGGTAAACATCACCGCAGCCCATAGTTATGACAAAATCCCCTGTTCGAGCTATATCTGCAACAGCTTCGGGAACATCATCCCAAGCCGGAACGTAGTGCATTCTGTTTTGATCCGCGAATGCGTCGGCAATCAGTGCTCCGGTAACGCCAGGCTCGGGGTCTTCCCTAGCGGCATAGATGTCCAGAACAACCACTTCATCACTGAGGGCAAGCGCTTCGGCAAACTCTTTGGCAAAAAGGCGGGTTCGAGAGTAAAGGTGAGGCTGGAAAACTGTTACCAATCTGCCACTGCCAACAACTGCCCTGGCAGCAGTTAGTGCTGCCCTAACTTCAGTTGGATGGTGAGCAAAGTCATCATAAACACTTACCCCACGCCTTATCCCGTGAAGTTCAAATCGGCGTTCGGTTCCAGCAAAGGTTGCAATCGCTGCAATGCTCTTGTCAGCCGGATAACCGAGTCCCACCAACACGGCAAAAGCTCCGGCGGCATTTATAGCGTTGTGCACTCCTGGCACAAGCAAAGTTTGCGAGTAGCTTTCGCCCTGGTATCTCAGACTGAACTTAACTTTCGGTCCCGTAGCGTCAACGTCAATCAACTGAACAGTCGCTTCGCTTGAAAAACCAAAGGTTATGACATTCTTATGCTCTAACTGCGCGGTTACCCGAACTGCACCTTCATCATCTGAACTAATTGCAACGAGCTCTTTAGCTTGGTTACCAAATCTCGCAAAGGCGGCTTCAAAGTTTTCCAGCGATCCATAGTGATCTAGGTGGTCAGGATCAACATTCGTAATCAGTGCAACTGCAGTGTCATAAAACAAGAAAGACCCATCCGATTCATCCGCCTCTATTACAAACAGATCTGAACTTCCACTGGCCGAAGAGGAACCATAGGCAGCGATAACACCGCCGTTTACAAATCCTGGATCCTCACCCAACTCTTTGAGTGCGGTGATTATCATTCCCGTGCTGGTGGTTTTGCCGTGCGCTCCAGCAACAGATATCAGTCTCTTACCTTTGGTGAGATAACGAAGAGCTTGTGATCTGTGCAGAATAGGTATTTTCTTTTCCTGAGCCAAAACATACTCTGGGTTGGTCGGCCACAGCGCACTGGTCACCACAACAGTGTCACAGTCAGCTAAATTGTTGGCATCATGGCCAATCGTTATCTTGGCACCTAACTTGATTAGTTCTTGGATGTTCGATGAATCCCTAACATCACTGCCAGTGACCACATGGCCCGATTCCAGAAGCATCCTGGCAATACCACTCATACCTGAGCCACCGATACCGATGAAGTGCACTTTACCGAGGTGCTCTGGTATCGGTGTGCTGAGATCAGGTTTGATGGTCATTAGTTCCTAAGGTTCTTTGTGTTTAAGACTAGGTTGATGAGGCAGGCGGTTAAACCTTCAACACGCCATTTACCAAAGCCAGCAGGCGTTTCGCTCCATCGCGAATGCCTAAACTTTTCGCCCTCTGCGACATCTTGGCAAGTTCCTGATCATCACTCAGAAGCGGTAGCAAAGCATTCAATACATAATCTGGGGTGAACTTCTCATCAGCGACCGTTAATGCTCCCCCTGCGCTAACTAGGTCTTGCACGTTAAATTTCTGTTCCCCATTACCAACCGGATATGGAACAAAGACTGCTGGAAGACCAACAGCAGCAAATTCACTCACCGTGGCAGCTCCAGCTCTAGCAATAGCAAAATCTGCCGCTGCTAGGGCGTAATCCATTCGTTCACAGTACTTTATCCGGTGATAGAGGCCTTCTGTCAGCGGCTCCAGCTCAGAACGGTCACCGAGAATGTGAAGAATCTGAATCCCAGCTTGAGTAAGTTGAGTGCGGCAATTCGCCACAGTGTCATTTATTTTCTTAGCTCCCAGAGATCCTCCGGTAACTAAAAGGGTCTTCTTAGCTGGATCAAGGCCCAAATAATTAGCCGCTGTAACACGAAGGGCTGCCCGATCCAGATTGGCTATCTCTGGCCTCAGTGGCATTCCAAGATGAACCGAGTTAGGCAGTTTGGTGCTCAAGAAAGTGGTTGCAACAGCTGCTGCCTTTCTTGCCCCAACTCGATTGGCATAACCAGGGAGAGCATTCGCTTCATGA
>Ga0214923_10006814_pt1 | contig 12665 bp, 12 predicted proteins | sample LL1510_MetaG_FD_177993 | JGI IMG/M metagenome (GOLD analysis project Ga0214923, IMG submission 177993) | Freshwater microbial communities from Lake Lanier, Atlanta, Georgia, United States - LL-1510 | ecosystem: Environmental > Aquatic > Freshwater > Lake | place: USA: Georgia | collected...
GGGGACATGGTTGTCGAAGCCGTTCAATACAATATGCAGGTCGGGCATTCTGGTGGCAGTATGGCAATGACAATGCGCCAGCTCCAATTACTTGCCAAGATCGGATTCCCTGAATATCGCGATGGTTATCGCCAGTAAGTAAGTGTGGCACAGCATCGTGCCGAACCACCACCCATCGATAATATTATCTATGATTAGTAAAATCTTGAGTAAATCCATTTTTTTTGGGGCGGCGTTTTTCAAGTTCACATTTTGCGTATTTACCTATATACTCTATATTCGTTATACTATTCGCGTGAACAGATGGATCTCCCTTCCAATTAAAACGCAAATATCGCCCCGATGATAAACGTTTGGAATGCGTGTTAGAGGAAGGAGTAATAAATCCTCCACGAACTCCATGAACTTCATTTTCGATTTCGGTCACATCATTTTGGACATTTTTTACTTTAGACAATTCTTCCCATTTACCATCATTACATTTCCTCATCCATACTTCGGGTAACTGTTGTTTCGGCGAGCTATATTCGTCGTGTCTATCGTATCTATCGTGTCTATCGTGTCCACCACGCTTAGACTTTTTTGTTAGTCGATATTTGCGTGTTCCTCCACGTGTTCCTCCGCGTATTCCTCTACACCTTCTTCCTCCATTATAAATTTCATCAGGGCTTACAGATCTTTGTCGCCGTCTTCGACTACTTCTAACGCCTACACCCCTTACCCTACTTGCCTGCATAGGCGAAGTTCTAACACGACCGCTTTGATTATATTCAACCTCATTTTCAAACATTCTATGTAATGCTTCTGTATCTATAAACAATACGAGAAGTTCATATGTATCTGGGTCAGTTGGGTCTAGTGATATATGAGTTTCCCACATATCTCTAAGAAATTGTATTGCTTCTTCTTGGCTTTCTTTTGTAGGAACTCTCTTAAGTATATCTGATACATATCTTCGCAACCGCACTTCGTGATCCCTAGTAATGAGAGTATCGGCTATAATATAACGCTTCATAAATGCTCGAACAAAGTTATTAGATTTACCATATAGATGCCGTGCTATAAAGTCTACCCAATCAGGCGGGAGTTCAGGAAGGGGCACATATCCCCTTCTTCTAAATTCTTCGGCATCTCGGGCTACTTGATTATAATCAATTTTTATCATTTCATCTCTATCTCTTTGACCGAAGATAGGAGACGGTTCATAGGAATAAGGGGAGCGGATGCGCCTAGAGTAAACAGGTAAATGATGTATATCTCCACTATTATTGGGAAGATAAATATCTTCATATTGAGATGGTTGTGGGTTTGCTATAGAATAAGACATCGTCGTATGAATAAGTATATATTAACACGTATATATTAACATTTTAAAAAATAAATTCATATTTGTATTTTATTATATTAATATAATAATATTAATATTAGTATATTAATATATAGCATAATATTAGTATATTAATATATAGCATAATATGGTGAATAATACGAACTCAAAAATATATAAATCATTATTATTTTCTGTTATAGTTCAAGCCATAACAGGAATAGTAGATATTATTGGTTTATTTATAAAGGTCCCATACAAGTTTTCATTTCTTAAAAAATTATTAACAGCGGAGTTTACGGTTCAAATTTTAGAGGGTTCATTTTATGTGTATTGGTTAAATGACTTCAAAAATATTGCGAATATTACACCAAAAAGATATATTGATTGGACATTTTCAACACCAACTATGCTTCTTACACTGATGTTTTATTTAATATTTTTAAATACACCCGATAACAATAAAGGTGAATTAAAGTATTTTGAACTATTTTACAAAGAATTTAAAACTATTTCTGTAATACTTATTTTAAACTGGGCGATGCTTTTATTTGGTTATCTTGGAGAAACTTCAATAATACCTATAACATTAGGTGTATTTTTAGGTTTTATTCCATTTATAATTTATTACTATATGATTTATAAAAACTATGTTGAAATAGGGGATACGGGTCTTAAAATATTTACATATTTTCTGTTTTTCTGGTCAATTTATGGCATTGTTGCTTTATTGCCATATGAAATTAAAAATACGTGTTATAATATATTAGATCTATTTTCAAAGAACTTTTTTGGGTTGTTTTTGACCTATTTAATAATTAAAAATAAAGTATAAAATAACATATAAAAATAATATATAAAAATAAACCCATATAATAATATATAGTGATTATCTATCTATGCAGTATATGAAACTATCGAAGGACGCGTCAAACCCAATAAAGGCTATTGCCACTTTTAATGATAAGAAAGTAAAAGGAACAGTAAGATTCACGGAAGAGCCATCGAACTCGCGCATCCGTATCGATGTAGATTTGACAGGTCTGAAAACATCAGGTCTTCACGGATTTCACGTTCACGAGTATGGAGATATGAGCGACTCGTGTGAAAGTATGTGTGCCCATTTTAATCCCTATAATAAAACACACGGATGCCCTGGTATGAAAGATCGTCACGTGGGCGATCTTGGGAATTTAAAGTCGAACGCAAAAGGAGAAGCAAAATATATATTTTACGACGATGTAATCGGCCTTCGCGGGACAAAAACAAATATTATAGGCCGCGGTCTTATTATTCACGCGGATGAAGATGATTGCGGACAAGGTGGACAGCCTGATAGTTTGATAACCGGTCACGCAGGAAAGAGAATCGCGTGTGCTGTGATTGGATACGCATCACCACCTAAGAAATAAAAAAATAAATAAAAAATATAAATACTCTATATATTCACCCACCCACCTCATTTACCGAATATAAAACGTCGGCTCTATAACGCGTTTCCCACCATATGTAATTTTATTGCTGGTGTATTCATTCATCCTACGTTTTTCGAGCTCGCCTTCGCTGTTGCTGAAAACGATTGCCTTTATGTTTAGTTTTTTCATTCGCATAGTACAGTGAAAACATGGTGCCGATTCCGCCATATCTCCACTCCGTGATCTCCTGACAATATAGAGGACCAATTTTTGAACTATTTTTTTAGGCAAGTCGTTAATACATATTTTGTGAAGAACGCAAATCTCAGCGTGGGCGCTACAGCATTTGCGAAAATTGAGTAAACCATCCTTTGAATGAGAGCGTATGTTATTAAATCCTTTCGCGATAATTTTCCCATTTAAAACGGCGATACATCCGTGCTGCATAAGTAGGGTCGATTTGGATGCTTCGTCTAGGGCAATACTTGCGAAACGTTGGTCGCGCATACCGATGTGTCGTTGTCGATACAGCTCTTGGGAATATAATGACGTGGAGGAGGAGTCATAATCGTCGTAATTTTCAAATTTTTCGTGAACAGGTGTTGCATTATTATTTTGTGGTTTGGTAATCATATACATACTATGGTTATTTATTTTGTTATTTAAATTTTTTGTTATATTGAATTATATAACAAAAACCGATTCAATTTATTTTTCAGATTAAATATATATATTTGATACGTGTAAATATAAATCTAATACTAGATAGTTAGAAACTTAGTAATTATTGCTTCACTTCAACTAATCTTCTTTGAGGGAGTCTCATTTGAAATAAGGTAAATGGAATTCTCAGTTACAATAATATATTCGGTCTCAACCTTGTAGATATTAGCAATAGGGCTAGTATACTCGTCCTCACTTTTTACAAGAAGCTTTTCGCCCGTCTCTTTAACACCAATGATAATTGACTTATCAAGGGAAGGGGTCCAGTAATCCATCATAATGGGCTTATCTTGAACAATTGCAAGTTTAGTACAATGCTGTAAACAGACATTAGAGGGCAGACGGTAAGCAGACTCGCTGGTCTTAGCACCTCCAGTAGAGGAAGTGGCAGCAGCGGCGGCGTTAGAGGGAGCAGAAGATGATTGATGACTATTTGAACTCATATTATATAATTAACAAATTTAATAATCTTTAAATACTTATTAATAAAAAAACATATAATATATATTATTAAAAAACATATAATATGTATTATTAAAAAACATATAATATGTATTATAATAAAAATCTATAATATATAATAAAATTCATAATAAAAAAATCATAATAAAAAAATCATAATAAAAAAATCATAATAAAAAAATCATAATAAAAAAATGTATAATTGTATAAATAATAGTAGTTTGTCTTAATAACTCAAATATCTTCAACAACATTAATAATTTTGCGACGCAATTTGACATTATTTTTTTTCGGTTCAATAATGTTAAGTTTATTCCCGATTTCTGGATATTCCGCTTCCAATAATTTTTTAAGAAAGTTATAGATACAATGTAATACGTATTCATCACAACGCCCCACGATCAGAACGCTACCTGTTCTAAATATCATAAATGATATTTCGATTGCTTCGTTAGCGTCGGCAGGAGTAGGTTGTTGTCCAGTTTGATTTTCGATTCCTAATTTAGGGATATAGTAGAATTTGCTTTGAATTCCAGGATATGAACAAGCATCATAGTTGCTATTAATGCGATACTTGTATTTCAAAATATTATACAGCTTGTCGCGATTAATAAAGTATCCACAATTGAAATTGGAATTTATAAGAACAGTCTCACACTTATTGGGAATGTATCCTACAGAATCGCCTACAATTGGTTTCAAAATAGATATCAATAGATCTAATACTTGTGTAAGAGACTGGTCAGTCTGGATTCCAGGAATTTCCAGTTTGCCAGTATTGAATACCTTCAAGTGCATTTCTTTAAAAGAATCAGTGGCACCGTCTTTTATTCGCATAATAAGAACAAAGCAATTAAAGAATGCGCGTTTGAGTTTACAGCGATAATTTAAGATATCCTTCTTACATAGACCAACATTAATTTTAAGCTGGACTTTAAATTTGATGCGCCCTTCCGGATTGTCGATGTGCTCAATTTCTTGTTCTTGATAGTATTTCTCCTTCTTGAGAAGTTCCTTAATTTCTTTCAGCTCAGCAGGGTCAGTTGTTGAAACCTTTATTTGTTTTTTAATGATACACTCGCTAGGCGTGGAATAGGGTGAAATAGGTATATTCCAAAACACGCGTTTAATATCAATAGGTATATTTAAGTATGATATTTTGGTTTTCGTGGAAATATATATATTGCTACATTTTGGTTTACTAATATCTCCATCAAGAAGTGCTTCTGACTCCAGAATACTGTCATTGTCATTGTCGTTGTCGGAAATAGGATCAGAGTCAATATCGTCATCACCGATATCATCGCCTATATCATCAACCTCACCATTATTGTCACTGCTATCATCGCAGTCATTCTCGCAAATATTTCCTTTCACGTTTCGTGGTTTACGGATAAGCGCTGGCGCGGTCGCGATTGCGGTCTTGGGGGTCGGAGATGACACTGGCATATCGGCGGCCGGTATGGGTGCTGACATCGAATTCACTATATTCATTGCCTTTTTATTCACTATATTCATTGCCTTTTTATTCATACTATTCATACTTTGCGATATTTTATCATTTTCAGAATACACCTTATTTATATTTTTCTTCGCCGTGTTTTTTTCATTTGATAAAATAATAGTCCCTTGAGTCAAGAAATTCTCCCAGTCATCGTCGATACAAGCCATTCGTGTGTGTGTGTGGTTTGGTGGATGTGGGATAGGAGTGGCTCTTTTTGGATTTTGCGGAGGTTCTATATTTCTTCATATTATTTTATTTAAGTTAGTTTGTTTCAATTATTTATTTGTGGAAAATCAATATAAACATTAATTAATAATATAATATTTATATAAAAATGGAAAAACGCACTAGGTTTATGCGACATACAATACATAATCATATGAAAATCATATGAAAATCATATAAAAATGTGAAACTCGAAACTCGAAATTGCAAACTATACATTACATCCAAAAAATATTCTTAATTTATGGACTATATAATTTAATATATGTTGCGTTTTACAGTCATTTATATGCATAACATTCTCTATATTGTTTAAAAGCTCACTAGTAACATTGTAATTACGTATAATATAATTCAAATAATTTTTTATAATATTCTTCTGCTCCATATTGTAATCACGACTAATCTTATTTATCTTCTTCACTATATCAGTGTGCTTTCTATTCTTCTTAAAATCCTCCGTTAATTTTACCCATAATTCATTTTTTACTATTTTACATTCCTGGATTATATCGTGGTTCGACTGCATATAATTAATCATGCTTCTAATATCCGACACGAAGTGCTTCTGTATCGAAACCAAAATTTCGTCCTTTATTCTGAGATTCTCGTTTATATTTATGTTCTGTAGGAACTTGAGTATATCGGTTTCAGGCAATTGATTGAACCGCATACGAACAAATTCCGTTTGTAGCGATTCGTCTATTCTACTAATATAATTACAAATCAGACAAAACCGCACATTAAAATTATTATTGTAATTATTCAATAAATACCTGAGAGCTATTTGTGCGGTTTTTGTCATATAATCTACCTCATCCAGAATTACAAACTTCATTCCATCACCGAATAAAGATTTCGAATTTACAAAACTATTTATTTGATTCCTTATGATATCTATTCCCCTCTCATCCGATGCGTTCAAGTGAATCATAAGACCCTTGTTTTTAAGATTCATATTTTCCTGATAAGCATTTACTAAATTTATAATTGTCGTCGTTTTTCCAGTGCCTGGTGGCCCATAAAACAACAAGTTGGGGAAATAATTGTTGTCGATTACGTTTTTAAGCAGCATCTTATTTAACGGATCTAATACAATATCATCAAAACTAGACGGCCGATATTTCTCCACCCAAGGTGTCGATTTTTTTAAGTATTCATTTGGTATATCACACATATCGCCAATCAGCTCACCACAACTAAATCCATTTATGGGTTGTTTATTATATACGTAAGCGCTAGCGCCATCACCAGAATCAGCATTCGTATCTACATCCGTTTTATGCATAGTAGACGTTGGAACAGACACCTGCACAGGTATTATAATTATACTTGGCTTTATAATTACATTGTCGGGAATGGGAGGGCTAGGAGGGCTAGGAGGGCTAGAACAATCGCGAAACGGTTCGACATTTGTTTTTCTATAGAAATTATCTATTAATTTATTCTGGGTATTTATTTTTTTACAAATAGACTGCTTTTGTTTGGATACATTACTCATAACAAATTTTTATAATATTTTTACAAAGATTGGTTACTATTATTCTATTTCTTATTTTTAATAAGTTTTTTTCCGATAAATATAATTGAAATGATATATTATATAATATTAATGAATAGTATTAAAGGCATCCAAACAACAAACGTATCACCCACCGTAATGGCGTCTTCTTCACGTAGCAACAATACAGTTAGTGTCACAGGTTCTGATAGCGGTGAAGGATATTTAGAATTAATTCTCGGGCCAATGTTTTCAGGAAAAACATCAACTCTCAAAAAGATTTACGACCAATGTATGTATTGTAATATACCTGTAACTGTAATAAATTACTCTGGTGATACGAGATACTCAGCAGACGCTGTTATGTCAACACACGACAAGATAATGATTCCATGTATTATGGGAACGAGTATTATCGAAACGATTAAAAACAATTCGGAAAAAATCAGCAAGTCAGAAGTAATTCTTATTAACGAGGGACAATTCTTTGCCGATATTAAATATGTTATTGACCTAGTCGAGAAAGAACACAAGCGCGTTTATATATGCGGACTTGATGGTGATTTTCAGAAAAACAAAATCGGTTCTCTTCTTGACCTTATCCCATATTGTGATAATGTTTGTAAGCTTAAATCCCTTTGTAGTGAATGTCGTAATGGGAAAGCAGGCTTATTTAGTTATAGGATTACAAACGAGACTGATCAGGTTGTAATAGGTGTCGAGAATTATAAGCCACTTTGTCGATCCTGTTATGAAAAGATGTCTTCTTCAAAACAAAAAAAAGTTGATGCTTGATTCAATAGGATGCAATAGGACGCAATAGGATGCAATAGGATTCTATAGTATTTTACACATTATAATATATATCTTAAAAAATATATGAAAAGGATTTAAATTCGTCTTTTTATTTATATTATATAACATCCATAGATATGGAAGATACACAAAACAACACTCAGGGTCTGCTGACCACGACCAATGCACTAACCGACTACGGAGGCGAAATTTATTCAAATATTATTATAGAAAAGAAAAAAAGAGGACGTAAAAAAAATTCAGTAATATCCGCACAAACAACTATATCAAGCGAGTTATCTACAGTAGAAAATATTATTGTCCCTGAAAAGAAGACAAGAAAGAAGCGAACAGTGAAGCCAAAAGTAGCACCTGAATCTGTCACATCCATTTTAGAAGCGGTGGAAACCGGAAATGATTCTGCTAATGCTCTTATAAAAAAACGTAAACGCAGGGTTTGTAAAAATCAAGAGTCGAAGACAAATGCAGATGTCGTGGTATATGCTTATGGTCACACGGACCAGGGTGGGAATAATGCTGAAAATGATGAAGCCGACTCAGTAAATACCGATAATAATGCCACTAAACCCCCACCAGAAGAAAAGGTAGCAAAAAAGAGAGGAAGAAAGCCCAAGGGTGGAAAAATAATAACACAGCACGTCAATGAAAATAACAACACAAATGATATGCCTAATATTATTCTACACCTAAAATGCTCTCTTTCTAATATAACAAATAATGGTTCAGACATATTAGACGATGTCGGAAACAATAATTCCAATGTTGAAAGTTATAATTCATCACAAATAACAGGCAGCGAAATAAACATAGGATCAAAAAACAGTTTACATAATATCGAAACTTCTCGTAAACTGTCACCATTATCAAATATGGATGATTCAAAGAATAATAGTATATTATCAAGCTATGGTGATTCGTCTATGTTTAAGGTGTATGATCCAAATATTTCTTTATCGAGTGGTAGTGGTAGTGGTAGTGGTAGTGGTAGTGGTAATGCGGTAGGCGAATTTCCATTTTCAGAAAAGAGTATTCGTCAACCCGAAGACAGCAGATTTAGCACAAATACGAGTAATATATGTAGCTCAAATATGTTTAATGTAACATATTCTCCTGATATTAACTTATATAATAGTGGTAATAGTAATAGCAACAATGGAAACAATGGCAACAACCATAGCAATGATTATATAATGTCTCGAGCAAATAATATGAATAATGTTTGTATTGGTAAAGATAGAGACCGCGATATTGACAACGACAATGATATGGATGCCTCAAACCTAAATGAACGCGAAATATGGAGAAAGATTAATCAACTTAAACTCAGTTTTCACAAAAGCGACATATGTCAGAATTTAGGTGGAACACAGCGTTCGGCGTGTTTCTGGTGCACTTGCGAATTCGACTCACCGGCAATTTATATACCGAAATCCTGTTCTAAAGAGGGGTATCAAGTATATGGTTGTTTTTGTTCGCCAGAATGCGCGGCGGCATTTCTTATGAATGAAAATATAGACACATCTACGCGTTTCGAAAGATATCATTTATTGAATTCGGTTTATGGGAAGATATACAAATATGAGAAGAGTATTAAAATCGCGCCAAATCCTTACTATTTGCTGAATAAATATTACGGCAATCTTACAATTCAAGAATATAGGAAATTATTTCATAGCGACCAGATGATTTATGTTGTAAATAAACCGCTTACACATATTCTACCTGAACTATATGAAGATAATAATGATTTCCTTCTGAATACGAAAATTATACCTACGAACTCTGTAAATATTAAAAAAAATAAACCACTGAAGAGCAATATACTAAACAATGCTTTTGGGATTAATTGAGGAAACTGTATGTGTATTGTATGAATATGTGTATTTGTATGAATATGTGTATTTGTATGAATATGTGAGTATATGATTAGGTCGTATCATTTTTATAGAAATATAAAAATTATACAAATATTATATAAATATTTATATAATATATAAACAATATGTCCAAAACAAAGAGACGTAAAATAAAAAAAAGAAATACGCGTCGTAGAAATTATAAAATGCTATTACAAACTAGAACTAAATATACGAATAATAAAAGAAAGTATAAAAATACGAATAGAAAAACAAGAAATCGCCGAAGTCAACGCGGAGGTGAATTATTTTTTGTAGGAATTAATGACAAAACAGGTAAGTATATCTATTATAGTGACGAGTTAAAAGAAATAATCGAAATAACACCATTACCCGTTGCTTCTACAGAAAAGGCATACGGCATAAAACAACGTGATCAACAAATAATTGCTGACATGGCTATTGCCGGAATTCAAGATGTTAAAGGCATGGCACCAATACCTGATGTAGACCGATATGTTGCTAAACATAAACTACGAGCTATGCCAAAAGCAGGAGATATATCTGTTCCAGAATACGCAATAAAAGCGAAACAATATGAGAAAGATAAGCAATATACTATGTTAATGGCTCAGCAACAGGTAAATAAAAGAATGGAAGAATTTCAGGATATGATGTTTGATTCGCCAAGCGTAAAAGGAAAGAAACCATCATATTTGGATTTTACGGATGAAGAACTTGGAATATCTCCAACGCGCGCACGCACACCCGCTGTATCAAGTCTAGAAAAATCATCCGGATTTAAATCTATGCATTTATCATCAAGTGCGAAAAGGAAAGAACAACCACGTCAATCTTTGTCATCAGGGAGCGAAGATGACCTCGATTTAGGTGGAGAAGAAGCAGATGATGGTAAACGACAATTGAAACAACCCAACCAAGGGGCGGTTGCACGTGGTAGACCAAAGTCACCTTATGAACAACGTAACCAACCTCTGTTTCTATTGGCACGAGGAGCAGTGGATAGGCGTTTGGATGCCGATATAGAGGATAGATTGGAGAAAGTTTTTGGAAAGGTAGACGGTGAAACGCAAAAAATGATAAGAGAATCTCCCCAATGTTTAAAAAATTATATACTTTTTCGACTTGAAGGAGAGGGTATAACAAAAGAAATGATAAGAAAATTATATAATGAATTAAAGGATGGAACTGGATCACAATTGCGTTCATTATTAGTAACACATAATCTATTCCCTATCCCCGAGTCATTATGGGTTCCTGATGGTGTATGTAAACGTTCAGCTATTGGAGGAGAAGAATTTGGTGTATTTACAAGGAGACACCATTGTAGATGTTGCGGAAGATGTATAACCTCCAAATACTACGTAGATAGTCTAAAAGTATGTACAGAATGCGACAGAATTTTAACAAGAATGTAAAAATAAACCATCATACACCAACATATACCAACATAAATTATTGAGTTTTATTACTATTAGCCACGACTTCTTCATTTAATTTCTGTTGTCGTCGTTCGATCATTTCATTATATCTCTTCGCCTGTTCCTGTTTTATAGCAAAATTTTTAGCCGCAGTGTCCATACATTCTCGAATAACACTATATCGTTTTTGATTTAATGATTTTGAATTTAGCTCTTTCTCACGTTCTTCCCGTTTATCAGGTATTCCAAGGAACTCTTTTATGACGAGCGTTATGTCGCCCTTGTGTTTCTCAATACTCGTAATCGCCTCTTCGCGAGTATATGTAGTCTGGTTCATAGTAATCTCGATAAATCTTTCATACTTGTGTTTTTGTAAGTTTTGATAATATTCCCTTATCAAATCTTGTTGCGTCTTTGGTCGTGTAACAGACTCAGCAACAGTCTCAGATATTATCTTATTCTCACAATTATCGTTGGTATCAGCGCCATCAGCGCCATCAGGTGTCATTGTAGTGGAATTCGTAGTGTCCATTTTATCTTAATCCTATATAATATTTGTTAAATATTTTTTAAATCATATTAAACGAATCTTAATATTTATAATATATCAGTCCAATCTTTCAAAAAGAAGACAATGTCGGCAAATATTAAGAATGAAAATACCGACCATGTTGATTTGACATCTATTATAAAAGATGTTGAGAATTGTATTAGATCAGGATTATCAAATAAACTTGGCACATTTTTTTATGAATATGATAGATATAAAAAGACACACGAAGAGGTATTGAATTTGTCGATTATAAAAGAACTATTGAAAAGAGGTTCGTCTGTTACACCGAATGTTTCAGAGGGAACTAAGCCAAAACTAGATCCTGAACTTGAAATGATTGTTTTGCGTAACCAGGTTATTTTTCTTAGAGGCGAAGTTAATAAATATAAGAATCAAGCGGAGGCACTGGCAATGTTACAGGCACATGCACCCGAACCAGAATCAGAACCAGAATCAGAATCAGAATCAGAATCAGAATCAGAACCAGAATCTTCACAACTTAATTTAGAAATTAAGGAGAAAGAACTAGAATCTTTTGACACAAAATTAGAAGATAATGATAGAAAAGAGGATGTAGATGATTATGATGTAGGCGATGTAGATGTGGATGTAGATGTGGATGTAGGTGAAGATAGTTATATTGTAGAAGATAATATTCAAAATATTGTATTAAATGTTAAAGAAAAAGAAGAAACAGAAACAGATACAGAGAAAGTAGAGGAAAAAGAAGCTATAGCAGAGGAAAAAGAATATGAAGAAGAGGCCGAAGAAGAGGCCGAAGAAGAGTCCGAAGAAGAGGCCGAAGAAGAGGCCGAAGAAGAGGCCGAAGAAGAGTCCGAAG
>Ga0214923_10006815_pt1 | contig 12664 bp, 13 predicted proteins | sample LL1510_MetaG_FD_177993 | JGI IMG/M metagenome (GOLD analysis project Ga0214923, IMG submission 177993) | Freshwater microbial communities from Lake Lanier, Atlanta, Georgia, United States - LL-1510 | ecosystem: Environmental > Aquatic > Freshwater > Lake | place: USA: Georgia | collected...
CCCTGGAGGACAAAGCCCCATTAAAGGTTTGTGCGGAAGAGATGGCAGTTCATCATTTAACGGCCGCCATCGCGGACAATCTGGACCTGCTGATTCACTCGCTGCATATCTTCTCGGCCCACTCAGTAAATAATCAGTAAGTGACACTTCAGCAAACGATCATTATCTTCGATGGTGAATGTAGATTCTGCCAGGCTACATTAAAGTGGCTGCAAAAATCATTGCAGGTAGAAGCTCAGTCGTTCCAAAAATCGAATCTGGCTCAGTATTCGCTAACTCGTGCTGAATGCGAAAAAGAAGTTATCGCCATAAACAGCTCGGTGATTTATCGAGGCGCTAAGGCCGTGGCACTGCTTTTGAAACTTCGAGGCAATCCAATACTTGCAAAAATATTTGATTCAAAAATAGGCGATTCTGGATATCGCTGGGTAGCCGCTCATCGAAATTCGTTACCAATCAAGACTTTGACACTTATCCTCGAGCGCATTTCTTAAGTAAAACTTATCCAAGAAAAGACCAAGTCGCCGCAGGAACGGCGACTCGGCTAGCGATAATTAGCTGGGTCTTGCAGCAAATAACCCCTCGGGATTTTCATCTCGAGGGGTTATTTCTATCATAAAAAACTATTCATACACAATAATTTTCACTTCATAAAAAAATGATTTAGATAATTAATTGACTACGCAGAGTAATCTTTTCTCATGAAAGCGAAGATGAAGAATGGCTTTCCACCCAAAATTTGTGAAAGATGCAATCGCCCCTTTGAATGGCGCAAGAAATGGGCGCGCGATTGGGAGAACGTGAAGTACTGCTCAGATAAATGTAAATCCGGTAAGTAGCAAACGGCTTGCCGCCGCTACCAATTGCGATTAACCGATAGTAAGAGTTCCGCCACTTACCTTTGTTGGGACCTTCATCAGACCAGTCGTAGCTGGGCCCATCACTAGTCCACCGTCATTTTTAAACTCGGATCCATGTACAGGACAACTCCAACCCGCATCTGTTTTTTCTACCGGAGCACCTTGATGCGGACACCGTAATGAAAATGCTTTAAAGGTGGAAGGACCAGATCGGAAGAGACCCACATCCTGCCCCTTCACCTTTCCTACTAATACAGAGCTTCCTTCTGCAACAACTTTCGACATATCGCTAATCTTGATGGAGAGGCGACCATTCGAAATTTTGCGCACCACACTTGCTGCCTCTGCCGAAAGCGGCGCAAAAGAAAGCGCCGCAATTCCGCACACACCAGTAATTAGCGAACGACGGGAGATTTGAGTCATGGCGACATTCTGCCACCGAATGCTCCGATTACGATTGCTACATGCCTGAATTACCTGAAGTCGAAACAGTACGACGCGGACTTCAGGCGATAATCACAGGATTTCGCATTGCAGATGCACAATCTCTCCATCCCCGAGCGATGAAATCAGAATCCATCGCACCGCTTGCATCACTCAATGGCGCGAAGATCACCGGCACCAATCGCCGTGGAAAATTTATGTGGCTTACTCTCAATCGTCCCTATGTATTAACAGCACACCTTGGCATGAGCGGACAATTTCTGATTCATCAACCCAATCGCCCCAAAGCAACACATATCCGCGCGCAATTTCAGCTGAAGAAAGCACTGCGCAATCTTGAACTCGTCTTTAATGATCAACGCACCTTTGGTTGGCTCTCTATCGAAGAGACCACCAATTACATCCCAACGTCAGCTCTGCACATTGCACCCGACCCTTTTGATCCCAGCTTCAATTTCGATGCCACCATAAACAATTACCTACGCCGCACTATCAAAATAAAAACCGCACTTCTCAATCAGGAAATCATGTCCGGAGTTGGCAATATCTATGCTGACGAAACCTTATGGCGCGCAAAAATCCATCCTGAGACATTGACCTCGGATCTAACCAAAAAGAAAATCGCCACCATTATCGAAACAGCAACCACAGTCATGCAAGAAGCAATTAGTCAAGGTGGCACTTCATTCGATGATCTGTACATCAATGTCAACGGCGAATCCGGATTCTTTGAACAATCACTCAACGCCTATGGCCAAGAAGGCGAACCTTGCCCGCGCTGTGGCACCCCCATTAAACGCATCTCATTTGGCCAACGCTCTTCGCACTTTTGCCCCAAGTGCCAAAAGAAATAAATCTCTGAACACTGTTTAGACTCACACCATGCACCTTCTGCGCAAAGCGACCCAGCTTCTCTTAGGTGCAACTCTCATCTACACCGGCACATTGCATCTGACTACAAAACGCCTTGAATTCCAAGCACAAGTTCCACCATGGGCGCCCTTTTCTCCCGACTTCGTCGTACTCGCATCCGGAGTCGTTGAAATAGCACTAGGCCTTGCACTCATCTCACTGCAAAAACGCAAAGCAGTCGGCATCACCACCGCACTCTTCTTTATTGCAATCTTTCCCGGCAACATCTCGCAATTTGTGAACGGTATCGACGCATTCGGGCTAAATAGTGATCGCGCCCGCGCCGTCAGATTGCTCTTTCAACCACTACTTGTTCTTTGGGCGCTCTGGTCCACACATGCGCTACCCGAAAATTCTTGGAAGAAACTTCGCACACTCCTACAGCACTTAATCACCACCAACAAACCCGTCGTCATTATCGGCATTCTTATCGGGGGAGTTGCCACCCGATTTCTTGAAGATGGAAACTTGCTCGTCACTTCAGTTCTTACCTTAATGACAACGACAGCAACACTCGCAATTTCGCTGCTCATAAAAAAGTTGTTTGCAGCAATCAAGCGCTAGAAATTACCTACACCCAACTTATTGAAGATCTGCACACGCCTTCGCTGCTACCTCATTGGCATAATCAAGATTCGAACCAGTCTCATCCAACACTTTGGCAGCTTCGGTCTCTAAACATTTGTTATATGCAGCAGGATCTGACTTTTTTTCATTATCGGCGCAACCAGCAAGAGCAAAGATGGAAGTAGCAATTATTGTCACAATCAAGAATTTATTTTTAAGCATGGACCACTGTAGGACTTGGACGCCCTTCTGCAACCCAACGTCTCAGCGTTTCTGATTCAAAAAGTTCATTAATCACCATCTCGACTGCACCTGAAAGTCCAGCTTGATATGGGTATTCACTCAGTCGAATCTGCAAATCCCTAGTAGCAAGTGGTAACGAACGGTTGAGTACTGACTCTCTAATCGCCGCTAATAACTTATCTCCGGCGTTCGAAACACTCCCACCAATCACAATAAGAGAAGGGTTATGGAAATTGACTAGCGTTGCCAATACAGCGCCAATGTCTTTTCCTGCCTTCACGATTGTCTCAACGCACCAGCGATCCCCATTTTCAGAACCCGCAATCACGTCTTCAATAGTTACCTTCTTCGCAGATTTTAAGATTTTTGAGAGGAAGGCGCTCCCACCACTCTGCGCTGCTTTTTCGGCATCTCGGGCAATGGCCAAGCCTCCCGCGACCGCCTCAATGCATCCGGTATTTCCGCACCTACACGTAACTTCATTCACACCTATTGAGATATGACCGATATCGCCAGCGCATCCTTGTGCACCTCGATGTAAACGTCCATGAGTCAATATCCCAGCGCCAATTCCACTACCAATCTTGATGAAGATCAGCTCGTTGGTAATTGCATCCTTCCGAAGCGCATGTTCACCGAGTGCCATGAGGTTTACATCATTATCAACCCACACCGGCACTTTAAATTTTTGAGAGAATCGCTCACGGATTGGATAACGATCCCAGCCAGGCATGATGGGTGGTGAGACAGGGAGCCCTGTTGCAAATTCAACAGGTCCGGGAACTCCGATTCCAATACCCCATACATTCTTTAATTTGTGAGCACTGATAATCTGTTCGAATTTCTGTTCCACTAGAGCCAGTACTGTTTCTGGTCCATTTGAGACGTTAGCTTCCACATAAGAGCTCTCGATCAAAGTACCGGTCAAGTCTGAAGCGGCAACATTGAATCCAGTCGCACCTAACTCAGCAACTAAGATATGACCAGCATTTTCATTGAAATCTATTAAACGGGGAGCCCGTCCCCCTGTTGATTGTCCGATATCTCCGTTTTTCAATAAATTTAAGTCGCAGGCAACATCAATAAATTTTGTTGAGAGTGAGCGCGAGAGCGAAGTGGCTTCAGCGATTTCAGGGCGAGTAACTGATCGCGCTCCGCGTACAAAACTGATGATTTGTGCGAGATATTGCGCGTCATCAGCAGTTAAATCAAAGGCTGCCACCTTCTTACTTCCTGCCATCTAAGTCTGATCTCCATAACCTCTCATGGAAGTGATTATTTCTCACCCCTAAAACCTTCGGTGAGAAAGTTTATAACAATTGTATAAATTTACCAAACTTAGGCTTTTTGTGTCTTGACTTATGTTTTTTTCAGCATAAGTTTATCCCACGTCAAGAAGGGGGTTTCATAATGAAACTGGGCTACCAAACAATCACATGGGGCGGTGTTGTCGGTCAGGCACAAGGAGTTACCAGCATCAAGGATCTCTTTTACCAAACCTACGGTTCGACAGCGAAGGCTTGTGAGGATATTGCTGCAGCCGGTTATTCCGGTATTGAAATTTTCGATGGCAACCTCGCCGAGTACGCGAATGACCCAGGTGTCTTTAAGAGTTTATTGGCCAAACACAAGCTTGAATTGGTGAGCGTCTATACCGGCGCCAATTTTATCTACAACGACATCTTGGTGGACGAGTTCCACAAAATAAATCAGGCGATTTCTTTTGCGCAAAATATGGGAGCAAAGAATCTGATCGTTGGAGGAGGAGCGAAGCGCTCAACTGGTACTACGGAAGAAGATTTTCAGATGTTGGCACAAGGTCTTGATCGAGTAACCGATCTTGCCGCAGCGGCAGGGCTCACAGCTTGCTACCACCCACATCTAACCACGATTGTTGAAAACACTGCGGAGCTAGACAAGATCATGGGTCTTTCCAAGATTCATTTCTGCCCAGATACCGCTCACCTAGCAGCTGGTGGTGTTGATGCAGCTGCTGCAATCCGCAAGTACGGAAATCGCGTACGCCATGTGCACCTGAAAGATTTCAGAGCAAACCCATTTGCATTTTTACCCTTGGGCAAGGGAGATATTGATTTTCACAATATTTTCGCGGCCCTCAAAGAAGTTTCTTACAACGGTTGGCTCGTCGTTGAACTTGATGGATATGACGGTAATCCAAAAGATGCCGCTGATATCAGCATGAAGTTCATACAAGAAAACCTGAAGTAAGAGTTTCAACATATCCACTAGATAAATAAAACAAAAGGAGAAAAGATGAAAACTAGGCTCTCATCAAAGGTTGTGTTGTCTGCTCTTACTGCAGCACTCCTTGGCCTATCTACCATGAGCGCAACTGGTGCTGAATCAGCTGCCTCGATTGCAAAGGCTGGGCTCGCTGAGCTCGCTAAAGGTGTTTACTCCACCGGTCCAAACGGTGAGCAAGCAACCGCAGCAAGTTCTCTCACATTCACTCAGGATGAACTCGCTAAATTGAAGAAGATGAACGCAACTGCTGCCATCTCATTCCACTTGACCTCAGATTGGACTTCGGGACAACAAGCAGGTCTTACAAAGCGCTTTAAGCAACTTGGTATCAAGGTAGTTGGAGTTACTCAAGCGGACTTCAAGGCAGATGTCCAGGTATCTCAGATTCAAACTTTGATGGCCAAGAAGCCAAACATTTTGGTCTCGATTCCAGTTGACGGTAAGGCAACATCCGCAGCGTATAAAGCCGCTGCAGCTGCTGGTACCAAGATTGTATTTATGGATAACACCGCAGCTGATCTGCAAGTTGGCAAAGATTATGTTTCTGTAGTTTCTGCTGATAATTATGCCAATGGTGCAGCATCAGCATACCTATTGGGACGCGAACTAAACGGAACTGGAACAATTGCGCTGATTTATCACGCAGCAGATTTCTGGGTAACTAAGCAACGTTGGAATGGTTTCAAGGACACCATTAAAAAGAAGTTCCCAGGAATTACCATTGTTGAAGAGCAGGGAATTTCTGGACCTGACTTCGCAGGCGATGCGCAGAAAGCTGCTACTGCGATTCTTACAAAGAATCCAAAACTTTCAGCAATCTGGGCTGTGTGGGATACACCAGCTGAGGGTGTCATGGCTGCACTACGTGACGCTGGAAACACCACAACAAAAATTGCTACACAAGATCTTGGTGCAAACGTAGCAATTTCATTGGCTAAAAAAGGTCAAGTTATCGGACTTGGCGCACAGCGTCCATTCGATGCAGGTGTAACTGAAGCAAACCTTGCCGCTTACGCCCTTCTCGGTAAGAAAGCTCCTGCTTACATCGCTATGCCAGCACTAGCAGTAGATCATGCTGGAGTTCTCCAGGCATGGCAGACCGTGTACAGCGCACCAGCACCAGCTGACTTAAAGAACTCCTTTAAGAAGTAAGCGTCTGTACTAGCCGATACATATCCGCGAAACGCTACCCCGGGCTTAATCGCCCGGGGTAGCATTTAAAAAATTTTCGAGTGAAGGAATGACAATATGAAAAAATTAAATGTAGGTCTTATCGGTGCCGGATTTATGGGAAAGGCGCACTCACTGGCTTACATGGCAATGCCCATGTTTTTCTGGCCAGCTCCTGCAATTCCAGTTCGTAAATCGATTGTTGATGTAACTGACGAAATCGCAGCAGAAGCTGCCCTTCGTTTTGGATTTGAGAAAAGTAGTTCTGATTGGCGTTCCGTCGTAGAAGATCCAGAAATTGATATTATTGATATTGCAACACCCAACCATCTGCATGCGGAAATTGCTATTGCAGCAGCTGCAGCGGGTAAGCACATCATCAGCGAGAAACCTCTCGCTCGTACAGGTGAAGAAGCTAAAACCATGTATGACGCAGTGAAATCAGCTGGCATAGTTCATATGGTTGCCTTTAACTACCGCAGAACTCCTGCAGTTGCTCTTGCCAAGAAATATATAAATGAAGGTGCGATAGGTGAAATTCTTAACTTCCGTGGCACTTATCTTCAAGACTGGTCAGCTGACCCGGATGGTCCGCTTTCTTGGCGCTTTCAAAAGAAAATCGCTGGTTCAGGATCACTCGGAGATATCGGAACTCACGTAGTAGATATGGCGCGCTATCTATGTGGAGAAATTACTCAAGTAAATACTCAACTCAAAACATGGGTGGCAACAAGACCTCTTCAAGCGGGCGGTGTCGACAAGTTAGGCGCCAGCACGAAAGATTCAAAGGCGCCGCGGGGTGAGGTTGATGTTGATGATGAAGTTATTTCGCTTCTTGAATTCCAAAGTGGCGCAATTGGCTCACTTGAGGCAACTCGAAATGCCCACGGCCGTAATAACTTCCTGACTTTTGAAATTCATGGCACATTAGGTTCAATCTATTTCAATTATGAACGTCGCGATGAATTACAAGTTGCCTTTGCAGCAGATCAAAGTGATCGCAAAGGATTCCGTACCGTTTATACCGGACCTGCACACCCATATGGTGAGGGACTGTGGCCAATACCAGCGCTTGGGATTGGATACGGTGAAACAAAGATTATCGAAACCTACGATTTCGTAAAAGCAATCGTTGAAGGTGGTGAGGTGAGTCCAAACTTTAAGGATGGATATCAAATTAATCTCGTCGCTGATGCCATGGCTGCTTCTGCACAATCGCGTGCTTGGACACCTGTCCAACTAGTGAAGTAACTCCATAAGGATTTGTAAATGACCAACACCGTTCATTCTGTCGAAATGGTTGATATTTCTAAATCATTTTTCGGCGTGAAAGTTCTTGACGAAGTCAGCTTTGCTGTGCTTCCGGGGGAAATTCATGCTTTGGCTGGAGAAAACGGTGCTGGCAAATCCACCTTGATGAAAATTTTGCAAGGTGTTTACAGTATGGATTCGGGTGAAATCAGAATTGCTGGCTCTTCTGTATCCATTCACTCGTTCCAGGATGCACGAAATCTTGGAATCGGAATGGTATTTCAGGAATTTTCGCTCGTCCCTGAACTAACAGTCGCGCAAAATATTTTTCTCGATCGAGAGCATAAAAATAGATTTGGTCTCTTTGATGAGAAAGAAACTGTCAAGCAAGCCCACATCGTTATGGAATCTCTGGGACTGCATATTGATGTCACTGCCAAGGTGTCGACTCTAGGTCGTGCCTATAAGCAACTTACCGAAATAGCTAAAGCAATTGCTGGCGATGCCAAGATATTAATTCTTGATGAGCCAACAGCTTCTCTGGCAAAAGAGGAGGTAGAGGCGCTCTTTAAAGTTCTACGTGGATTAACTAGCCGTGGCGTTTCAATTATCTACATCAGCCACCGTATGGATGAAATTTACAAGATATGCGATCGCATCACTATTTTGCGAGATGGCAAGCGAATTGCTGTTGCTTCACTTCAAGAAATTACTCCAAACGAAATCATTGCCCACATCACTGGTCGTAAAGATTTAGAGATGCTTGCACATGATGGTAGATCATCAAGTCAATTCGAATCGCCAAATTTTGAAGTAGAAGGATTACAGGTTGGCACGCGCGTGAATCATGTTTCATTCCAGCTTTTTCCTGGACAGATTCTGGGACTTGCCGGCTTAATGGGAAGTGGTCGCACTGAATTGGTTCGGGCGCTTTTTGGGTTAGATAAGAAAGATCAAGGCACCATCAAAATCGATGGCAAAGAAGTCATTATTAAAAATCCACGCGATGCAATGGCGCATGGTTTGGCATTTATTCCCGAAGATCGCCGCCGCCAAGGTTTGATCATGGAGCACACAGTCAAACACAACATACTCTCAACAAATTTATCTTCCCTGTCTCATCATAGCTTCCTCAATTTTCCAAAGATTAACTCTGTTGTCCACAATTCCATTACCAAATTTGAAGTACGCCCCGGAGAAGCAAATCGTGAAGTGCGTTTATTTTCGGGCGGAAATCAACAAAAAGTGGTTATCGCAAAATGGATGGCGACTAATCCCAGATTTGTACTACTTGATGAACCAACTGTTGGAGTGGATATTGGTACCAAAGTTGAAATTATGAAATTGATTCGCTCTATTGCACACGAAGGAAAATCCGTCATTTTGATTTCATCTGAGCTTCCTGAATTGCTCAGCGTGTGCGATCGAATTTTGGTGATTCGCAAGGGCGAAATCGCTGAGGACCTAAACCGTAATGAAATCAAAGATGAAGATCACTTACAAATGATTGTGCAGGGGATACACGTATGAAAATAGCAAATCTCAAGAAGATAGATTTCCGCTCAACCTTGATTTATTGGATGTTCCTGGTCATATTCCTTGCCTTCTCCGTCATCTTGCATGACGATGGTTTCTTACAGAGCAATAATTTGCTCAATATCTTGCGTCAAACTGCGACCATTACCGTGATGGCCGTTGCTATGACCTTTGTGATTTCAGCAGCGGAGATTGATCTTTCTATTGGGGGAGTCGCTGGACTTACCAGCGTTGTGGCTGCACTGATGATTCGTGACCATGGCCTAGTTCAAGGGATCCTTGCCGGACTTGCTATTGGATTCATTGTTGGATCAGCAAACGGTTTATTAGTAGCTCGTGTTGGAATACCAAGCTTTCTTGTCACGCTGGGCATGCAAGGTGTTGCAGTTGGTTTCGCAGCCCTTGTTACCAACTATTACCCAGTTCCAATCTTAAATGACACCTTCAACCGCATCTTTGGTTCGGGAACCATCGGTAAATTTCCAGGACTACTTCTCTGGAGTTTTACTGCAGTCATCATTGGATGGATCACATTGACGAAGACCACCTTTGGGCGCCGCGTATTAGCAACCGGTGGCAACCGTGATGCTGCAGAATTTAATGGAATTAATACTAAAAATATTAAATTCCAGGTGATGTTAATTTCATCAGTGGTGGCTTCTATTGCAGGTTTACTCTATGCAGGACGTTTGCAAACCGGCCGATACGAATGGGGCGCAGGCGATGAACTTTCCGCAATCGCAGCTGTAATTTTAGGTGGCACGAGTCTTTTTGGTGGTAGCGGAAGAATTATTGGAACATTCTTTGGCGCACTTCTCGTAGGTCTGATTAATAACGGTTTGATTTTGGCAGGACTTCCAGTGAGCCAGCAGCAGATCATTCGTGGCCTCATCATTATTCTCGCTGTAGCACTGGCACGGAAGAAATAAGATGACAACAACTTTCTCTCGCGGTGATGTTGTCACAGCACCACAACTAGTCGTTAACGCTGGTGTCATCGGCTTCGGTTTTATTGGCGAAGTCCATGTTCGCGCTATACGAGCAGCAGGCGGTGTAGTCACAGCAATTGCTGCAAAGACCGTTGAGGAAGCTCAATTAGCAGCACGCAAGATGGGTGTCGAAAAAGCTCTGTCCATCGATGAGATGCTCAGCGATAATGAAATTGATGTTATTCACATCTGTACACCCAATGTCTTCCACGCAGAACTCGCCGAAAAGGCGCTACGGGCTGGAAAGCACGTCATCTGCGAGAAACCTCTAGCAATATCAGTTGCAGAAGCGAGCCACCTCAGTGCACTTGCTTCTGAGAAAAAATCTGTTGCCACAGTTCCTTTTGTATATCGCTATCACCCTTCCGTACGTGAAGCACGCGCTCGCATAGCCACTATGCAGGATGCACTTTCACTCTTTCACGGTTATTACTTGCAAGATTGGTTATCGCGTGAATCCACCTTTAATTGGCGCCTTGATTCCAGTATTGGCGGTCCATCACGTGCCTTTGGAGATATTGGAGTGCACTGGTGCGATCTCCTTGAGTTTGTCACTGGCCATCGAATTACACACATCAATGCCCAATTGATGAAAGTTTTCTCAAGTCGCGGCTCCAAGACAGACATTGATACTGAAGATGGAGCCACGATGATTTTTAAAACGGATAAAGGTGCCCAAGGTTCTCTTGTATTAAGCCAAGTATCTGCTGGTCGAAAAAATAAACTGTGGTTCTCTTTCGAAAGTCCCACCGAATCATTTGTTTTTGATCAAGAGGCGCCTGAATCACTATGGATTGGGGGACTTGCCTCCAATCAAATCGTGATGCGCGGTGTGACCGAAGAATCAGAAGCGGCCCAGGATTACTCCTTCCTTCCTGCTGGCCACCCACAGGGATATCAAGATTGCTTCAATGCTTTTGTGAGCGACACCTACCGCTCAATTGGAGGAGCGCATATTGTTGGTGTTCCCACATTCGCTGATGGATTACGCGCTGCGCAATTAACTGAGGCGGTTTTGGAATCAGCGCGAACTGGAAAGTGGGTTGAAATCAAATGAAACTTGGGTTCTTAACTGCGTGTCTACCAAATCTTTCCCTTGAACAAATTGCTGACTGGGCGGTGCAAGAAGGCTTTGAATCACTCGAAGTTGCAGCCTGGCCCGATCTTGGAGCCCGGCCTTTTATTGCAACCCATATCAATGCAGAATCCACTGATCAGCAATATCTTGCACAAGTCAAGGCGATTTTCACTCAGCGTAACCTCACGCTCTCTTCTCTTGCGTTCTATGACAATAATCTTCACCCAGATCAAAAATCAAGAGATGCGATCAATGCTCATGTCATTAAATGCATTGATACCGCAGCCGCGCTTGGAGTTGACACCGTAGGCACCTTTGTTGGTCGCGATTGGAATAAGCCAGTTCGTGAAAACCTTGCTATGGCCAAAGATGTATTTGCGCCTCTTGTAAAGCACGCGGATTCCAAAGGCGTCAAAATCATTATCGAAAATTGCGTCATGGAAGGTTGGCATCCTGACGGTTATCCTGGAAATTTGGCTTACAGCCCAGAGCTTTGGGAGTGGATGTTTGATTTAGGTCTTTATCTCAATTACGACCCATCTCATTTAGTATGGATGGGAATTGATCCTATTGCCGCGATTAAGCCATATTTAGATCGTATTCCGCATGCGCAGGCAAAAGATATTCAGGTAGATACAACCAAACGCAATTTCTACGGATACCCCGGTAAATCTGTCATCCGCGAAAATCCTTGGGATGTCGGTTGGTGGCGTTACCGAGTGCCTGGATTAGGCGATGTTGACTGGCGCAGATTAATTGATGTGATGTATGAAGGTGGATTTAATGGCACGCTCTCTGTTGAACATGAGGATCCTCAGTGGGGCGGAACCGAAGAGAAAATCAAAGTAGGACTGCAAATTGCCTACAAAACCTTACGTCCACACATTGTGAAATGAGGAAATGATGTCCAACCAAGAAATAATTATGTGTGCTCGTTTTCAGGCTAAACCTGAGAAGCTAGAAGAGTTACGCTCCAGACTTTTTGAAATGGTCACTTACACCACTCAAGAACCAGGATGTCTCTTCTACAACCTCCATGTCGATAGATCAGATCCGACCATCTTCTATTTTCTAGAAGGTTGGAAAGATGCAGATGCACTTGCTTTCCACGATAAAACTTCATATGTACAAGCCATTATTCGCGATGCACCCGAACTCACCACTGGCGGCATCACGGTTAATTTCATGACCAAAATTTCTTAGCCGCTAAATTCAGCCCAGATCCCAGTCCACTCGCACTTCACACACCCAATATCGGCATCCGACATGATGCACCCACCCACAATGTATTTATCAAAGGGAAAGTCTTCACCCGGCATTCCATACAGAATCTTCTGCAACCCCACCGC
>Ga0214923_10006816_pt1 | contig 12662 bp, 10 predicted proteins | sample LL1510_MetaG_FD_177993 | JGI IMG/M metagenome (GOLD analysis project Ga0214923, IMG submission 177993) | Freshwater microbial communities from Lake Lanier, Atlanta, Georgia, United States - LL-1510 | ecosystem: Environmental > Aquatic > Freshwater > Lake | place: USA: Georgia | collected...
TCTTAGAAAATACGTTAGTAGAGTCGATCGCTACAGGTGACGCTACAAAATTTACATCTCCGTCTACGTCCGCTCCGATCAAAGTTAAAAGGCCGTCGTACTCAGTGTTAGAGTTAGCCGTAGCGTCCCCTACCCATACTTGGCGCTCATTCTCAGCGGCTATACCCTCTAACATATTTTGGATCAAAGCCTCAGTAAAGGCGGGATCTAGTCTACCCTGTTGGGCGTCAAGGGCGGGAAAATCCGACAGAAACGAGTTAACACAAATTTCCTGTTGTACCTGGAATTTTTTAAGAGTTAACCAACGCTCAGTCAGAGCCACGCTACCCGTTGGAGTCCACGCGCAAGCCTTTTGGCCAAATTCAATTTCGTTTACGAGTTTTTTAACTACCTGTCTATAGTCAATATTCTCCTTAACGGTAATGTGTTGTAGCGTGTCGTTTGCTAAAAACGCCGCTTTAATGTACTCCCCTGCGCTCTTACCGCTATAGGAGGAGTTGTTAGTTACTGTAGTTGCCATTTTATTATTTTAATATTTTTATTTATTGCTTAAATTATATTCTATACGCTCTCTGAGTGACATAGCCGAGAACGGCTTAACGGGGGCTGTTTTTTCCTTACCCATGTTAACCGCTTTAGTATCTTTTACGCTAGTAGTAGCGGGCGCCTTTTTAAGGTTAGCCAGTTCTGTTTTAACCGCGCTCAGTTCTGTATTATATTTAGCACGCTCAGCCTCCAGAGCGGCGCTGAGTTCTGTATTTTTCGCCTGTACCTCGGTAATTTTTTCTACGAGTTCCTTAATAAAGTTCTCTACCTCGGCGCTCATTTCGGCCTGCATGTCGGGGGTCTTAATTTCCTTTACCATGTTATCGTCCCCGACTACTAGGGTAGTACCGTCCTCTAACATATACTCCCCAGGTTGTACCTGGATAGGGTTACCGTCTGGGTCCATACTGTAAATATCCACCCCAACCGCCCAGGCGTCGGCCGTGCTATAAATCATAGTACCGTCTTGTAGTTTGGCCTCGGCGCTTAACTTAATTTCGCTAGTTAGTTTAACGCCTAGATCCTCTGGAGTTACTTTAAATTTTTCCATGAGGTCTCTAAATACTTTACTCGCTTTATTCATGTCTATTTTTTTTATAAAAACTACTCTTTTTATTTTTTCCCTATTTCACCTAACAAATTTTCTAGACCCGCCCAGAAATTACCTAAAGGGTCGCCCGTTTGTTTAGTGAGTTTAACGTGGTCAAAACGGCCTTCTATACTAAACCCTGTTATTTCTCCAGACTTAACCGCCTCCCAAATAGTATCCTCTTTTACGTGAGTACCTAGCATCCATGTACCAACGGGAAAGTTTAGGCCAAAATGAGCGGCTTTATCTTTAGCGCTGTCCTCTATTAACCATGACTCCACTACAGTACAACCCTCTAACGGCGTCTGGTGTTCTAACGTGTGCGCGTTTTGGAGGTGTTTTTTTAGGAATAAATGAGCACAATTATAAATAGTTTCCCGAGTAAAATAAATATAATACTCCTCTCCCGTGCTTTCATCTATCCGTAGTATATGTTTATCTGGTATGAGAGCGGCACCGTATAACATACGCCTCTCACCGTCCACGGCTGAAAGTTTAACGCTATTTAAAAAAACCCATTCGGCCTCTATAGCGGGTTCGCTAACTAAGCCTATAGCGTATACGCCCAGATTACCGTCGTTATCTAAACGACATTCTTTTAATTGTTTTTTTTCCATTTTTCTATCCTGTTAATCTTGCTAAATTTTCAATTTTTGCGCGCGCGTCCTGGGCTCCAGTCACCTCACCCGCTAGCACATAGGCGGGCGTAGCCTGTGGAGGCCTATTTAAAAAGTTATTATTTAATGGAGAGGCTACAGGTACACCCGTACCGCCGCCACCACCGCCGCCGCCTGGAGGGCTTAACGCTCCGCTATCTGGTATAGCCGAGGACTCGTAACTAGTACGCTTAATTTTTGATATTTGTACAGCCCCCGCCGCCGCTACACTAGCCGCGGCAATAAAGGCGCGCACTGGGCTAGTTGGGTCGCCTGGGGTTAACTGTGAGGCTATAGCCGCCACTACAGCGGCGCCCGTATTTATAACCGCCTGGGCTATTTGTAATTTTTTATTACGCTCAAATAACTGTTTATTTTCAGCGTCTAAAACGGCCCGCCTTTTAATTAAGGCGTCGCGTTGCTCTTTAGTTTGCGCATTGCTTATTTGTTTATCCAGGTCACTAATAGCGCGGCTAACCTGTTCTTGTTTTTGCGCATTGGCCTCCGCTAGACTACCCAGGGCGGCGCTTGCTTGCTCAGCGAAAAATTGAACGTCCGATAAGGCTTTTTGTTTACGTTGCTCAGCCCTTTCTGTTTCTTTGTCGCTTTCCTCTTTAGTGTATTTGTCTACTATTTCCTTTCGCTTTAACCTATATAATTCCTCTATCTGGGCTAGTACGTCCGCGTTTCCTTTAAAAGTTTGTTGGTCGTTAAAATATTTTTCCTGGAGCGCGTCTAATTCTTTGTCCTTATTAGACATTTTAGCCAGTCGTAACTCCTCACTAATAGCCTCCTCAGCGCTTATAAGTTCTCGGGCGTTTTCCTGTTGGATCTTTAAACTTTCCGCGTTGGCTTTCCGCTGTATCTCTAATTTTTCGTCCGCGTACTTTTTATTTATTTCGTTAACGGCTATACCGCGCTCCGCTTCGATCTGTGCTATTAGGTCGGTGTTATCGCCCGCCTCTTTTACGAGCGCGTCAAACTTCAAACGGTTCTCCTCTAGTTCTCTGTCCTGTTCACTGAGAGCCTTTAGTCTCCTCTCCTCTGCTAACTTTGCTAGTTCGTCGTTTAGTTTTTTCTCAGTCTCTCGAATTTTGTCCGCGTTCTCTTTACTCCTTTGGGCTGACTCTGAGTTAATTTTATTCTCTATACCCGCCTTAGTATTTTTAAGGCTAGTTAATTGTTTCTCGCTTTCCTTTAACGCCGCCTCACCGTCTTTTTTAACCTGGTCTGGATCGAATAACAAACCCGCTACAGCGTCGTTAGCCTGGTCTATATACTTAGTTAGATCTCCTATATTAGATCTGGTTTCGTCGCTAATTATTCCGATAGCGTTGGCACCGTCTAAAATTGTATTTACTACGTTTAGTAAATATCTAACAGGGGCCGTTAGGAAATTTAATATACCTACTAAAAATTCCTTATTACGTTTTGCCGCCTCTACCTGGGCTACTAGTTGGTTTTTTTGAGTCTGTAGTGTTATTTCTTGCTCACTTATTGCCGTGTCTAGCGCCTGGAGTTTTAACTGAGTTATTTCTTTCTCGCTCTTACCTTGCTGTTTTAAAATCTCTTCTTGTTGTCCTATAGCGTCTACTTGCTCTCTGGCTAGTGTCGCTTTTTCCTGTTGGGCTTTTAGTTGCTTTTCGTCGGCCGCGCTAACCCCGTCCACCAGGCTTAACAGTTCGTCGCTATATGCAACCGCCGCACCGATCGCCGCCGCTAATAAAAATATAGGGTTAGTTAGTAGCGCTTTACCCAGGCCGCCTATTCCTTTTACAAATGAGCCCAACCCGTCACTGAGCGCCTTAAAATCTAACTGTTTTACGTTACTCGTTAAGCCGCTAAGAGCGCTAGCCGCCCCGCCAAAATCTAAACTACTTAACCGTTGGCCTAAGAGCCCCGCGTTACCCGCTAAATTTTCTACAGCGTTACCCGCGTTAGCGCGTATTGACTGGGCGGCGTCGTCTACCTGATCTTTTAATTTACCTATTTTCTGGCTAAGGTCTACGTACTTCTGGCTATTAGGATCTACGTTAGCCAGTTCCCTACTTAATTCCTTAATCTGTTTTTTAAGGTTGCTAGAGGAGTTTAGAGTTTTTTCCTGTTGATTATTTAAGGCCTCTAGTTCCTTATCCATAGCGTCAATAGGAGCCATAGCCCCCGTACTATCTACGGTAAACTTTACTACATATTCGCTATCCTGTGCCATTACCCAAAAATTAAATATAATAAACCAACGTAAAAACCTATAACAGAGGCGCACTGTAAAAACCTATAAAGCGCAAACCTCCACCCCTTTAAATAAAAACTTTTTTGCTTAGTTTTTAACCCCGCTTTTAAGAGCGCTAGCGTAATACTTATATCATTCATTACCTTACCTGTATATAATTAACCGTACCTGTTATAGTTAGCGCGGGCGTGGGGAATAAATACGCTCCGATCATGTTAACGACCGCCCGTACTCTAAATAAGCCAGGCGTAGTTAACGTGTCTATATCTGGCACTATTTCCAGTTGGCCACCTAAACTATCCTCACTTATTAAAACATTTACGGGCGTAGATCCACAGCCGCCCCCGACATTTAAAAACGAGGTCGTAGACTTGCTATATAAATAAAAGCCGTTAATATCCGTAGCCAGTAAATCAATAGTTACAAGCCAGTGGGTATCCGTGGGTAGTTCTATGTGATTTAACGTGTCGTTACCTATTACTAAAACAGAGGCCGACCCGCTGAAATTATAAACGTGAGAGTTACTCAGTACGATCGTCCCCGCTTGCATAGTCCCAGGGTTTCCCGCTCCATTACGATAGCCGCCGCCGTAGTGTACGCCTGTATTTTTTACTACAGCGTTACGCCCTGTTATATTGCTGTCGGGTGTTATATCCGTCTGTAATTCTCTGCCGACTAGTAGGCTATAATCACTACCTAGGTCTGTTATGTTTTTACCAACGGCCACCTGGAATACAGTATCCGACCCACCGTTATAGTCCTGTGTTTTGGTTAAACTGTTTTGAGGTAAAGTACCGTTATTTAATGTAGGCGGCTGTATGTTAAAACCTAACCCAGAGTTAGAGTTATTTTTTCTGCCATAACATTTAACCGCCTCCGCGTCCCAAGTACCCCCTATCTTATTACAGCAGTTTAAATTACCAGGGGCGGGCTCTCCTTGATACGTCCACGTATACGACCCGTCGGGCAAACTCCTATCCAATTCTAAATTACAGTCCGATAAATTAGCGTTTAGTATTTTTAATAGTGTTACTTTGGTTAACTCGGAGGCTCCTATTTTGTAGTCCGATATTTTTAAAACCCTCCAGTAACTATCATTTATAAAATACTTATTACTAAAATCAAAGTTTAAAATGTCTCCTAACTGTAAACTAAAATAAGCCTCCATTATACGCGCCTGGGGGCTGTATAGTTCGTTTAAATAATCTCTCCAGTAAAGGGTAAACAGATTATAAATAGGGTTCGTTATAATATAGTGTAACGGAGCCTCGGGCGCCCAGTTTAGATCTTTGTCCAACGCGTCCGCGGGTATAGTGTTATAGTGGTTAAGTAACCTAATTTCTATAGATCCTGGGTTAAGTCCCGTCCAGTTTACTGTATACTGATCTGCTAAATAGAGCGCCCTCATTCCAGGCGCCACGTACTCGGCGGGTTCGCTATTATCTATAAACCTGGGTAGCACTATAGAGGTACCAGGGAAAGTGTTACACGGCGTACTCTGAGTAGTTAACTTAATTTCCTGGCTCCCATTAGCAAACTCGTTAGGCGTGTCGTTAGGGTTGGCCGTATAACCTATTACCTCGTAGTTTCCATATATACGGCGCGCGTTATCTACGTAGTATTTACTAGTAGCGTCACCGCCCGCGCTATAGGTAAAAGTTAATTTATTTTTTAAATACTCAGCGGCCGACCTTATTACTATATCTTTATCATAACTAAGATAGTCGCTCCAGTCGTCAACTAACCCGCTACCTAAATAGTTAACCATAGGTACTATTTTGATCCGAGTACTTATTACGCTGTCTTGCACTATAGCACAATTAAACATGTTTATTACGTCCTGTAAAAATTGTACCTGTGTAGCGTCGGGCGCGTTGGCGGGGTAATCATAAATCCATGAATCCGTCTGGGGGGCTATACGTTTATTGACACTAAAACCCGTTCCTATAAAAGCCTGGTCTGGATCGCCCGCCTCAATATAAACCGTAGACGCACCGCCAAAGCCCGCGCTACTTTTTAAACTCATATTTAATTTTAACCCGTTATTTAAAAATACGGATAAGTTACCTCCTATAAAGTAGGTTCCTGGAGTGTTAGCGGGTATCTGTATAGTACTTACTATAAATTCCTGTACGGGTAGCGCCGTAGTATACGGTAGTAAAACCATACTAATAGTTATAGTAGTCGCTGTATTATACGGGTAGTCAAACGTACACCACGCGCTAATATCAAAAATACCTGGTGTAATAGTTCCTATAACACTATTAGGCCCCCAACCCGCGACTGGATAAAATCCCGTTGGGTTAGGTAGCCACCAATTTAACGGATCTATAGCCGCCACAAACCCGTTACTAGGGGTACTAAATCTAGTGTTATTATTATTGAGCGGCACCGTTCCAGAGGTCTCTTTTATAATTAAACAACCCCCGACCTGTTGGCTGAGTAAAAACGGCGTATCATTTATCCACGGCATCCAGATAGTATCTAACTCCGTTAGCAAATCTGTAGCCTCTAAATCATAGCCCGCGTCTAAAACAATATTACGTAATATCCACCCCCACGTAATACAGGGGGTAAAGTTTGTTACATACGCTAACTCGGTAGTTAGTTTGGCTATAGTTAAATTATTATTTGTGCCCCTATCTATCATAGCGTAGGTTACGTTGGGGTTAGTGGGGTTATTTATGTCGCCTCTATCTATTTGCCCGTTAAACCCTGGTAGCGCTACTATGTCTTTTAGTTTTTTCTGGCCGATCAAACTAAACAGACTAGGCGTATTACCGTAAAAACTCAACTCTAGATCCGTCCTAACCCCCGCCTGTATTACCGATCTAATTAACCGTATAAATCCAGATATTACGGGTACGTCGTCGACGAAAATAGTGGCCTCCAGTTTCTTATTATAAAAGTCTATACCGCTATAGTTGGATAGTTGTACGGCGTTAAATATCTCGGCGTTTACCTCAGTTAACGGTATTCTAAACTCCCTACTAAATGGAGCCCGCGCCGTAAACGTGCTAACCTCTGTAAACTCCCAATTTTGACTAATTACCTCGTCAGGGTATAGGTCTAGATATTGTTTTTTAGTTCCAGGCGCTAACAGTTGAAAGGAAAAATAACAGGCGCTCTCTGCTATTGTGCTACAGAAAGGCTGAGGATCAAAATATATAAGCCCCGTACCGTCATACCCGTTAATAGTGAACGTGCCTAAAATAGCGTCGCTACCGTCGTATACAGTTATTACTACGCCCTCGTCCGCTAATTTCTGCCATATCTCGGAGGGTAAAACAGGCGTGCAATTACTTATTTCTATCTTATTCGCTTCGCACACTATAGAGCCAGTATCTGGGCACGTGGCAAAGTTTACCGTATAATTAGTTAGTACGTCCTCACCTAAATATTTCGCTAATATTGTTACCTCTCCGTTCATGTCCAAAAATCCTGGGTTATCTTAAATTTTAAAGTTACGTTTACTAACTTACCATTTCGGCCGCGTTGCTCAGTAAAAGAGGTGTCTATTAAACTAACTGGAACGGCTATATCTGGGTTTTGAGTTGTGTTACTAATAGGGTAAATAGTAGGCCTAGTTAACCAATGTACCTGGTTACTATTAAATAAATTTTTGAGATATACAAATTCATTTTCCTGGATCCAGTCGCTATTTACTGTTATAGTTCTCTCCGTTAGGTTTATTAGGTCTATAGTCTGTCTCTGGTTACGATAGAAAATATCACTACTACTATTATTTAAGCGTCTGGTAAACTGTTTACGATCTACCTGGTTACTGATCTCCGAGCGCTTTATAAAATTAAAGTAGTCCCAACCGCCGCGCATGGATACCCAGGCTATACGTATAACGTCGTTATTACAGTCGTGCTGTCCATATTTGGAGGCGTTGTAAAATACGTAAGGTATATTAACAGGTTCGTCGGTGTTATCCAATATAGTTATTACGTAAAAGTCCCAGTTATATAGTGTAGGATCTGGCACGCCCGCGCCGCCCGCTTTTAAATTTTGAGGATAAACGCCAATATGTAACATAGGGTAAACGTCTACAGCCGTAGCGGACGTAACTACCGTAAAATCCACCGAGGACGTCGCGTTATCGTAGTATAGAGTTACCATAACTTTTTTAGTGGTATTCGTTGTTAAGGTTGCCCCACCATACGCGCCCATATAGGTTATAGCCCCCCAGTCTGTATTATAGGCGGGAATAAATACGCTGTTAGCATCTAGAATACTACTAAAGTAGTCGTAATAATCCCAGTTATGAGTCCTTATAAATCGATCGCTCCAGGCGTAACTAATAGGATCTTTATTTAACGCGTAACGCGTGGCGTATATATTCCCATCGGGGTCTGGCCTAAAACCATAAAATGGCTGTAAATAGGCGTTGAAAACTTGTACGATCTCCGCGCTTATTACGCTCTCCGTATCTGGAGTAAACACCCCGTCTATTAACCAACCCTCCCCTATATCTACTTGCCATTCGTTATACCCCCACCCGTAGGGCTCCTCCTGTGGTACGTCAAAAGGTATATAGTGAGGAGTAATATATTTGCCGCTTTCATTCTCCCAGTGCCGTAACTTAATTAACGGCTGTAAATCAAAATATAATTTGTCGTCAAATATTGCCCCGTCGTATATGAAATTATATTCCGTATTACTAAAAGTATCGTAAGCCTTAACCGTATATTTAAAACCAGGCTGAGCCGTCTCAGTGCTAGACGCCCTATATATTAACTTTTGACCCCGTGCGCTCCATTTGTAGGGTATTTGTTCTATAGTAATCATTTTATATATTTATTAGCCTTTAACCTTAACTGTATCATAGCGTTAATAGCGTCGGGAAATTTCTTTTTATAATCTGGCTTAACAGACTCTACAGCACTCCGCATATAACGTATACCCTCTATGCCTTTAATACCTATAGAGCGCGCTACCCGTTTCGCTAACTTCTCCCATTGCTCTTCTGTTTTTTCCTTTTGCTTAGCGAACTGGCCGCGCTTGCTTTTGTCTACCTTGTAAACTTTCCGTAACTTAAACCCTCTTACTTTCATCCAGGCGCGTATAGGCTCCCAGGGCGGCCAACTAGTCGGGGTGTCTGGATATGGGCGGCGTCCTTTCTCTATTACGTCGGCATAGTTGCGGGTTGCTTTATTCTTAGTAGTGAATATTAAAATATCCATTTTACCACGTTTCCAAAAAGTATACGTAAGGTCGTCGCGTAGTTTACCCGTCGCCACCCTATTAGTCATACGTCCGCGTATACGACGTTTAGCCTCTAGGTTTATACGCGCCCCGTATATTACCTCCTCGGCAAACTCCTTTAATACCTCTCGTATGGGGTTACTCGTTGCCATTGTCTACAGGGGCGGGCTCTATATAGTCGCCCGTTATAGTTAAATTTAATTTACCCGCTATATAATTATACGCGCCGTCGTTACTGTCGTCCCAGGCTGTATAGTCAGCGCCCGACATATCTACCTTACCGTCTACTATTTGAATTAAATTAGTGTCGCGTAGTGAGTAATAAAACGTAGCCGTAGTTTTAAGGTCGTCGTATGATAGATAGGCGCTCAGTATTACCGCCTCCATTGTAACGCCCTCTCTCCAGATAGTAATAGGTTTTATGTTTTTCATATTTCAAAATATTCAAGTATTGAACCTGCTTTGATTGTTAATGTTCCACCGTTTGGCGCACCCTTGCTGAATTGAATTGATGCCGTTCCGTTGTTGTTTGCAATCAATATACCTTCAACTGTTGACATCCATTGTGCAGTTGAATTAGCACCAGCAAATGTGACTACACCGAGCGAATTAAGATTGAATCTATTCTCAACTGGACTGCCCGACGGAGTTGTCACTATACATATCTGTTGATTGACGCTTGTAACCCCTACATTAGCGTTGATTCCAATACGAATACTGACAAAGGTTGAATTTGCCGTATGCAATAGCAATGCTTTGAATTTATACCGCTTTCCACTCGTAATTGGAAAGGTTAAACCAGTTATATCATATACAACTATTGCTGCTGTGCTATTACTCGCTTGGTCTGATGTTGTGACAAGTTGAAACGTAGTGCCCGAAGGAATACCCAAATCCGTTTTAAGTTGTGCCGCAGTTATAGCGCTCACCGTGTTATCTGAGGCTATTTTAATATATCTAACGTCGTTAGGGTTGGTTAACTTAACTAGGTTCTGTCCTACCGTCGTAGCGTCGTTAATTGTGTTAACGGGTGTACTGAGCGTGCCGCCTAAAGTTAGGTTACCGCTACCCGTCACCGATCCAGATAGAGTTAACCCCGCCACTGATCCAGTACCTCCGACGCTCGTAACAGTACCGACCGATAAATTACCCGAGCCTAATAGCGTCGTAGAGTTAACCATTTTAATATTCGTGCCGCTTACTAGCGTATCCTGTTTACCGTTCTTTAGGGTGTCTAACGCGTTGCTAACGTGTTGGCCCGTTACGGTGCTATCATTATCGACCTGGGAGGCGGCTAACATTTGGTGCTGCCATTTAGCGGGTGAGCCTCCATATAACCAAACGTCGCCCGCCGTTGGTGTCCCGCTCTGTAGGTCTATTCCGTGTAGTCTGTGTACGGTCGGATCTGGATAGGTTCCCGTTAAGTCACCGCCCGCCGCGCCCGTCGGAGGTAAGCCGCTTAGCGTTTTATTTTCCCACTGTGACGTAGTGGCGTTCCAGGTTAAGAGTTGGCCGTTAGTTAGCGGGCCTACAGTATCTACGTCGGCTAAATAGTCTAAGTATATTTTACCCCCAACTGTTTTGGGGTCTATAGGTTCCCACTGGGTACCGTCAAAAGTTAACAGGTCGTCGGCTAACTGTCCCGCCGTATTGACGTCGGTTAAATCATTTAACGAGATAGCGGGCGGGGTGTAGGTAGACGCTACCCACTGATTAGACCCGCTATTATAAATTAACATTTGCCCGTTTGTAGGAGTACCCGCGTTAACGTCTGCTAGATCATCTATAGCGAGCAACCCTATAACTACCCACGCCGTACCGTTCCACTGTATTAGATCTCCCTTTTGGCTACCCGTTAAAAAGTCCGATAGCGTTTTAGGTATTGCGGGGAAAGTTTTTAGCGCTCCCGTGCCGTCTATATATTGTAAACTAGTGCCGTTGGACGTAAGTGTTAAGGTGCCCGAGGTTGTAACAGGTGACCCGCTCACCGTAAAGGCGGGGTTAATAGGCTGAGATATAGACAACCCTACGGAGGTTACCGTTCCGCTGTTTAAAGACGGTTTATTTTTAATGAAGTCTAAAGCCGTGTTATTCGCCTGGTTCCAATCGCTCTGAATTTGCGCGGCGGGTATGGTAGGTAAATTACTTAGGTCGTTATAATCTCCGCTAAAGGCTACTAGCGCTAAACTACTTATATCCGCTTTTAAATCTAGGGCGCTCTGTAAATCCGTTTGGCTAGACAGCGTACCCGTAATAGACCCCCAGACAGCCGCCGCCCCGTCTATTGCGTCTATCCTTACCCGCCCGTCTCCTAGATCTGTTACCGTTGTATTAGTCCCGTCTACTAAATCTAGTACCGTCTGGATAACATTATTTACGTTATTAACTTTTAATACTAAACCAAAGCCGCCACCCGACCCCCCAGAGCCCGACCCTCCAGGCGCCCAGTCCGCGGGTATGTCGCACGCGCTCCAGTTCCAGGGGAAAGTTAAACCAACCGTTAATTGTATACCCGTTAGCGTGTGGGTGTACTCAGCCATAAACGGCGTAGCCTGGGGGCCCGTGTCTAGTGTTACGTCCTGTCCAAAAATTACCCCGCCGTTTTTAATCTCCGCTAGTAGATCCTCAGCCAAACGTAAACAGTCGCTAACTATTTCCCTCTGGTATTCCGCTACCGTCTCCTTATCTCTGGGTATGTCGGCGAATACTATGGTAAAACTAAAAGAGCGCTCACCTGTTGCCCAACCTATCTGGGTAGGTGTTACGTGCATGAGCGGGTAATCCTCCTCCCCTAGCGTGGGGAATATATTAGCGGGGTCGCCGTGTGTAAATTGCTTTATAAGTAGGTGCCCGCTAGCGAAAGCCTTAAGCCTCTCTATTACTACGTTGTAACTTACCTGGTTAAACATTTGCCGCCTGTCTTATTAGTTGTTTCTGTAGTGCTGTGTAGTCTGCCATATAGGTTAGGTGTGTAAATACCTCAGCCGCGGGACAGTCTAAAACCGCTTTAAATTTCGTTATATCTCTCTCAGTTAAACTCTCTATTACGTGTAACCAACCGTATCTCACTAACCCCGCTCCGTGTCCATAGTTCCCGTCCCCTCCGTCGTCGTCGGTGTCAGCGCCTCCGTTAAATACTCGGCTCCACTTTTGCCTAACTCTTTTACAATAGTCGAAAAAAAAACCAGGGCGCCGTTAACTTTATCCATAGTCAACAGGTTAACTATGTCTATGTATTCGCGTACCCGCTCACTATCGTATGGCTCTATACGGTAATAGTTTCCGAAAATATCCGTCACCCTCCTAAATAGTATAGCCATTAACTTAGGTAGGTTGGTATAATTGTTACCGTCCTTAGTCCAAATTTCCTGGGCGTATGTATCCAGGTCTATATGTTCTCTTAGTGTGAGGTCGTTTAGATCTGGAATAA
>Ga0214923_10006817_pt1 | contig 12662 bp, 11 predicted proteins | sample LL1510_MetaG_FD_177993 | JGI IMG/M metagenome (GOLD analysis project Ga0214923, IMG submission 177993) | Freshwater microbial communities from Lake Lanier, Atlanta, Georgia, United States - LL-1510 | ecosystem: Environmental > Aquatic > Freshwater > Lake | place: USA: Georgia | collected...
GACGCACGTTGGCTCGGAGAGAGAAACAGAGACTTCTATAGCAAGGTAATTGTCGAAGCTAACCGCATCGCAATTCGTAACCGCCGTGGTAGTGCTAATTTCATTATCGCTACACCTCGCGTTTGCGCTATCCTTGAGATGCTCCCTGAATTCCAGTGGATGCCAGTAAATGGCAACGTCAACACACAACCAACAGGCATCGCCAAAGTTGGTACATTGGGTGGACGTTTCACCATTTACCGCGACACTCGTACAGATGCTCAGTATCTCGCAGGTCAAAGACAAAATCCTCTGGAGTATGCCCTGTTAGGCTACAAAGGAACAGAGTACTACGATACAGGTATCGTATACTGTCCATATATCCCTGTGATGATTCAACGTACAGTTGGTCCAAACGACTTCTCACCTCGCGTAGGTCTCATGACCCGTTACGGGGTTGTAGATTACATCTTTGGTGCCTCACTGTACTATCACGTAATCATCGTCAAGGGTCTGGGCGAAGCCTTTGCTCAACAGCAAACATCACTCTATCTGTAAGATATTGTACAGACCAATCACTTTACCCATCCTCGAAAGGGGATGGGTAAATTTTTTTTAATCTTCTTTTACAAAATCACCCTGAATAACATCGAACTTTTCTTTCTTACCACTCTTCCCACCCTCTAAAAATTTGTTCATTATTTCATCTCTAGTTGCTATAAGAATATTATTCGTTTGTGGACCTGTACCTAACATTTTATTCCCACTTGCCTCTACTTTGGCTACTTCCAAATTATTTTTATGTTGTTTTGTTTGTAGATTTATTTTATTTAAGTTATCAATGGCTTTTGTAGTTGCACTTATAAGTTGAGCAAGTGCGGAAATTTCCCTTGGATCCTGACCAGATGTTACCAAGTCTTTTAAATTGTTGACGGTTTGTAAACCAACCTCGATTACTTCAGCAGTTTTTTTGTAAACATAATCACTTACATTATCATCATTCAATTCTTCAATTTCTTTCTGTTTGGATTCTGATATTTGTTTCGGAACAGCATCACTTTTTAGTTGATCTATGATATTATCTATCTCTTCGGAAGAGTCCATATTGTTCTAATATTTAGTTGATTAATCTTTCTTTTCCAGTATAATATATAAAATCCTATGTTTCAAGTTCCGAAAATCAAATTTAAAAAACTTGTTGATGATGCCGAACTTCCTTATAGAAAATCAGTAAGCGATGCAGGTTATATTTTAAAATCAATTGATACTAAAATACTTCCTGAAAAAGAATATACTACTATCAGTACAGGACTGAAAGTTGAAGATTTTGTAAAAGGTGTTTGGGGTATAATTTTACCATTTGAAGATCTTTTGGAAGAGCGTAAAATACAAGCTGTTACGTATGTTTTAGAAAATAACTTTAGAGATGAATTAAAAATTACTCTTTACAATGCATCTGATGATGGCTATTATATAGAGTCTGGGCAAGATATAGCAAAACTAGTATTCATGCCTCTTTTAACAATTGAACCAGAATTTAATAATGAGTAACCATTACAGCAATCTTTGGGTAGAAAAATACAGACCAAAGACTTTAGACGATATAATTTTAGATCCTTCTATCAAAAGTCACTTTGAAAATATAGGAGATGATGTACCCAATTTACTTTTTTATGGTTCTGCGGGAACAGGAAAAAGCACATTAGCAAAAATTCTTGTCAATGATATATTAAAATGTCAGTATTTGTACATCAATGCATCTGACGAAAATGGCATTGATACAATAAGAAACAAAGTCATAAATTTTGCACAAACTCGCTCAATCGATAGCAAAAAAAAAGTAATAATTCTTGAAGAATCTGATGGATTGACCGGAGAATCTCTTCGTATTCTTAGAAATGTAATGGAAGAATATGTAGATACCACTCGATTTATATTGACAGCAAATTATTTAAATAAAATTATAGAACCTATTCGTTCTCGATGTGTTTTATTTAAATTTCAACCTACTATCAAAGGATGTGCAGATAGATGTGTAGAAATTCTTAAAAAAGAAGGAATTATTATAAATGATCCAGACAAATCTGTCAAATTTGCCAAATTTTTAAATGAAAGATACCCAGATTTAAGAAGAATTATAAATGATCTTCAGAGATTTTCAGTTGGAGGTGTGTTTGTTTTTCCTTCGGAAAATGATGTAACAAATCTATCAGACTACATTATATATTCTTTGATAAATGGAGATTCTTCTTTAGAAATAAGAAAAACAATTATAGAATCGGAAAAATCTTTTGATAGTGACTATTCTCAACTTTTAAAAAACATGTTTGAATATGTATATTCTTCAAATAATTTGGACGAAAAAAATAAAAAGAATTTTATGATCAATATAGGAGAATATCTTTATAGAGATAGTTTTGTTCTAGATCATGAAATCAACTTCTATTGTTGTATTTTAGCAATAGAATCTTCTTTAAAGGTTAAACCTTAAGCTTTTTAGGGCTATTTTTCTTTGATTTTGCAGGTCCAGTAAAATATTTTTTGGCAATTGCTGGAGAAGCAGGAATTGCTGTTTGTGCAGTAGGGAGTTTATTGTCTTCTGGTTGGTTCCCCAATGCTTTGAACTGATCAGGATCAGCAGGTACTGGTTTACTTTGAGAATAGTCTTGATAATGTTCGTATTTATTAGGAACACCTTGAACAGGAGGAAGATTGATACCAAAATCAAGAACTTCTATGAGTTTATAGTCACCGGGTACGGTAAATTCATTATATTCCGTTGGAGCTTGAAGACTACGAGGGTCCATTTTTAATGTAAGGTATACATGACAAGAGCCAGCAAGATCGTTTGGATCTCTTGGAGAGAGTTCGTTACTGGTTCCGTCTATTTGATGAATAAAAAAGAATAAATTTGGATTTTGTTCAATCATCCCTCTTAACCATCCATCAAATCCCGAATCTTGTTGATATCTTGATTTGTAATAGTCACAATTAAAAAATTCAGGACGAAGCCTTACTGGTGTATTTGTGCGAAAACCACCATTTGAATGATGGCTAAATGCCTTTTCACACAAAGTTTCAAATTTATCAAACTTTTTGTTCATATATATAGGGTTTTTATCATAAATATTTACCATACATGGCTGCTATTTATATAGATAATCTTATAAAACCAAGAGAGGTAAACTCTCCTTATAATTACCCTTCAAAGGAAACAAATCCAAATAAACCGATTTATACTGATTTGCATTTGGATTTGGTATTTGAAAAAAACGTAGGAAACGGACTTAATCCTGTAGAAGGGAATGATATTGTTGGGGACTACGATATAAATGCAATTAAAAATTCTTTATACAATATTTTTACAACCAGAAAAGGCCAGAAGCTTTTAACTCCTACTTTTGGGGGATCTTTGGATCAATATCTTTTTGAAAATATAACTGATGTAAAGGGTAAAATATTGGGAGATACTATATTAAAATCTGTTACAGATTTTGAACCTAGAGTCGAAGTTGTAAAAGTTCAAGTTATGCCTATGCCAGATGAAAATCAATATTATGTGATTTTTATATACAGGATATTAAATATTGGTAAGGTAGATAAGTTTGAAATCAATTTCAAATCAAATGATATTAAAATAATATGAATGATACAGTTCCATTTAATAAAAATTCTTACGTAGTTTTTGATGGCGTAAGTGTAAGAGATCTTATTATAAACAGATTAAACCAAGGTCAGGTTTTTACAGATCAAAATTACCAAGGCTCCAATTTATCAGCATTCATTGATATAATAAGCTATACCTTTACAACCTTGCTTTATTATTTAAACAAAACTTCGTCAGAAAGTATGTTTTCAGAAGCTCAAATTTATGAAAACATGAACAGAATTGTTAAAGTTTTGAATTATAAACCAATAGGAAGATTGGGTCAAAATGTTCCTTTTGGAATGAGTGCAAATTCTTCCATTCCAAAAGGAAATTATTTTATTCCTAGATATAGTTATTTGAATGTGGGTGGAACCCAATTTTCATTGAATCAAGATTTAGTTTTTTCAAAATTGACTAATGGAAATTCTGAAATAGCAGATGTGAATAACAATTATTTGTTATATCAAGGTCTATTCCAAGAATATCCACTATATAGTGCTGCTGGAATAGAAAATGAAGTAATATACCTTGCACTTGGAGATGAAATAAAAATAGATCACTTCAATATATTTGTTTATGTTAAACCAAAAAATTCCGATACGTGGCAGCAATGGACAAATGTATCTGATTTGTTTTTATACTCAAGTACTGAAAATGTGTATTCGACAAGATTTAATGAAAATTTAAGATATGAAATACAATTTGGAGATGATGTAAATGGCAGAAAATTAAACGAAGGAGATCAAGTTGCTATATACTATCTTCAAATCGATAGTGATGTAAATGGACTTGCTCCAAATGCTTTAAATGGTTCCAAATTTATTCCATTCAATACAACTAGGTACAATCAAATTTTAAAAGATACGAGCTTTAACTTTGATGAAAAATTAACAGCCGATCAATTGAATAACATATATCCAACTAATGAATATCCCTCCAATTCGTATTCTGATTACGAATCTGTTGAAAGTATAAGATCAAACGCACCTTCTAATTTTAGATCTCAATATCGATTGGTAACTTCAAACGATTATGAATCTTTTGTAAAAACAAATTATTATAATATAATTTCTGATACAAAGGTCGTAAGTAATGATGAATATCTGAGAGGACATTTAAAATATTTGTACAACATAGGGCTTAATGAACCTCAGTTGCAAAATCAAATTTTATTCAATCAAATAAAATTTGCGAATAGTTGTAATTTTAATAATTTATATGTTTATACAGTCCCTAAAAATGAAACACAAGATTATTTGTCTCCTCCTCAAAAAGAATTAATTTTAAATGGACTTTCTCAAAACAAAACAATTACATCAAAAATAGTAATATCTGATCCTGTTTATATGATGTTTGATTTTTATATAAAATCTCCCATATCTGATCCGACTCCAAACGATGTATATTTAAATAAATTAAGAATAATAAAAGATAAAAACAGTAAAAGAGCTTCTTCTTCTATATTAGCCGATGTTAAAAATTTATTTACAAGTATGTTTAATCACAAAGTATCAAAACTTGGACAAATTATAGATTTGTATCAAATAACTTCTGACATTTTAAGCATAGATGGTGTGGAAAATGTGCAAACATATAGATCTGATACAAATACAACAGAAAATGGAATATCTATTTTAATGTGGAACGATTTATATCCATATCAAGATTCTCAAGTATATTCTCAAAATATTACTTTAGAATATTTCCAGTATCCTGTATTTAATAATATAAACAATATTGTTTCTAGAATAGAAGTAGTAGAACAAAACGGTTATATAAAAGCCGTTGAATTTTAAAGAAAATGGCACAACCTTTTATACCTTCAAAGCAATCGTTTGAACTGACACTAGGCGAATATTTTAGCGATATCATAGACTATAGTGGATCAGGTCCTTTTATATGGACAGCTTATGGTTTGCCAGAAGGACTTTCTATAAATGTCGAAAGTGGTTATATAGAAGGAATTCCAACAGAAAATGGAAATATATCTTCTTATATACTTTTACAAAATTCAGAAGGAACATATGCCAGTGTAATATCATTTTCGACAAAATCCTCTCCAGATACACAATTAAATTTTTCAATAGCACCTTCTCAAGGATATGCCAGATCTACTATATATCAATTTACAACAAACATAAATAAAACTTTATCAGCATATTCTTTATTATGGAATTTTGGAGATGGTAGTATAAGCAACGAGTTAAATCCAAAACATATATATTCTATGCCGGGAAACTACACCGTCTCTCTTTATGCATATGTTTCTTCGAGTGTAATATCACTTTCTTCAACAGTTGATGTTCGTCTATTATTGAATGAGTCCATTTATTTTGACATAGTTCCTCCCCCTTCACTTGCTGGTCATTATAATAGATATCCGTTTAGAGTAAATTTTACTTCTTCAAAAGAAGGCCCTCATTATATAGATTTGGCTGCACAGTTTTCCAGATCGTATGAAAATCAAAATCCGAGAAATAAATGGTCTTTTTTAAGACCGGAATGGAGGTTTCTAGATTTAAGTGGAAATATCATAGACCACATACAACCAGAAGAAACCAAAATATATTGCGATTCTTTAGGAAAAATTAATTATGAAGGAAAGGGTTTTGTTGCAGGTGTTAGCGGAAGTGCAGAATTTTATTTTATAGATGATATCTATAATTTTGATTTGGTTACTTCAAAGAATCCATACACTACTATAATAGCTACTTTAAGAACAAGTGGAATAAGAGCTTTTAATGATGGATTCAACACAGACTACGAATTACCAAGCTATGCCAATAGTTTAGCTACTGTTTCTTGTCCATATATGGTCACATATAGAGTTCCTAATTATTTAAGAATAACAGAAAATGGAATAAGAGATTATATAAATCCCAGATGGCAAGAAGCCCCCCAACCAATATTGGCAAATATAAAATACAAAGACCCGTATCCTGAACCTTTTTATTGGTATGATGCAACCAATGAAGTAAAATTATATGATGAAGAAATTTCATTTTGTCATTGTGTTCCTTTAAGTTCTTATATTTCTTTGAATTTAGGAACAACTGGAATAAGTTCTAAATTTTTACCAGAACCCGTTCAAATTAATTGGATAGATGAAACTGAATATAAAACACCCGGCTACTACAAAGGAACCTTTTACACCGATACTGTTTCTTGTCTTAATGCTGCCATAACAGGATCTATTGTTTTTCAAATTCCTCCACTTTCTGCACAATTTTATAATCCCATACTTTGGTTATCAAATCCAGAAGCAGGATTGATGTGTACTGCACAATATATTTATAACGAATCATTATCGGCTGTTGTAACAACTCCTAATATGAACATAGCAGTAGTTAATAATTTTGACATGCCTTTAATAAATGAAGTTGATTTCCAAAAAGATCCTATGGCTCTTTCAGGAATCCATGGAATTTATAGCATAGCTGCTATGCAACATCCTCAATATCATGCATGGGCATGTGATTCAGAATTGAATTATTTATATAGAATAGATACAAGAGGTGTTATTTTATGTTCTATAGATATCAATAAGATAGTTGAAGATAATAAATTGGGGTTTCTATCACCAAGTCAAGTTTCTCCTGTATCTATAGTTTTGGATAGTAAACAAAACATATGGATGACTCTTTATGATACAATTTCTACTTTAAAATTCGATAGATGGGGTAACTTTTTATTTGCAACAACTCCATTGTCCAGCACTGGTTACGTGTTTCCTCCTGCTCCAAATATAGATCCTGTTTGGTATACCCAAAATAGTTATTATGATTATGAAGAGACATCTCCTTATGATTGGAATGCATTGAATGATGTAGATTTAAATTTTCTAGAACCTACAGGATTAGATTCTGATACTAAAGATAACGTATGGGTTACTTATTCTTATTTTGCCAGTGGTTATTTGATAAAATATGATTCTGAGGGAGGAATGATATACTCCTATACATATCCTGTTTGTTCTTGTCCTCAACAAATAGTTGTAGATAAAGATGATAATGTATGGGTTGCACTGTCAAATAATATTTGGTCTAGTAGAGAATGTACTTTGGAAAAAAGATCTTCTTCCGGTATTTTGTTAAGTTCTATATCTTTCATAAGAGGATTGAATTATTTGACTTTGGATAATGAACAAAATCCTTGGTTTACATTTAGTTATAGTTGGGTTGGATCGATTGATGTAAAAACTGGAAATGTTTTTGTAACAAATCTTTCTGGTACTGGATATACAACAAATGCAGCCAATTGGTTTGATCCTAACGACAATACTGACGAAACTGCTCTAGAAGGTATTGGATGTGATTTGATGGGAAGAATTTATGTTATAAATTCCATAGAAAATCAAGTATATGTTTTAGATTCTTATAGCAAACAGTTTTTAAATAAATTTTATATAAATCCTCAAGGATTTACTTTTTATCTTGAAGATCAAGCAGCACCAACTGTGATGTCTGCTTCTCTTTGGAACAAATCTTTGCAAGCATCTGGGGATTGGACAGGATTAAGATGGATGAACAAATACTATCCTAGTCTTTCATTTCCTTATTATTCAAATACCACTGAAACTTTAGAATTGACTGGAATATCTAGATTTTTGAATTTTTTAAAACACGAAGATTATGATATTTTTAAGAAAAATGAAGGTTTTGATTTGGCAGAAGTCATGGAATCTTATGCCTTTATTCCAAAACTTAATGAAAGCACGTTTTTATTCAAAAATTTTCTAGGAAGTATATATGGAAAATATCCATATAAACATGATGATTTGGGAGTTTTATCTTATGAAAAAATATCAAACTTTGTTTCAAATAATTCTGATGTAGATTATTGTGATATAGACAGTTTATATGATATTTCTGAAAAACTTGGAATAAGCAGTGAGGATTTTAGACTTAAATTTCCTTCTGCGATCAAAAGGCTTGTTGATTATGCAAGTATAAACCAATCTAAATTATTTGGTGCCAGATCTTTGCAACAAGATTATTTTAACAGACCAAATAGTGATGGATTATTAAATAGAGGAAACTTGATACAATCATTAAATTACACAGTGACTGCGGGAACTCCTTTGGTATTAAAGGATAGAGCTTTGAACAAATATAGATTAATACCTACAGGAGAATTGAATGATCAAACAAATTACACATTACAAAATCTTGCCACTTCAATTGGATTGACTGATAATAATTGGCCTTCTTACTATGAATTTTATGAATTTTTACCAAAATACAACTATAAACAATTAGAAGGAATTATAGATTGGGAAAATCCCCAAACTACTTTAAATGAAAATCTTTCTACTTCCAGTTATTGGTTTGGTCCAGAGGGATTTTTGGATATAGAATTTTCCTACGAATTGTATAAAGGATTGGGATTTATTTAATATTTTACCAAAGAAAGAAGATAATTTGAACTGTTTATTCGACTTACAATTTCTTCTACGGTATTATTCAGCCCTGATTTTACTTGACTTGTATAATTTTTGAATTCTAAACAGGTCAAAACATTGGTTATTTCTGAAACTACTCTGTAATATATTTCAATTGTATTTCGATTTTCATCTCTGAATTGTGAAAGATTGTCCAAATCTAAATTTATTACTGTAGGATTTATTTTTGGAAAATTTGCTTTTTCTAATCTGGCTGTTCCTATTATTTCTTCTTGTAATTTATCAAAAAGTTCTTCCAAATCTTCGTATAATTTTCCAAGAATTTTATGTACATCGTAATTTAAAGTATACCAATGTAGCATTTTTATTATTGAATTTATTTTTAATAAAAAAATTCCAAACTCTCTTGTTGTATCCAAAGAATTTGCAACAGACTGTGTTATTATTCGTATATCCATTTTAATTTTTTTGATGAATTTCTACTTTTATTATAAAATCTCCTACGTAATTTTCTCCACTACTAATTAGTGTATATTTATCCTTTTCGGGTAAAAAGTTATTTTCATCTATTTCATCATTTTCGTTTTTTACTTCATCTTTAAATGCCGAGAATTCTTTTTCATCTTTTGATATTTTAACTTTATATCCTGCTTCGACCAAATCATCTGTTAAATTTTTAAATAAAACTTCTTCATTTTTAAAATACAATTTCCAAAAAGGTATTGGAAATAATATATTTAATGCTTGTATTCTTTGAGAACATGTTTTACAAGGTTCATCATATCCTGTAATGAAATGAACAAACCATCCAATAGGTTTGCTATGTAAAATACATGCTATAAAATCTCCCAAACCACGGGCATATCTTATTTTTAATTGTGGGTTTTTTTTATTCATCGAAAACTTGTTTAAATTTTTTTGTTTCATCCTTTGATATTAATTTATAGTAATTTTTATAATAATTAATTCTATTGTTCATTTTTTCTACTGCATTTAGAATATAATCTGACATATCCATAAATTCATAGTTTTGTAAATTTTCATCATTTTCAATGACTTTTCTTAATTGTTTTATTATATTAATCATTTGTATTTGTAATGGATAGTTTTTATTAATAAAATCAAAAAATTCTCTTTCCAGTTCAATTTCTTCTATGGGATATCCGATATCAATTGGAACCATTCTTCCTGTATCATAATCTCCTTCCCATTTCCAAGTTAAAATATCTGATTTTTCTTCAGGAAGTTTTATTTTTAAAATTTCTGAATTTTCTGGAATTTCTGGACTGTATCCTACAAATTCTTTATTTTTATTAAATAGTGCAAACATTTTACCAATCAATAGACAGGACCAGTGGGTCTTTCAAATTTTCCTCTTATATCTCCATATGGTTTTTTCTCTATAACATCTGTAGTAAGTTCTTTTATAAAGGATCTGCCCTTGATGGAATATCCTGCCATTCCTCCTAAAGGTGGAAGTAAATTCCCTTTTTTATCTTTTCCTCCTGTATTAGAACCATTAAGACCAAGTTCTCCCCCTCTTCCACCGTTTATGGAACCTTTTGTAGAGCTTTTTCCACCATCACCGGGTGTTGTTCGACTTCCATCTATTCCTGAATTTCCGTTCTTATCTTGTGACCTCCAAGCCTTTCCTCCGAGTCCTGCGATACCCCCAATAAAACCTGCTCCACCTCCACCTCCATTATAGCCATTATTATCTCCAACTCCTGTAGCGACTCCTGCTCCTGCTCCTCCACCACCACCTCCAGAAATTAAACCATTATTTGATATTTTTGCATAAAATTCCAATACAATAGCATCTCCACCATTTTTTCCGTCTGTAGTAGTAGAAGAATATATACTATGTCCTTCTTGTCCATTTCCTCCCGCTCCTCCACATCCCAAAATTTTTCCATTATTTATAATTTTAACTGTATCGCCAGTAGTAAATCTTGATACAAGTAATGCAGGACTATTTGCACTTTTACTTCCAAGGTAAGCATCAGAGTTTATTGTAAGAGTGATATCGGAGTATCCGGGTATATACAAACCGCTTCTGACAGTTTTATAAAATAAATCTAAATTAAAAACTTCTCCATCAACAGTAAGATTAATTATAGATCTTCCGCTAACACCACTATTTGGATATATTCTATCATTGTTTATTTGATTTGTAGAAGGTTGATCTGTAATATTTTGAGTTCCGGTTGTTATAGAAATTAATTTCCAATCATTTTTATTTTTTACAAATTCAAAAATTTTTCCATTGGCAAGATGGACATCTTTTCTTAACATTGTAACATACATGGATCTAACACTATAAGAAAATTCTGGACTAGTAGATGAAGTTACCAAATCGTTTGGATCTTTTGGATTTACAGGAGTATTATATAAGAAAAATATCAAGTTTAATTTCGTATCATTTAAAAAATCTTTGGCAGGATAATTTTTATTTATAAAAATTTTACCCAAAGATAATAATTTTTCATCTAAAGAATTTATAGTAGGACAAGAAATTGCCAAATCGTTTAATATTGATATGTTTAAAGGATAATGAATTGATATTTCGTGTTTATCCCAATAAGAACTTAATAAATTAACAGTAGCTGTTGTTATGTTATATTTGTAAGGATCGTAAAATAAATTATAAGCTTCTGTAAATTTTTGTGCATTTAATGAGAAATCTTGAAAAATTTGATAAAAATTATTGTTAACAACAAAATATTGACTAGACAAATTGCAAATATTGGTATCCAAAGAAATTAGATTAAAATTATGTTTTCCTGTGGAATCTCCGACACAATCTTCTCTGTATATTTCTTGTATTAATTTTTCAACTTTCATTTTATACTAAAAATTTATCAAATTTCCATTCACAATTTACTATTCTAAATACCAATCCTTTTATTTTATCAAGTTCATTTCTATCTTCAAAACTCATGTCTATAATTGCTGAAATGCTTCCATATGCATTTTTTGGTTTTGTAAGATTGGTTGAAGAACCATAAGGAGGACTGTTATAAAAACAAGTAAGATCCTTTTCTTCAACCCAGTTTGAACAACCTGAACATGAAAAATTTCCATTTTCACAGTAAACATAGCCACTATAACATTGAGAACATTTTACAGATATCTTTTTGTCTTTTGTACTACAAAGGGTTCTATCTGTTATTGTTCTGTTTTCTTTTATTGAAGTTCCATATTCCCAAGTATGCAAATAAACTATTAAAGTTTGATTTTCTACATAGTTTGGTTTTTGATTCAAATCTACTCCAGATAAATTTAAAGGTAAATTTATTCCATTTGGTAAATCAACAAAAACAGAATCATCTAAAGAAGGTGCTGTATATTTTTGCGCTGAATTTACACTGTAATTTTTTGAAACAACACCATATGGTTGTCCCGGACCGCACTGATATCTATCATCTATTTTATCACCATCTCTATCTAAGAATACTTTTGTTACTTTAGCATTTGGATTTGCTAATACATAACCATAATCATATTGACTAGGATTTATTGGAGGACATTGATATGTTTCTATATCACAAGATTTGCAAAAAGCCGATAAAGCAACATTGTCTGTTTTTTTAAAATAAGGTGGAAAGTATACAGTAACCCATTTCAATAAAC
>Ga0214923_10006818_pt1 | contig 12660 bp, 13 predicted proteins | sample LL1510_MetaG_FD_177993 | JGI IMG/M metagenome (GOLD analysis project Ga0214923, IMG submission 177993) | Freshwater microbial communities from Lake Lanier, Atlanta, Georgia, United States - LL-1510 | ecosystem: Environmental > Aquatic > Freshwater > Lake | place: USA: Georgia | collected...
ATCGAATAAATCTTGTGGGCGAGGGGGGACTTGAACCCCCACGTCCTTGCGAACACTGGCACCTGAAGCCAGCGCGTCTGCCATTTCGCCACTCGCCCGAATGGACTACTGACGCTAACAGTTATGCATAGATGTGGGGCGTAGAATTGACGCATGTTTGCGCGTGCATACGGCTCTGCAATCAGGCCAATAAACCTCGGGCGCGAACTACTTGGGTTGATCGATTCACTGGATAAATCAAGCCCGATAAACCCGAATTTCGTAGTTAATTTACACGCGTCAGACTATGCGGCTTTTGCAGATATTGAAAAACACCTGACACGCGAACTTGCAGAGGCCGCTACACAGTTTGCTGAAAAAAATGATTTGAAGCACTTAGAACCAATATCGGTGATATTAAAAGTTGACGATGCGATCAAAATCGGCGATTTTTCGATAACTAACGAAAGCCAACCCGAACGCACAAGTGATGTACTCGCTACCCAAAAGAAGGCAGATTTTGCTCAACCTGTTCTCGCGACAACACCTTTGATTGAGGCTGTATTGGTCATGCAGAATGGGGAGCGAATTGTTCTGGAAACCGACTCACTTAAAATCGGTCGCCAAGCGTCTTGCCGAATCGTGTTTAACGACAGCAATGTCAGCCGTGAACATGCTCAAATGCGTAGAACTGCCGATGGTTGGAAGCTCTTAGATCTTGGTAGCACCAATGGCACAAAAATCAATGGAGTGAAAATCACTGCAGAGCAATTGCTAGTAAACGGAGACGAGCTCAGTTTCGGTACCTCAAGTGCGAGGTTTGAAATTTCGTGAGCAATAATCAAAACGCGAATTGGCTCGACTGATGTTGGTTAAATGGGGAGCATCAAGCGACACGGGCACTCTAAGAGTGCAAAATGAAGATTCGTATCTCGCCCAAGAAAAAATCTTCGTCGTTGCAGATGGTATGGGTGGGCATAATGCTGGCGAAGTAGCTAGCGCCATGGCAATCAAAATGTTGGCCGAAGCGCAAACAAACGGCATTGCAGATGCGAGTCAACTCGCAAGGATTATAGAACAGATTAACCATTCAATTTTTCACGCTGCGGCGAATCAAACTGATCAGCGTGGCATGGGAACAACGCTTGCCGTTTTGGCATTAACCCCAAATGAGGCAACGAAAGAAGTTTCGGCTGCGGTTGCCAATATTGGCGACTCGCGCACATACCTATTTCGCAATGACGAGTTTCGACAAGTAAGCGTTGACCACTCGTATGTGCAAGACCTAGTCAGTGAAGGCTTGATCACCCGCGAAGAAGCGCGAACACATGCGCGACGCAACATAGTAACCAGAGCTCTGGGGATAGAACCAAGTGTTGCGGTCGACACTTGGACGCTTCCGCTGATAACGGGTGACAGATATGTTTTGTGCAGCGATGGTCTAGTTGACGAAGTTACCGACGAAGCAATAGAAAAATGTGTCAAGCAAAAAATTGAACCTCAAAAAGTTGCCGATCAACTTGTTGCGATAGCAAATGCCAACGGCGGTCGCGACAACATCACCGTAATTGTTGTCGATGTGATTGCCGATGGCGCCAACACAGCAAAAGTTCCGTCTGTAACCCACAAGACAGCACGAATAAAGAAGCCGCTTGTAAAAAAACTTGTGCTCAGCGGAGCAATTGCGATTACGACCGTTTTAGCGATAGTGCTGTTGAGTTCATATTTGCGCAGTGGATACTTTGTTGCCTACGAAAACGCAGAGTCTGACGCCCGAGTATTGATTTATCGCGGCAAGAATTTCTTATGGGTAAACCCAACCATTGAAGCCGACAGCACATTGACCCGCGAAGACTTGAGTATCGGTTTGGCACGCGAGATTATTGCGCGACCATCATTTTCATCTTCCGCTGATGCCCGTGACTACGTCAACCAGATTCGCGACGTAGTAGAGCAGACAAAGCCATGAGCGACAACAGCCGCACCATAGTCAACGAACGATATGAAATCGGCAAGCGCATTGGTCGTGGCGGAATGGCCGAGATTTTTCAGGCTAGAGATATTTTGCTCGACCGGCCCGTAGCGATGAAGGTTTTGTTCCCAGAATTTGCGACTGATCCCGCATTCGTTGAACGCTTTCGACGTGAAGCACAAGCGGCGGCGAACCTAAACCATCCGAACATTGTTGCTGTTTATGACTGGGGCAAAGTAAATAATACGTACTACATCGCGATGGAGTACGTCAACGGTCGAACGTTGGCGGATATTTTGAAACAGAGCGGCACTCTCACACCGATGCAAGTTTGCGATGTCATGAGCGAAGTTGCATCAGCTCTGATTTCAGCTCACCAAAATGGCGTGATCCACCGTGACATCAAACCAGGAAACATTCTTGTGAGCACAACTGGTCAGATAAAAGTTGCGGACTTTGGTATAGCGCGCGCACTTGGTGCAGGAGTTGAACAAGGACTCACTCAAACCGGCGCCGTCATGGGTACGGCGACATATTTTTCGCCCGAGCAAGCACAAGGTGTATCGACAGATCAGCGAAGCGACATTTATTCGCTCGGTGTCGTAATGTACGAAATGCTTAGTGGCGTCGCCCCTTTCACCGGTGAAAATGCCGTTGCGATTGCCTACAAGCAGGTGCATGAACACGCAATGCCGCTAGATCAGCGCCTGACTTCTATTCCGCCAGAAGTTTCGGCAATCGTCGCCAAGTGCATGGAAAAGTCACCCGACGACAGATATTCAAGTGCCGAAGAAGTACGTGACGAATTGCGTCGATTCGTCGAAGGTATGCCCGTATTAGCAGTCTCCGAAAAGACAGAATCTAGTCGCGCGACGCAGGTCTTGCCACAGACCGACATCAATGCAACGACCGTAATTAGTGCGCAAGATGTAGCAACTGAGTTGCTGCCAAAAATTTCGCCGACTGCAACTAAGCAAACAAATTATCCGCCTTATGACGACAAGTCTCCACAACGTACTGCTGTATTTGTTTTCGGTGCATTATTTGCAACGATCGTTTTGCTCGCGGGCGGGCTATTTCTCTATCAAACCCTCACCCGCAATTCGGCAAATGCGTCGATCACGGTACCCGACGTACGAAACTTGACAGTCAAGCAAGCAAGTGAGCAGTTGCTCGCATCTGGTTTTACCCCAATACCTTATGCGGCAACCAAAGATGGTGTTGGAAACGACATCGTCTACGCACAAGACCCCCCGCCAAGTGTGCTCGCACGCTCGGGTGATCAGATAACGATCACATATAACCCAGCAAGTACTCCGGTTGCTGTGCCTCTTGTGCGTGGATTAACAGTCAAAGAAGCGACCGCACTGTTAGCGCCACTTGGTTTGACTCTTTCGATCAAAGAAGTGGTCAATGACCCAAAGATTCCTGAAAATCAGATCATGTCGCAAGATCCAAAAGTTGACACACAAGTGCGTTCTGGATCAACGATTGTTGTGATTGTGTCTGGCGGTCTGGGTCAGGCGACTGTACCGAATGTTCAAGGACAGGTAGCTAACGCTGCACAACAATTGTTGCAAACTTCGCCATACAACTTTGTCGTTACTTTGGTCAATGAACCGAGTTCAACAATCGAACAGGGTCGTGTAATTCGAACTGAGCCGGCAATCGGCGCCCAAAGTCCAGCCGGCTCGGCGATTACAGTATTTGTTTCGTCGGGTGGAAATAAGGTGGCTGTGCCACAAGTAGAGGGCCAGACCGAAGTCGATGCGCGTGCACTTCTTGCGACTGCTGGATTAACCCCAGATGTCAAATATCAAGACGTGCCCGTAAATGACATCAACATCGGCAAGGTAATTACACAAGGCACTGACGCCGGAACGCTGGTCGACCCTGGGTTCATCATCCGTTTGACAATTGGTCGCGCAGCAGCGGCTACGCCCTAATTTTTATTTTTCGCAACGCTTCAGAAAATTTCTAATTATCTTGTGACCATGATCGGTCAACACACTTTCAGGATGAAACTGCACGCCTTCTATATTTAACTCGCGATGACGCACTCCCATGATGATGCCATCAGATGTCGAAGCAGTTATTGTCAAACATGATGGCAACGAACTTGGCTCGATAACAAGTGAGTGGTAACGAGTCGCATAAATCGGCGAGTTGATACCATCAAACACACCACTGCCGTTGTGACTGATCTCCGAAGTTTTGCCATGTTGAATCTCGGGCGCACTCACAATCTGGGCACCAAATACATGTCCGATTGCTTGATGTCCAAGACAAACGCCGAAAATCGGTGCAACGCCAGCGAACTTGCGAATTGATTCGCACAAAATTCCGGCATCATGCGGCTGACCCGGACCAGGAGAGAGCAAGACTCCATCGGGCTTCAATGTGATCGCTTTATCAACAGAAATTTGATCGTTGCGCACGATGATTGGCTGTGCCCCAAGTTCGCCAAGATACTGCACGAGGTTGTAAACGAAACTGTCATAGTTATCGATCACCAAGATTCGCGCTGTAGTGCTATTCATCATCTTCAGCCTGCCTGAGAATTGAGCAATTACAAAGCGATTTAATCCCCTACACTTGATGAAGTTATGGCAAGCCAAAAGCGACGCGGTGGTGGTCGAACCACGCCAAAAGGCACAAAGCCTGGCCGAGTGCATGAGACTCATCGACTCGATACCTCAGACACGCATTCAATGCACGGACAAAATATCGCCGATGCGTCTTCGCGATATACCCCGCCAACGTTGCGTGAGCAACGTGTTAGTCCACCATGGGTACCTGTCTTAATGTTTGCCTTGCTTGGTCTTGGTGCACTGGTTATCTTGCTCTACTACCTAGGTTTTGTGCCTGGTGGTCGCAACAATTGGTATTTGTTTTCTGGTTTGCTTGCGGTGCTTGGAGGTTTATACACCGCAACCAAATATCACTGATTAATTTCAGTCGATCGGCGCGATTAAATCCATATCTTCTAAACAATGCTTTGGCGGTGGTGGGTTTTGATCTGGTGCCATTGTCATTCTTAACTCAGTGCCGCAACTTGAGCAACGATAACGCACGTTAATGCGTCGCATTTCTCCTGCTGGCGGTGGCGGCGGGAGCGTAGATGTCATGCCTCTCAGCATGCCGAGCCCGATCTTCCAGATGAAATAGAGAAGTGCGAGGCCAAGGCCGAACCAAATTATTGATCCCCACATCTTGGGTTTAAATCATTTAGCCGAGGCGTTCGATAATTGTGGCATTTGCTAAACCGCCACCTTCGCACATCGTCTGCAAACCGTAACGACCACCTGTGCGCTCAAGTTCGTTTAATAGCGTCGTCATCAGACGAGTGCCTGAAGCGCCAAGCGGATGACCCAACGCAATCGCGCCGCCATTGACGTTTACTTTCTCCATGTCGGGATGAATTTCTTTCTCCCATGCCAAAACGACTGACGCGAAAGCCTCGTTGATCTCAACTAGATCGATGTCGTCGATTGTCATACCTGCTCGCTCGAGCACTTTCTTTGTAGCCGGAATCGGAGCAGTCAACATGTAACGCGGATTCTCGGCTGCAAGTGCGAAATTAACGAAACGTGCACGAGGTTTCAGACCTAGTTGTTTGGCGCGCTCCTCCGACATGATCAGAACTGCAGTCGCGCCGTCGGTGATCTGCGATGAGTTGCCCGCTGTAACTTTGCCCCCATCTTCAATTGGGCGATATGCCGGTTTGAGAGTTGCCAGTTTTTCGAGAGTCGACTCGCGGATTCCTTCATCGGTGGTCATTACTTTGCCTTCTGAGTCAAGTGTCGGGATTATCTCGTTTTGAAATCGACCTTCTTTTGTCGCACGTGCAGCGAAGGTTTGCGAACGAACACCGTAACGATCCATATCTTCGCGAGTTATATTCCATTTTTCAGCGATTAGTTCTGCAGAAATACCTTGGTTTACAAGACCGCCATCAGCCGCATATCGCGCTTGCACGGTTTGTCCAAACGGAAAGCCATGTTTTCCCTCGGCGATCGAAGAACCCATCGGCACGCGGGTCATGACTTCGACACCGGCGGCAACTACAACGTCGTATGCGCCGGCCATAACACCTTGGGCGGCAAAGTGAGCGGCTTGTTGGCTTGAGCCACATTGGCGATCAACAGTTGTACCCGGCACACTCTCTGGCCAACCAGCAGCAAGAACTGCATTTCGCGCGACATTCAGACTTTGTTCACCAACCTGCATCACGCAACCCATGACGACGTCGTCAATTATCGCTGGATCAATACCAGTTCGTTCAACAAGAGCTTTCAAACTATGCGCCGACAAATCAACTGGATGCCAATCTTTCAGACGTCCGTTTCGCTTGCCACATGGTGTTCGAACTGCGTCGACAATCACTGCTGTTTTCATTATGTTCTCCTGATGCTGAAGTTGTTCTTCTAGTCTGCCCCGCCAACGACCTTTTTAGGAAGTTGAAAGTGAAGACCAAACGTAGTCACGATAAGAGCGCGGAATATAAGCAAAATTGCAACTTTGTTTGAAGCCGACGACTGTCCATGTTTACGATCAGCAATAGACGCGGGAATCTCAACAATCTTGTATTTTCTTCTACCGCTTATGACAAGCGCTTCAAACGTATCCCCCAAATAATGGCTTGGAAATGACTTAGCAAAATGTTTAAGAAGTGGATTGCGAATCAAGCGAAACCCGGAAGAAGAGTCGCTGATCTGAGTTCTACACGCCTTAGATGCGACGGTCTTTAAAAGCAACATCGCAACACGTCGAGTAACAGACACTTGCATTGAGGGCGAGTCAGACAAAAATCGACTACCCAAAACAAGATCTGAGCCTGTGGCATTCGCTTTGTCAACTAAATTATTTATTTCATCGGCGGGGTGTTGACCATCTGCATCAATTTGGACCACAGCCTCGTATTTGTGTCTCAAAGCAAAGTTGAAACCACTTTGAAGAGCTCCCCCCACACCTAGGTTCATCGAGAGTTCAAGAACCGAGGCTCCCGCCGCGCGTGCTCGTTGAGAAGTTTGATCGGAAGATCCATCATCAATAACCAAAACCGAAAAACCAAAATTCTTTACATCCTTAACAACTTGGCCAATAGTTTCTTGTTCGTTTAAGGCCGGAACTACGACCAAAACATTTTGGTTATTAAGCTTCGTCAGATTTTTTATCTTTCATTGAGATACCTAACGACTCTCGTAGTAGAGAATTCTCTCTCACCAATGTCTCCATTTTTCTTTGATTACCCGAAATACTGACCGATAACTGGATCAAAATTACCGCCACAGCAATAGTCGACATAGCCACTAAGAGAGCAGTCGGGGTCAAACGTAAAGTCTTTGCCAACGGAGTAACCAAAAAAACCAACGGAGAGGCAAAAATCCCGAATAAGCAAACTGACATCCAGCCAATTGTGTACTTGAAACTTAAAGCTCTTCTACGAGAGAGTCTCCAAATGTACATTGCAAAACAAAGGGCGACAAACGCCACTTCTAGTGTGAATACGGCGCGGTTAGTCACAAGACAAATCTATCTCTTGTTATCGGCTACTGAATCCGCCGATGAATTATAAAAGTTGTTTGAAACCGACGTCACTTTTGTTTTATCAAGGCGCTTACGAGCCACTTCGTAATTAATCTCGGCAGCAGAATCGACAAGATCATCGTTCTCGAGTGCTATTTGAATTGCTTCTACAAGACGATCGTGATCGTTTGGACTAACTATAAATCCACTTTTCTCGTTAACAATCCACTCACTTGCACATGATGTATCGGTTTGTATCGGAAACGCCCCGCACACCATGGCTTCTTGGAGCGAAACACTGATGCCGTCAGATAGTGAGATACCAACATATATACGGGCTGACTCGAACATTTTTAACAGGTCTTGGTGCGCAATTTGTCCTCGTCCAAAAACCTTGATTGGAAGTCCTGTTCGTTTCGCGATCAATTTTGCCAATCTCTTGGCCTTTGGGTCCGCCGAATAGATAGTGACCTTATAGCCCTCCAACCGACCTGACAATTCTTCAATTGCGTGCAAAGCTTGAGTGCCACGGCCCACAAAGCGGGTATGGCCCTTCACAAGAATCATTCGACGGGCACTAGTTTTCGTTTTTGTAATTCTATTTGTGCCGTCAGAAATTTCATACCCGCCAGTAACTGGAAAAGGTGGGAAAAGACTTCCAACAAATCCTAAGTCACGGGCGATTTCGACATCTCGTTCACACTCCATTGACAAGAGGTCAACCCGTGGTAGCAAACTCATCAAACGCAATTTATGTCGCTTAAATTTACGAAACCAAAATAAGTCTGAACCCCAAAGTGTCAAGACGAAGTATGGTTTCTTTTCGATCTTGTCTAATGCCTTTAACGTGATATAACCAGCACCTTGAGTTTCTACGGCGTGCAATATGTTGGGTTCAAATTTATTGATCACCCGCCTTAGCAAATTTCCACGCAAGCGATTATCAAACAATTTATCTAGCGCCGCCAAAATCAAGCCAGTGTTGCGCAAGCCTTTGGGAATTGAAATCTGCATTGGACTTTTTACACTCAACAATCGAACTATCTTTGGGTGAATACGTCGATGTGGTGAAGATGGAAACAAGACAAATTTGTCTTTACTGTTTTCGAATTGCTCCAACCAACGTGCTGTGTGCACACTGTCGGCCATGGCGACTATGAGAATTTTCTTCACGCTTTTGTTACCAAGTTTTGAGCCAAAGAGCTGAATTCAGTTACAAAGTCTTGCCAAGTACCTTTTGAAATCACAAGCTCTCGACTCGCCAAGCCAATTTCTTTACTTTTCGTTGGATCGTTCAATAGGTTGATTACCGCATCTACAAATGTCGCATCAAGATCTCTATAAATTACCGTGTCCGATTCTTCTGAGTAGCTCATCATGCCCTGAAGTGGTGTCGAGACAACCGGGACCCCACACGCAATTGATTGCAATACGCGGCCCGGCAAAACACAATGCGTCACCAATGATGGAATAAATGTATTTACCGAAACGTCAGCCAAGCAGATATAACGAACTAACTCGTCGTAACTTACAAACGGTCTCATAATTACTTGTTTTTCAAGACCAAGATTTGAGGTCTTCTCGCGAATAGTCGATTCGGCTTCGCCACTACCGACTATTAGAAAACAAATGTCTGGGTTGTTTCGTAGAAAATTACAAAACAAATCAATAAACCGCTCTATGCCGGCGAATCGATACAAAGTGCCACGGAAAAAGACAATTCTCTGACCAGGTTGGATCCCCAGTGAACGTGCAAGATCTTCGTCTCGCATAGACGGCTTAAACCGGTCGAAATCAAGTCGCGGGAAGTCGACGGAAACTCTGCCTGGAGTTGCCCCCATTTCAAGACAGTAATTTTTGAGAGCTACGTTGTGAGCCGATATATGGTCGACATTTTTGTAAATGTAACGCTCGGCGATTTTTACTAGCGTCTTAAACTTTGTTTCGCGAAGAAGATGCGCGATGTCTATCGCTCTAAAAATTACTGGTATTTTCAAAATTTTAGATAAAAAAACCGTTTGCCAACCATTCGTCGGAACGCCATAAAGCACGACGAGATCGATTTTTTGAGTTCGTACCGTTCGCCAAAACAATGGCACAAATGTCAAACTCGCGAGATAACGACTTATTCCACCACTGACAATCGCACCGGGTGTCAGCACGTCGACTTTTGAGCCGATATGGGCTCGTGATTGAGCAAATCTTCGACTTGTCCTAAAGCTAAATCGATGATTTCTAGAATCTTTTTCTGAATATTCTGGGAAGTCAATAAAAGTTACTTCATGACCAGCGGTTGATAACAGCTCCGGGATGTCGTGAATTTCGTAAGTTACTTTTTCAAGCCAATTAACTTCATGTACGAATAGTATTCGCATCTATAAATTTTTGTACCAAACGCGTTGATTCACATATTCGACGTAGCTTGTGACTATTTTGAGAACACGCCACGAGAAATCACTCACCAAATAATCATCAATTACCGAAGGACTTTTTCCTGCTTGGAACTGATCAGTGGCAATCTCGACAGATGAAATAAGGTGTTGGGCGCTGCTGTTAGACAAAACTAACGTACCAACATCAGTACCTTCTGGTCGCTCGTGCGACTCACGCAACGTAACCGCAGGGAAGCTAAGCAACGATGCTTCTTCGGTCAAAGTGCCACTATCGGAAATCACACAAAATGCTGAACTTTGAAGTTTGACATAGTCAAAAAACCCTAAGGCGTCAACAAATCTAATTTTTGGAGTTTTCTCTGAGCCAAGCATTTTCAATCGCTCTTGGGTACGGGGGTGAGTCGAAAAGATCACTGGTAAATCGAAACGGTCCGCAAGTGCTTCAACAGACGAAATGAGGTTCTTGAGCTTGTCAGCATTATCAACATTTTCTTCACGATGCAAACTAACAACGAAAAACTTTTTTGCAGTCAGATTGAGTTTGTTTACAATTTCTGAACCCGCGATTTGCGAACTGTAGTGATCAAAAATCTCTTTCATTGGTGAACCTACGCAAAAAACGCGGTCAACTGGCAGACCTTCAGAAAGTAAGTTTCGCCTTGCGTGACTCGAATAAGCCATGTTTATATCACTTGTGTGATCAACGATCCTTCGATTTATCTCTTCTGGGGTGCGTTCATCAAAAGCACGATTACCCGCCTCAAGATGGAATACCGGTATCTTTCTGCGCTTCGCCGCAATCACCGCAAGCGCGCTATTTGTGTCACCTAGAACCAACATTGCATCTGGCTTAACTCGGGCTAACACTGAATCTGTTTGTTCTAGAACTTGGGCAACTGACTTCATCGCAGTATCACTTGCGACATTCAGAACAACGTCAGGCAGACGTATATTCATTTGCTCAAAAAAGACCGCATTCAATTGCTCGGAATAATTCTGCCCAGTGTGCACAAAAGTGTGGTCTGTATATCTGTCAAAAAGTGGAATTACTCGACTCAATTTGATCAACTCTGGCCGAGTACCAACGAGTGTCAATACTTTGATCCCTTTCTTCGCTTCTGGTGAATGCATTGTTAAGCCAACTCTTTCAGTTGGCGTTTTCGCCAAAGTGCTCGATGTGGGCGCTCAACCAAAACTTGAGCCTCAGGACGCGGAGCTGCCGTGTAGTAGTAAAGGATCAACGATTTACGCGATTGATCAGGTGGACACATAAGTGGTGTTGGATGACCGTGATAAGTCAGATCGTGGGTTTCGAAGATAATCAGTCGATTGAAGAGGGGGTCAATTGATTTAACACAACCATTTAGATTTTCATCCCACAATTCAAGAGCGCCACCCCAATTAGGGTCCCACGTCTTATTCAAATAGAGAATCACATTTAATCTTCGATGAACCCCCATTGCATGATGCCAATTGCCGTCGGCATGCACATCTAACAAACCGTCTCTTTTGGTGCAGTTCAGTCCGCCGCCAGTGAAATATGGGTCGGAAATTAACTTCTCAATGCCAGTCAGAACTGATAATCGTTTCATTACAGCACCTGAATTCAAGAAATGAACGACTGATCGTGTTTCTGATCGAATGTCTGACTCTAAATGCCAATTACTTCGCAACTTAACCTGAATACCTTTTTGATCGGAAGCCTCCCAGATCGGATCCGAGTCACTTGGAAACTCTTCCAGTAAAGCTTCGACAATTTCCGAGCAAAAAAAATTATCAATCACCAAATGTGGAAATGGCCTGGCGGTTTGGAAAGTGGTCGCTGAGCTTTTTGAAAATTGATCTAACTTATTCAGCGCTAAAGTTTGCCATTCACTCATAGGTTTTTTGGTCCTGGCTGAAATCTGACAACATCTCATCCCAAGTAGGTGAGAAAATGCTTGTGGCATTCTGAAACTTCACAGAATTGAGACTTCTATTCATTTGTACCGACGCATCTGGTGTCACAGTAATTTGCAAATCAAGAAGTTTGTTTAGTTTGTTGATAATTTCAAGTTTACTTATTGGCTGCGAAGAAACATGAAACATGCCAGTCAAATGCGATTTGTCTAGCAACAACTTCGAAATAGTTCTCGCAAGTGCTTGAGTGGTCAAGCCTGAATAAATGGCATGACTATAACCATGAACGTGACCACCTCTTCGACTAACCAGCCACTCAATAAAACTCTTCTTGACCGTTAATTCGCGCCCGATGTGGGATGTGCGCAAAGTCAAATTATTTGAGTCATTTAACTCACCCGAGAGTTTTGATTTTCCATAAACATCGACCGGGTCTGGGGTATCACTCTCGAAATAATTGCCCTTCATCCCAGAAAAGACACAATCAGTACTGATATGAATCACGTAAGTGTCGTGGTCATTTGCGATCTGTGCAAGACGGTGTGGAAACTCACCATTTATCGCCATCATTTCTTTGTCAGAAACTATTGAATTCCTCTGCTTAATCAAACCGATGCAGTTGATCGCGACATCAAATTGATGCGTCTCAAAAATTTTCTCGATTGAGTGTGCGTTTGAAGCATAAACCCCACCAATCCAATTTTCTAAAGGCAAAAACTTTGCGAGCGGCGATGAAATATCAGGTTTCTCTCTTGTGGTACCAAAGACGTCATTTGACTCACTTAAAACTCGAATCAACATGTGTCCCAGCAGCCCACCAGCGCCAAGAACGCAGACTTTCATTAATGGACCGTCAAGTCACCTGACAAATTTTTTGAAAGAAACTCG
>Ga0214923_10006820_pt1 | contig 12659 bp, 8 predicted proteins | sample LL1510_MetaG_FD_177993 | JGI IMG/M metagenome (GOLD analysis project Ga0214923, IMG submission 177993) | Freshwater microbial communities from Lake Lanier, Atlanta, Georgia, United States - LL-1510 | ecosystem: Environmental > Aquatic > Freshwater > Lake | place: USA: Georgia | collected 2015-10-15
CTCAGAGGTAAAACAGTTGCTCAAATGAATCTCCCCGCCGAGCGGCTGCCAATCTTTCGCAATCAGGCCGGCTTCCTCTCGCAGCTCTCTCTGGGCCGCTACCAATGCCTCTTCGCCATCTAACGCGCCGCCCTCTGGAATTTCCCACGAGTATGTTTCAGTCGGATAACGGTATTGCCCTACGAGGCACACGTGGAGGTCGTCCGTCAAAGCTACAATTCCTGTGGCAATCCGGCACTCGACAACTCCATATATTCCTGGACTACCTGTCGGAGATACCACCTGGTCCTCCCGAACTCGGATCCACGGATTCTCGTACACTAACCTAGTAGAGGTCCTCTTCCATGGACTTCCGATAGACATTTAATACCTCTTGCTACTTTGAATTACTCATGAAAAACGTTGCTTTAGATGCTACGCCATCTCCGACTGGAACGCACTCCACAAAGGCGCACCTAAGAGGCTCGTCGGCGAACTTAATGCGCCCGACGAGCGATCAACGATACACACAAAACCAACAACGATTCCTCCTCGTTCCCGAACCTTGTCGGCAGCCTGCGCCAATCGCCCACCAGTGTGCACTACATCATCGACAACCACCACACGCTTACCCACCAGTGGCGGTCCGAATAGATCACCGTCTTTCTGAAGTATTGAAACTTTTCGCCCGCCAGCGACCGCTGAGGCAAAAAGAATTCCGCTGTAGGCCAACCCGACGGCGACATCAAAGAAATCGTGCTCAAGATCACCAATCGCGTCTGCCGCAAGACGTGCCAGTTCACTCGGAACGAGCTGAAAGCAGTCATAAAACACCGATGCCATCTGCCCACTCGGAATTCGGGTCGGCTTCTCGTACCTAATCGCAATTCTATCGATTACGACTTTTGTCGTCTCATCCATGATTCACTCTCGAGCATTCCAGCGTTTGCCCCTAAGGGAGGCCGGCAAAACCTACCCGTAGCGAGAAAGTGGAGGTTGAGTTGCTCTTCGATTTTCGCGATGGGAAAAAACCGCAGGTGTATCCACTGTGATACATAGAGGATTTTTTCCCATCGCGAAAACTCGAAGAGCAGCTCAAGATCCGCTTTCGCAGCAGGGAGGGGTTTTGCCGGCCTTCCCAAGTATAACCCAGGGAAGGTCACATCAAGAAGAAGAGACTTTCGAGAAACCACTGGCAAGAGGCTAAGACATAGCCCTCTCAATCCCCCTGAGGGCGAGCGCGGGCAGGTAAGTGCCTGTAGCCACGCGTTGTTCCGCGCAGCTTTACTCGCAATCAAACATAAGCCGATCATTTTTCTTTTTCACGGCGAGCAGAGTGAGCTTCGTTAAAAATTTGGGCTGGGTTCAAGTACCCCCGCCGATATCAACTCTCGCACCTGATCATCGAACGTCTGCATACCGAGCGCGCGTGAAGCCTGCATCACCCCTTGCAGTTGATGGGTCTTACCTTCGCGAATCAACGTGCGAACCGCGGGCGTTCCCACGAGCACTTCAAACGCTGCCACTCGCCGCACCCCGATCCCTCGACACAACGTTTGTGAAACTACCATCCGCAGAGATTCCGCGAGCATCGCTCGCACTTGAGGCTGCTGGATAGCGGGAAATACATCGATAATCCGATCTGTGGCCTTACAAGCACCACTCGAATGAATAGTGGCCAGAACAAGATGCCCAGTCTCCGCGGCTGTCAAAGCCAGGTGGATCGTCTCCGCATCTCGCATCTCTCCGATCGCGATGACATTCGGATCCTCTCGTAGCACGGCTCGAAGAGCATCAGCACACGATTTGGTATGAACCCCTATCTCTCGTTGATGAATACAACTTCGCTGCGGTCGATGGATAAACTCGATCGGCTCCTCTAGAGTAACAATATGAAGCGCCCGCTCTTGATTGATGTAGTCGATGATACTCGCCATCGTCGTCGACTTCCCGGAGCCTGTCGCCCCACAGATTAACACCAAACCGCGGCTTAGATTCCCTATGCCTTGCACCACCTGAGGCAAGCCAAGCGTCGTCATCGATGGGATAGTCGCTGGGACCACTCGCACGACCAATCCTATTCCTCCAAAGTGGTGGAATGCATGAACACGGAACCGCCCCAACTCCGGCATTTCGAGCGCGCCATCGAACTCACGCCAAGCGCTAAGAGATCGGTGTGCTTCATCGCTGCCGCAATACTCAAGTAACTCCATGATATCGGCCAGGGCAAGGACCGGTCCGTGAGGGGCTCTCATCTCTCCTTCCACTCGAAATCGAGCCCCCTCGCCTGGCGTGATGTGTATATCAGACGCCCCGGCGCTCACCGCCCTTGCTAGTATCGCCCGCACGTTCATAAATCGAATACCCTCAGGTCCACAAACCGTCACAGCGTTAGACTTTACCCTCAGCCGCCCGCAGCGTATGATGCTGGGACGTTCGCGAGGAAATGCGCTTCTTTATTAATAGATTCATCATGGCTATCCCCGGTCTGAACTCCACCCCGAACACCTTAAACCATCGAGTGATTGGCCTCCCCGGCTCATCGGCGGCCTGGTATGTGGCTTCTGTTCTACGGGAGGATCCCAGAGCTTTAATCGTCGCTCCCGTTCGAAAAGTTGCGGAAGAGATCTTTGAGGATCTCCGTTTTTTTCTTGGCGAATCCGGAATCCTGTTCTTTCCAGGATGGGACACCCTACCACTTGAGCCCGTGTCGCCTGGAGTTGAAACCTCTGCCACACGAATCCGCGCTATGCGCGCCTTAAGTAAGGGGGATCCGATAGCCGTTATCGCTTCAGCTGATTCCCTCCTCCAGCGCGTCATCCCTCCGGCCGATCTTGACCGACTCAGCACTCGAGTTTCGCTCGGCGATTTATGCGATCGTCAAGCGCTATTCTCTTTACTTCTGGATGGAGGCTTTTCCCCTGTCAAAGCAGTACATGAGGTGGGCCACGTCGCGTCGAAGGGTGCGGTTCTGGACCTGTTCCCCAGCACTTCACTCGCACCACTTCGACTGGAGTGGGCGGAGGGACGAATTGTTCGCATGCAAGCGTTTGATCCTGAATCACAACGGAGCTCTCGGGATGTAGAGAGCGTCGATATTATTCCCGTGCGCGAATATTCACTGGCGCTCCATTTTGAACGGGACAAATCTGAGATCGCCTCTCGAATTAAAGAGAGAGCAACCGAAACCGGAACTCACGCTCGAGAGGTTGAAAAGATACTCCAGGCTATCGAACAACGAGATGAATACCCGGGGCTTGAGCTCGCCCAATTCATCGCCTATCCCTCCCTCCCCACACTCCTGGATGTTACATCCTCGGATACTCGAGTGCTCTGCATTGACTCCTTTCAGTGCTACCGATCCATGCGTGAATTTCGAGATAACGCAGAGGAGCGATCTATTCGACTAGCGGAGGAACAGCATCTTATTCCTCGAGCGTCTGATATGTACGTAGATGTTGACAGCTGCTCGAACGGAATCGCATCACGCGTTACACACGAGATATCCTCGATTAGCACACCGCAGAGCGAGGATAGTGTGCGTAATGTCAGAGCAGAAACGAATACTGATCTCGCCACTCGCATGAAGACCTCGGTCGGATCAGGAGCTGCCTTTGCACCACTGAGGGCATTTCTCAACGAATGGCGCGCAAAGAAGTATAGCGTTGCTTTGTGTGTGGGCGCCCTATCGCGGGCTCAACGGCTTCAACATATCTTACTCGATATCGGCACCGATGCTCCGATTGTAACAGGCACTGCCTGTGGTTGGATCGACGCGCCACGGCGCGCGGGTGTCGCCATACTTGTTGGTCACCTGACAACTGGCTTTCGCCTTCCATCGGAAAAACTCTGCTTCTTGGCGGAGAATGAGATTTTCGGCGAGCGCTCATATCGCTCCGGTAAGGCACCACGCGTAAGCGTCAAAAAGCTCCTGAGCACACTCTCTCTCCTAAAAGAGGGTGATTACCTTGTCCACATTGACTATGGAATCGGTGTATATCAGGGCTTAAAACATCTTACGGTCGACGGGGTACTCGGAGATTTTCTACATATCGAATACGCTGATAGCACCCTGTACCTTCCAGCGCCTCAGATCGGTAAAATTCAAAAATTCGTGGCAACCGAGGGCCAGAAGCCGATCGTTGACAAATTACGCTCAACTCGCTGGGCACGAGCTAAACAGAAGGTCCGAGAGTCAATCGTTACTCTGGCAGGAGACCTGATCCGATTATATGCCTCCCGCACCGTCTCAAAGGGGTGGCGCTTTGAGCCTCAAGGTGCCGAGGATGAGCGCTTCGCTGATAATTTTCCCTACGATGAAACCCCTGATCAGGTGAAGGCGATCGAGGAGACTCTTCAGGACCTCGCCTCGGAAAAGCCGATGGACCGTCTCGTCTGCGGCGATGTGGGGTTCGGCAAAACTGAGGTTGCAATTCGTGCCGCATTTAAATGCACACAGCATGCCCGCCAGGTGGCTGTGCTCGTGCCGACGACGATTCTTGTTGAGCAGCACAAGAAGAACTTTCAAGAGCGCTTTGCCGGCTATCCTGTCCGTATCGGAGCGATCAGTCGCTTCTACCCGGCCAGTGAGAATCAAAAGGTTCTGGAAGGGGCGAGCCGCGGTGATATCGATGTCGTGATCGGAACCCATCGCCTTCTGCAGCATGATGTGCATTTTAAGGATCTTGGCCTCCTGATTATAGATGAAGAGCACAGGTTTGGGGTCAAACAGAAGGAGCGACTCCGTTCGTACAGGGCAAACATCGACGTGCTAACTCTTACAGCCACACCGATACCCCGCACGCTACATATGTCCCTCCTCAACATTCGGGATATTAGCCTGATTCAAACACCACCCGTGGACAGAAAAGTGGTCCATACCTACGTTGCAGAGCGCGATGAGGCACTTATCAGAGACGCGATCATCCGAGAGATCCGACGTGGTGGTCAGGCCTTCTTCATTCACAATCGCGTACAGAACATTGCTCTTGTTACGCAGACTTTAGCGGACTTGATCCCTGAGGCCCGCTTTGAATTCGCTCACGGTCAGATGGCGGAGACGACTCTAGAGAAGATCATGAAGCGTTTCGTGGATAAAGAGATCGACGTTTTAGTCTCCACAACGATCATCGAATCAGGTCTTGATGTGCCGAATGCAAACACCATCATCGTGGATCGAGCTGACCAATTTGGTTTGGCGCAACTATACCAGCTCAGGGGCCGCGTCGGCCGAAGCAAGCGTCAAGCATACGCCTACTTAACCGTGCCTCATCTTCGGTCCCTCTCAGGAGAAGCCCATGAGCGACTTAAAGTGCTTCAATCTCTTGACACACTGGGAGCTGGTTTTAATCTCGCCATTCGCGATCTAGAGATCCGTGGAGCAGGGAACTTATTGGGCAAAGAGCAATCAGGAAGCGTTCTGTCGGTAGGCTTCGACATGTACTGCCGGATCCTTCAGGAAGCTGTTGCAGATTTAAAGGGCGACGAACCCGCGTTGGAGGATATGATCGATCCAGAGATTCGAATCCCCGGGATCGATGCCTTCATACCTGAGTCGTATGTGCCTGACATAGGAGAGCGACTTGTGCTCTACCAAAGGCTCTCTAACCTTCGATCCGATGACGAGTCATTCGACCTTCAACGTGAGATGGAGGATCGTTTCGGTCCCGGCTCGGTAGAGGTTGATAATCTGATGACGATAATGCGCTATCGAAGCCTCTTACGCCGGCACGGCGTCGTCAAAGCTGACGTCACTCCCCGCAAGGTGTCTCTCGCCTTTAGTCCGATCGCTCTCCTGCATGATGGCCGAAAACCAAACTCTAACACCCGCGTTGATGGACTCAAGGTACTCGATCTTGTTCGGAGAGATCCTAGTCATTTTCGTTTCGGCCGAGCAAATACCCTAACAATCGTAACGGATGAAAATGACAAGTCTCCCCTGATCCATGTCGTACGGCTTACTGAGAGCGTCTTGAGCCGTATCTCGATCTCCTGAAGAGTGCTTCAATACGCAGAAGACACTCTCAACCACGTGTGCATTAATGACACTTCTGCTGACGGGATTTCGTGCCCCCAGGCATTCAGCCGGTCAAGTTCCTCTAATTTAGCCGGCCACCAAACGGGCCGGGAACCCGTAAGGAGCCTTCACCGCGCTCTCCTTGCCCGAACGTTCCACGAAAGCTCAATATTGGAGATAGCAAGTGCGTGGAGGCACTTGCAAATTCCGAAGCGCCGCGTGAGGATTTAGACGACCTGTAGGCGACGAGGGAGCAGCTCGCGCATGACCGGTTCCGGACCATTTTTCACGGCGAGCATTGGGAGCTTCGTGAAAAATTCGGGTTAAGTTCCACCTCACCCCTTCGACTTGCCTCCTAAGGCGCAAGCGACTACGATTGCCCTCGATGGACGGGAATAAAGAGCGCGACAGAGATCAGGGACTTGCGGATAGGGATGGCTCATCAAGGAGAGCAATGAATCGAATCTTGGCCCTATTCATGCTCGTCAATATCAGCGCCCCTTTGTCCGCATCAGCGGCACCAAAAGGCATGACGAGCTCAACCGCGGCACCCAAGGAGGTGGTTCTCGACGCGGTGATCGCTTCGGTAGATGAAAAACCGGTAACCCTCAGTGAGCTAAGCTCGCGCCTCGTTCCGCCCCGCAAGCTCTCGCTACAGGAACTTTCCCATGACTCCGATGCTCAAAAGACCCTTGAGACAATCACCTTCGAAAGGATCCTTGAGGCAGAAGCCAGTATCAAACGCGTATCAGTTATTGACGCCGAGGTAGAGGAATATGTGAACGAGGTGGCGTCTCGGAATTCCCTTACTCGAGGACAATTCGAAGCAGTTTTGGCAAAAGAGGGAAAATCGATTGAATGGTATCGGCGCCAAGTTCGCACCGACATCCTGCGCACCAAATTAGCCTCAACTATAATGCGCGGCGGAGTAAGTGTCTCCGACAATGAAATAGACGAGTACCTCAAGAGCCAGCCTCGTGTGAACAGCGAGGGGGCTTCTCTCAAGCTACGAGATATTGCAATCTCCTCAACGGGCCGTTCACCGGAAGAGGTTCAAGCTCGCGTTAAGGATATTCAAGACGCACTTTCTCGAGGCGAGTCGTTTAGTGAGGTAGCAAAAAAAATGTCTGACGGCCCCAATAGAGAAGAGGGCGGATTGCTAGGCCTTATCGCGGAAAAAGATCTAAGCAGTGAAGTTTTTGACGCAGTGCTCGCGATCGAAGAGGGCTCACATAGCGGGGCGGTCATTTCAGGGGACAGCACTCATATCTTTTTTGTCGAGCAGCGGCTCGCTGCGCGAGACAGTGATGACGACGAACTCGATGAGGAGACTCAAAAAGCTCATAGAGAAGAAGCGAGGGCAGCCCTGCAGAAGCAAAAAACCGATGAGAAATTGGCGGCATATTTCTCGACAGAGTTATTTAAGAATCACTCAGTTGATAAGAAGTTTTAACGGAGGAAGATAGTCATGCAGATCAACTCAGTAATATTCAGAGAGTACGATATCCGCGGTACGGTTGATAAAGAGCTCTCCACTGAATTCGCAAGGGTTTTGGGCCGAGCCTATGGCACCCTAGCTCGCGAGCATGGACTGAATCGAATCGGAGTCGGTCACGATTGCCGCCTGAGTTCGCCGGGATATGCTGAGGCTCTTGCTCATGGAATAGCCGACGAGGGGCTGGATGTGGTCCTCACAGGACAAGGGCCTACACCTCAACTCTATTTTTCGGTTTTCACACTTGATCTAGGCGGTGGCATTCAAGTAACTGGCAGTCACAACCCCCCGGATATGAATGGCTTTAAAATTTTACTCGGCAAACAAACCCTCTCCGGATCTGATATCCAGGATCTCAAGCGCCGATGCGAGGCGGCGCTGAGTCGCCCCGCAGCTCAAATTCGCGGCACTATCTCCGCGGTAGACATTCGGCAGAGCTATATTGACTACATTATAGATAATTGTCGCCCACACATGGGCCCTCGCAAATTAAAAGTAGTCGTGGATGCTGGTAACGGAGTCGGGGGCATGGTTGGTCCAGCCGTTTTGCGCGGCCTTGGCGTCGACGTTCAGGAGCTTTACTGTGAACCCGATGGACGATTCCCAAATCACCACCCCGATCCAACCGAACTTAAAAACATTAAAGACCTGGTCAAAGCCGTTCGTGAATCCAAAGCAGACTTCGGTATCGGCTGGGATGGAGACGCTGACCGCATTGGAGTTGTTGATGAAGTAGGGAACGTAGTGTTTGGAGACATGCTCTTACTGATCTACGGACGTTCTATTCTTCAGGAGAAGCCGGGAGCCACTGTCATCGCTGATGTTAAGTGTTCCAGCCAGCTCTTTAATGATCTGCGTAGTCGGGGCGCAAACGCGATTATGTGGAAGACGGGACACTCCCTAATCAAAGGAAAGCTAAAAGAAACAAATGGGGATCTCGCCGGGGAGATGAGTGGTCACATCTTCTTTAAACATCGATTTTTCGGCTTCGATGATGCTCTATACTCCTCAGCTCGTTTAGTTGAGATCATGAGCTGCCACACAGGGCCTCTATCCTCCCTTCTCGATGGGATCCCCGCGATGATTTCGACGCCAGAGATGCGGGTTGATTGCCCAGAGGCAATAAAGTTTAAAATTGCTCAAGAGGCTCAGGGCTCTTTCAAGGAGTACAAGGTCGAAACTATTGATGGAGTTCGCATCACTTTCGATAAAGGATGGGGACTGGTTCGTGCGTCCAACACACAGCCAGTTCTGGTAATGCGGTTTGAAGCCGAGTCGGAAGCACTCCTCCAAGAGTACAAAAAAATTGTTGTCGACAGGATCGAGACTATCAAATCCTCGCTAAGCCAGTAGTCGCGGGCCGTCTGAAGGCTCGCACTCGCCAACCTTACGACTATGGAATCCCTAGCCCCCCGGTCGTTCACGGTTAGATTATTCTCGGTGCGCGATTACTACGCCTCTGCCTGCTCTGAACGGTCGACACAGCCAGGTTTTCGGTTCGAACGCGTAACTATACCGAGCGAACCCTTACAGGGAGCGTCCGTATTCAAAATGGGAGGCAGTCTTGTCTGGATTGATGGGTTAGTATCACAGTCAGGGCGTGCTCTCAGGATACTTCGGGATATCCGCGCTGGAGAGGTCCCGACTCCATCGCACAACGTTCATCCACAATCCGTACTTACTCAGTGTATATACACCTCTCCAACCGTGCTGACAGAGCGAGGAGGCTCAGTGGCATCAGCCCTCAATCTGAGTAGAGTGCTATTCTCGATGACGAAGAACGCCCGCAGTTTGCGGTGCTCTTCCTGCCAGGACGCGGCGCCCATTTTTCCAAGCCCTGCAAGTATACTGAGCTACCTCGCTCAAAACTGGGATGGTCACTCCATCACCATATCCGCTGAAGCTCGGTCAGAGGAGATGCTCCTCTGGGCGGACATTCATGGATTCACATCAACAGATATTTCAGCGGGTAGAGCCGCCGTAACTCTCGACTCAGGGATATGTGACGATACCATGACGGGAGGTTTATCAGGGCTCGTTAAATCGTTATTGCTTGTGCCCGATGTGGTGTTTGTTTGCATTACCGCCTCATCGCGAGTAGCACTTGCTCGATATGGATGGTGCCAGACATGTCTCAGAAGCCTCCGGCCCCCGCGCTGGGATGTAGCATCGCGCGCGATCTCGCGTGGTCATGATTTCACATCCGCATCGGAACCTGAGTTCGATCGGATACTGGTCGACGATTTGACGTTGAGAGATATTTTAGAACGACCTGTGGAATCTCTTGCTGAGACTAGCAGTGGCGAGCTAAGAGAAGTCGCCGCGATTTGCGCCTCCTTTGGCTTAGGTAATATCGCCCTTGGAGCTTCCATTCAAAGCTTGACAGCACGCCAGTTAGCAACTCTCTCGCTGATAACAAGCGTTCGTGAGTGGAAAATCCGCGGCGGCATCGTCATGATTGATCTTCCGAGAGGTCTAGCAGGTGGAGACTCAGGATTGACTCTGGCCACCACGATACATAACATCACCCGTGAATGCCCGACTGTGGTCTGCTCCTCAGGACTCTTTGATTCCGGGCCCATCGAGGGAGGTAGGCGAACCCTCAGTAGCGACTCAACCACAACTCCCCCGCTTCTCGGAACAGTATCGTTGCCCCGGCCAAACGCCCCCTCCTTGATAATTGACATATCAACGCGGGTTATTCTGAATCAATCCTTACTCCCAGAGCGCAACCTGTGGGGAGCTCTTCATTCCGCTCTGATCAAACCGCAGAACACCAGCAACGATTCGACCTCTGTCCTTATACGCCGCCCATTTCAACTCTTCCCGATATCGGTATTCCAACCACGCAGGTATGTTGGCACAATCATAGCGCGCCAGCTTGGGCTCATGGAGGCCCTGAGTAATTTATGTGCGTCCTCTCTCGATGCGAAGAGTCTCGGATTAAGATCAAAAGACTTTACCATCGACCGCTCGCGGAAAAATCCCTACCTTTGCTCAGGGTGTGGAGGACTCGGAGTCTTACTTGATCGTATTGAGGAACTGCCCCGTCCACTTGCTCACCCATGTCCCGTTTGCTCTGGGAAAAGATACTCGGAGAGAGTCCGCAAGGCTCTTTTTAAAGGCTCTTCTCTTGGTGAGCTCTTGAATCGCCCAATTATCGAGTTGCTCGATACTCTTCGCGCCTTGCCAAAAGCCTCCAGGATCGTCGATCTCATTCTCTCCATGGAGCTCGGTCATCTTCCTCTCGGGATGCCGATGGAGCTCTTGAGCGATTCGGAATTGCGCGCATTTGAACTTGTTGTAGCCGTGACACGCGCGACGAAATCAGCGCCGTCTCTCATTCTTATTGAGGAACCCACCCTGTTTCTGGGCACGCAACAACTTGCAATGTGGGATGCGATATTTCACCAGGTGTCAGAGGCGGGTAAGGCGTATCTTATTGAAGTCACCTCTTAATCTCGTTTCATCTGGGATGAATCCCACTAAATAAGCCGAATATTAAATAAAGACCGCCGGGAAACCCCCGTCCATGGGGGTTTCCCGGCCCGCTCCAAGCTTCATAGCGCGCAAATCGGCGCGCTCTTACGCGTTGCGCCAGGCACTTACGTGCCTGCGGTCGCCATCCAGGCGACCAGGATCCCTCCGATTCAACCTCTTGCCAGAGGTTTCCCGGAAGTCTCTAGGTATAGTTTGATTACCATGTCACATGCGATCAGTTTCCAACCATAACAGAGCTAAAGACTCTGCTTGTATACAGGCTGCTCGTATGACTCATTCGACTCGTCATCCTTGTAAATATCGATCCAAACGCTCTCAAAAGGGCGAGGCAGAGATGCTCACTTTTGGAATCGTTGTGATTATCGCGGGGCTTATCTCAGGTACGCTGTGGATTCTTCAGTGGGTCAAGCAGAACAAGTATTCAGAACGCGAGGCTCGCAGAAAAGCGGCACTCGCGGAGCGCTACAAAGGCCCCTTTAAACCACGACGAGACCCAGCCGAATATCTAGCGCATTGCGAAAAGCCTCTCTGGCAAATTCTTCGCACGGATTATAGTTGTGAGGTCTTACCTCAATCGTACGGCGAGCTCTTTTTGATTGAGGAGTAAAAACTCTTCCCGCAACAAGGCTGCCCAATTTTTCAGGAAGCGTGGTAGCCCCCCCTATTCCGCAGAAACCGTAGGTCGACTTCTACTGATCCTGGTCCTCCGAAATAGCGCCATTCGCGAATGCAGGAACTTGCGGGGCAGGAGGAGTAGGATTAGCCGCCTCAGAAATAAATTTATCTCGAGGTGCCCCGAGAATGATCACGACCGGAAGGCAGGCGTGGTCGATGACAAACGCTGAAGGGTGCCTCTCGCAGTAGTGGTTCATCAACCACTGAAAGTCAGCATCCAGCACTTCATGAGAATAAATTGGGCGAGCCATGTGGTGCTCCTTTCTGAGTTGCCACGTTCCTTAGACCTGGGCCATTACTCGAACTGCACGAAATAATACTTAAGGCAGGCTGATTGCTGTTCCGCCGTCCCTATAATGAGATCTTCGGCTGCCATTCCGGTCAGCTTGAGGAGCTATTTCTGGAGCACGCAATAACGCCCTTATGTAGGTATATGTATTTACTTGTTTTCCTCAACACACTCCCAACTCCAGCTCTGAAAACAGGTGCCATAATCAACGAAAAGCACCAAATGATTTTCTAACAGGGTTACAGCGAACGTTGCCTGAAAGTGCGATATTAGGGTTAAGCGCTTTGAACCGACGCTACAGAATCGCCTGTTACCAGAGGGCCTTGCAGGAGGCCCGAGAAGATACCCTGTACCATCGAGCCATACCATCGAGCCATCGAGCACTTATCATGTAGAAATTACCCCCAAGCAGCGGCCGTGCGCGATTTTCATCGCATAACAACGCCTCGCCCTTGAGAAATAGGGGCGCCCCTCGTAAAGTACGGCGAGAGGTGTAAGCCCGAGCCAGGCTCTGCTTTTATGCAACAGAGCGGTAAAAAGAGGGGCCCTCCCGGGCGTTACGAGGGTTTGGCCGGACGGAGACTTTAACAGCGAGGAACTGCAAGCAGATCCAAACCCTTAAGACAGCAATGAGTTGTGGAATTCGTTGTTTATCTCTAGAACTGCTTTCAAAAATAGGTTTGTAGCGAGTCTGATGAGATGCC
>Ga0214923_10006821_pt1 | contig 12654 bp, 13 predicted proteins | sample LL1510_MetaG_FD_177993 | JGI IMG/M metagenome (GOLD analysis project Ga0214923, IMG submission 177993) | Freshwater microbial communities from Lake Lanier, Atlanta, Georgia, United States - LL-1510 | ecosystem: Environmental > Aquatic > Freshwater > Lake | place: USA: Georgia | collected...
CGTTTCTTGGCTCTCTTGACGTCCTTCCGAAAGGCTGTCGTGCTGCTAACCGATCTCACAGACCAAGATCACGATAGAGGTCCTTCTTGGAGGCATAGTGCTTCACGCCTTTACCCTTTCGGCTATCGCGAAGAACTTTAGCCGTTTCCGCATTAGGAAGCTCGACTTGGAAGGGAAGACCCCGGCGAAGTTGGATTTGATGAAAGAGAAGCTGAATCGCATCGGACGCGGTCATGCCCAAAGAGGAAAGAATTCGTTCCGCCTGGGTTTTGACGGTGGGAGTAATCCGGGCGCGAATGGTGGTGGTTTTTAGCATGGAAATAATGTGGCACAAATGTAGCTACAAGCAAGTAGTTGTTTTGCCATACGTATATTTTGGCTGCGGGCGGCCACAGCGGCCGGGGAGATAGGATAAGGAAGATGGTAGATGGGAGATTTCAGTCCCCCATATCCCATATCCGATCTGCGATCTCCGACCTCATGGTTAAGGGTTTAGCGTTCCACTGTAAAAGGAGGGGACTCTGTGGAAATGAAGGAGTTAGCGACCCTATGCGGATAGGGGTAGTCGGGTTCTAAACCCGATAGCTCTGAAGGGTTTAGAAGGGCTGTAAAGTGTACAGAGCGATGGTGTTAAAGAGGGTATTTGAATGGGTAGGGAGATTGGAAAACGTTATGAAAAAGCGATGCAGAAAAAATGGGGGGGGATACTGCATTCTTGCACCAGGGTGTTAAGCATTTCATATTAATATAATGAAACGTCTATTGGGGTGTCTGCTAATTGGAATGTTGGTCATGAATGTTATTGGGGAGGATGGTGAATCTACAAAAACTTCAAAAGAGCAGGAAAAGCATTTTGAAGAAATAATGAAAGAGTATGAATATAGAAAAGATGCAAAAAGTAAGAATATGTATGATATGTGGAAATCAGAAGCATATACTAAGGATTTAGAGAAAAGAGCTTCTAATGGTGATATCTACGCCCAAGCAAGTCTCGGAAAATGTTATCTTCTTGGGGAAGGTGTAGATCAAGATATTAAAAAAGGTATAGACCTTTTAAGAAAACCCGCAGAAAGCGGGTTTGTAGTGGCTCAAAATAACTTGGGGCTTGCATTACTTAAAAACGAGCTCTACCTGCTTGAGCGCCACGATTCAACCCAATCTACCAATACTTACAACATAAGTTCATTACCGTACGATCCGAAAAAGCTTTTACTTTGCAATAAAGATAAAGTGAGAGAGGGAGTTGAATGGATTACTAAAGCCGCACGACAGGAATATACAAAAGCTCAAATAAACTTAGCCGAACTTTACTCCACTGGATTTGGTGTAGAGAAAAGCGAAAAGGATGCAATGAGATGGATAAGACATGCGGCAGATAATGGCAGTACAGAAGCCCAATTCTTATTAATCAATAAAGGAATAATTGCGTATGAAAGCGACTTGAAAAATAGGGCTGATCATGGTGACACAACATCTTGCTATGACTATGCAATGATTCTTCTCGCCAAACAGCAACCCAGAGAGGCTAGGCCTTACTTAGAAAAAGCAGCCGAAAAAGGAAATATTAAAGCTATCAAAGAATTATCCGAACGAAATAAAGATGTGTTTCTTTTGGATGATGCAGTAGTACTTGTATTTGATGCTGATAATAAAACTTCCGCAAAAGAAGCGCTAGAAATGTATAAAGCTGCGGATGTAAAACTTAAGCATATTAAAAAGACAAACCCAGAATGGGAAAAAAGTATTGTAGACTACTATATAAAAAAATGTGAAGATTCAATCAAAAGTGAGACTCTTATAATACAAGAAGAACAAGATAAAACAAAAGAAACACTACAGCAAGATGCTTCGCAAGCGAAATACATAGAAATCTACAAAATAATAGAACAAGGCGATAAAGCCGATTTAGAGAATAACAAAGAAAATAAAGCCAAGTACTACTACAAAGAAGCATATCAAAAACTTATTAGGTTTAGAGCAGAAAATCCTCAGTGGGAGCCCTCAATTGCTAAATATCGTTTTCGTTATCTCCGTGATAAACTTGGCATTCCTGACTCGGAAAAGTAATCCGCAGTCCCCAACCAATCCGCTACCCACACCACAGATCTTCTGCGTCTCCACAGAGAATGTGGTTTCCAGAATGTTCTGAATGGAAGTGGTTCCGGAGAGTTGTTCCATCGAAAGTAGAAACCGTTGAAGGGGAGGCCTGGCGGCCAGTGGAAAGGGGCAAGATTAAGTTTAAGGCATCCTCAGCCTTATGGTTGTGATTATCTTCATCTTAATCTTTCCAGTTAAACTAGCGCGAAGCGCTTCTGGCCGATGGGGTTAGGGAAGTGGCAGATTAACCCGATTTTTTAGTTCGCTATGGAAGAGCGAGTAATTAAAATGTGAAAGTAATAACCATGAAATCAATACTCATGCTGTGGGTAATGGCTTGCCACGTTATTTTCCAGACTTTCCCGAACGTTTTTCTGCGAAAAGGGGTGAATTCCATCTCTGATAAGATTGTTAATGCCATATGGCCCCTAGATCCAAATAACGCATGCATGTATGGTAACTTCCAGAACCTTATCAAGGAATTATATTTCAACGCTATCTTACAGTCCGTTGTTATATTTCTTGAAATTCTCTTGATCACTCTGTTTATCTCAAAAATCAAGCGATATTTGGAGGCGTGTTCTTTTTCGAATCATAAGTTTCTAAACAGATTACATATCAGAAAACACCTCGGAAAATATGTCGGGATTAGTTTGCTAGCTCTTATCTTAGGCCAAGTTGCGTATTTACAATATTCCCAAATATCTTCTGTAATAAAACCAGAGATTAAGCAAACACAGGAAACACAGGAAAAATACCTAAAGATGTATGTTCTGATCAATTCAGGGGATAAAGCAGAAACAAACATGCATACCGAAGAAGCAAAGAAATATTACCAACAGGCTTATCTTGGTCTTTTGCAAATACAAAAAGAAAACCCAGAGTGGGAGCCTACGATTGTTAGGTATCGATTGCGGCATGTGCGACAAAAGCTTGGTATTCCTGATTTAGATAAATAACTGAAGAATCTCTTCAGGCCCTAACCAATCCCCAACAAAACCAGTAGTCCCCGATTCTTGTTGCGAACTGAATGCGGGGCAGTGGGTAGATAACTGCTTCCAACCCAACAGACATCAATCCGCTCAAATCGTTACTTGAAAGGGGTCCCGGGTTCAAATCCCGGCGGCCCGATGTGAATTCGGCGGAGAGATCCGCTTCCATCGCATCGGGTTCCAGAGTTGAACCGAATTCACGAGGGCGCCAATCATCAACCAATCCGCGGAGCGGGTGATGTGATTGCGCGGGGCGGTGTAGGGGGCGAAATCCCGGCGGCCCGATGAGCCTGACGGCCAGTGGAAAGGGGCAAGATTAAGTTTAAGCCATCCTCAGCCTTATGGTTGTGATTATCTTCATCTTAATCTTTCCACTTAAACTAGCGCGAAGCGCTTCTGGCCGATGGGGTTAGGGAAGTAGGGGATTAACCCGATTTTTCAGATCGCTTTGGGAAAGCGACGAACGTAATTTTTTTTTAATGAATTACACAAAGCTCATCATTCTTTCCCTACTTTGTATTTTCGGAGCTGGTTGCTCGCAAGATTCAAAAAACAAAATAAGCGTGGGGGTTGATCTTTATCATGGCATAGGTTGGAAAGGATTGATTGAAGGAGTTGAACAAGTCGGGCTTAAACCGCACCTAATTGACCGGCCGATGGAATCCAAGGATATGGATTTGATTGGCACTCTTATTATCAGCGGAATCCCAATTTATGAGCCTCAGCCCCTTAAAGAAGAAGAGGTCGCGCAAATTGAAAAATTTGTGGCCTGTGGGGGCAACCTCATCGTCTGTGGTCAGGCTTGGGCATGGGTTAATAAAGTTTATGGCAATAAACCTATCGAAAAATATCCGTTAAACCTAATCGGAAAGAGGCTAGGTTTTTGGATTACTGACAAAAACGTTGGCGCTCCTACAAACATCGCGCAAACGAAAATAACAAAGGGCATAAAAGAAATATTTAGAAAAGATTACGCGCCATCAAAAATAGAGCTGCAAGCACCCGATAGTGTTGTGCTCTTAAGAGATGCTGAGCTGCAGGTCGTAGCGGGTTATTGCCCATATGGGCGTGGAAAAATTGTTGTTTATGGCCACGAGAAAATCTTACCGGAGAACCCGCATCTCTTTACTCAAACATTAGAATATCTGAAAGACAACTAGTAGATTTGAAAGTAGGACAGAGAATTATATAAATCTTCAATATGCCTGCTTAAAACCCATTTATAATAACAAAGATGTTCAAATATATATCATTACTATTAATGTTTGTAACGGCTATACCCATTGGACAGATCGCTTTGGCTGAGGAGTCTGCGAGCAGTCTCACCCAAACCGAGTCTGTAAAAAAAGCGGACGCCGAATTTGCTTCAATGGCGTCAGAGCTCGGTAAGTTCCAGCATAAGCTTTATCTTTTAATTGGGAGAAAATGGAATCTGAAAGTTCAACAAAGCATGGCTCAAATAGGTGAAGGAAGAGTGGTTATTAAATTGCATGTTAACCCTAGTGGAAAGATAACCAATATAAGTTTCGTTGAGGGAAATCCCGATTCAAAACTTGGAACAATAAGCCATGAGGCGATTGTTGAGGGTGGAGAAAGTTGCGATCAATTTTCCGAAGCACTTAAAAAAGAGAAACCAAATGGTTTCGATTGGCAACTGGCCTATAGGATCAAGTAATCTGTAGTCCTCCACCAATCCCCAACAAAACCCATAGTACCCGGTTTTGTGGCAAACTGGATTCGGGGCAGGCCTGACGGCCAGATTCGGATGAAGATTAAGATTAGGATTATGAAAACTAAAAGCTGAAAGTCACGGGTTTACTTCATCTTCATCTTTCCACTTCATCGAGCGTGAAGCGCTTATCCCGGCGGCACGGTCAGCCCCGACCGGGTCGGGCCGGAATCTAGGATATGGCAGATAGAAAAAAGGGGGACGGTAAGCTTTCTATATCCTATCTTCCATCTTCTATCTCCTGCCCCGACCCGGTCGGGGCTCTGGCCGATGGGGTTAAGGAAATTAAGGCTTCGCCTGAATTTTCTGTTCGCCTCCGGCAAGAAAAGAAGATAGCGTTTTCTGATGAATAAAAAATATCTGCTGCTCGCGTTGTGGATAGGCTGTGCCGCGTTCGCTCATGCCAAAAACCCGCCTGAACTTAATTTTGTCGCCTCCCCAAAAATTCCGCAGGATTTTCGCCCGAAAATTGGAGCGGGGGTGGCCAACATTCAGATCGTGAATAAAACCGATCAGTTCATCACCTTTGGGTTAATTGGTTCCGATGGGAATCTCCGTCACGGATGGACAGATGGTAAAAGTGGGCCAACTGTTTTTTATGTCGGGCCTAGTTCCCAAACGGATGCCAAATATCCCTACCGGGCAGCGGTGGGTGCCTGCTTTGTCATTTTCACAATGGATGGCCGTATTCTCGGCTATGGATCGCCTTCCAAAGAAGGGGATTTCGTGTTGCAAATTGATTAAGTAAAACCCAATCCCCACCCGATTCCCAGTCCGAGCGCGTTTCCTCAACTTCAATTTTCCACGGCATCCGGCGCGAAGTGCTCCCTCTGGTAACCCGATGTACACCGACTCCGTCGGTGGGGATTCGGAATTAGAATTAGGTTTCGGATGGCTCGGTGCCAGAACGTTAAGGGTGCCCCTCATCCTCCACCTTCCGTCTAATTTGGCACGAAGTGCCTTTGGCCGATGGGGTTGGAGATGTCTGGGACCGATTTTTGGTCCGCTACGGATGAGCGGAAGAAAACAACAGATAAGAAACTAATCTTCCTGTGGATTTGTTGCGGAGGTGGTATTCGGAGGGGAGGGGGGTTGGTCGGGCGGGGCTGGGTTCCAGGCAACGTTTTTAGGAAGCATGACAATCGTGCCCGTGGCTGGAATTTCGCCCGGTGCGATCACCTCACAATAAGAAAACTTATCTTTCACGTCTGTCACGCGTAATTCACCCAGTGGTTTTCCGTCTTCTCGGCCCAAGATGGCGCCCGATTCGGGGTCCAAGAGTTCCTTGCCCGCCGAAAACATGCTCAAGGTGCAACCGGGTGTGAGATTAAAGTTTGAGCCCCGGTTCACCAGAACTCTGCCATCCTGCGAAGCAGAAATGACCGTTCCGGAAAAAGGAACTTCCTCCATCTTCACGGCAATGAAACGGACGGCCTGGTTAATGATTTCCTGCGCCGCTTGACCAATCGGCGTCTTTTCAAAACCGGAACCACCCACGGATACATACCCGGAATACCCGCCGCTGACCGAGCCTTCGCTGGCTCGTCCAACAATCCGTTCTTTTGCAATGATCTCGGAAGTCGTGGTGTCTGTTAGCGTCACGATGCAGGTAATCTGTGCCGTGTTCTTTTTTCCCCCCACCATAAAGGAGCCAACGGGGGTCGGGATGCCAAGGGCGCCTCCCCCGCCCGATCTGTCGTAGGTGACTTCCGAAATTGCCCCCCCCGCAAGGTATCGGGCAGACCGAATCTTGCCAGTTTGGGCAACCCCGGAGGCTTGCGCTGATCTTCCGCTGGCCTGTAAATCCTGCTCTTTCATCACGGAGTTCAAATTCTGTCGGTCGAGAACGACAAATCTCCCCGAATCAAAGAGGGCTGACTTCAACATCGCGGCCAAATTTAAGCCTAATTCAAGAAAACCGGAAATTCCTGCCGCGTTGTCAAAGTTTTCCACACCAATCTCCTTTTTAATTCCATGATACGGAGGCAGGGAATTCGTTGCATTTCCATTCAACATCTCGGTTTCTTCCTCCGCCTGCTTGATCTCTTTTGCGGCGACATGGTCTGCAGGCTCGAGATGGTAAAATAGCGAAAAAAGAGCCAAAACCAGAAAACGCACAGGGCAAATTAAGAAAAACAAGAATCACAGTCAAACCCTCAGTCCGCGATCAGCCCGCAGCCCAACCCGTCGAACTTCCAACTCAGGCTGGGGAAGGTCGTCCCGGGGTCCAATCCGCGGTTCGGAGGCACGATGGAGGGGGGGGCCGATTTATTTCATCACCCTCCACTGCGGGGGACCACCCGGGGAGGATAAGAAAAGAGTGCTCCTTTCGGGTATTTTAAGGTAATCAGGAATCTTCGATGGGGCTGAAAAAAATCGCGAATGGATGGCAGCGGGAATCCATGGCGAACAAACTACGACAGGCGCGCTTGTCTTTATTGCGCGAGGTTATCGGCACAAGCCGATCCCCCGTCACCATCCTGGATGTGGGAGGCCAGGAGGAATTCTGGAAAGCTCTGGATCTTAGTCGGATGCCACCCATGCAGATCACCTTGCTCAACCGATACCCCTTGAGGCCCCAAGGGCCATCGATGAACTCGATGGTGGGCGATTCCAGGGATATGAGCCAGATCGGGAGTCGGGCATTCGATGTGGTTTTTTCCAACTCTGTTCTGGAGCATGTCGGTGGATTGCGGGAGCAAAAAGCCATGGCCCGGGAGTGTTTGCGGGTTGGGAAAAAACACTTTATCCAGACACCCAACCGCTATTTCCCCCTCGAACCCCACTTCCTTGTTCCCTTTTTCCAGTTTTTCCCAACGCAGCTAAGGGCTTGGTTGCACCACCATTTCGATCTTGGCTGGTGGAGAAAGGCAAAAAACTACTATGAGGCACTGGAAGAGGTGGAATCCATCCGGCTGTTAAGTTGCCGGGAGTTCGCCTACCTTTTCCCCCAAAGCAAGATTTGGCGGGAAAAGCTTTTTGGAATCACCAAAAGCTTTGTGGCCCACTCCTCAACCAAAGAGTCGCCCACCTGCCCTGCCCCATGAACATGTTGAAGAAAGTGTGGAGGAGCCTATCCCCGTGTCCGGAAAAAGAGGCGATTGATTTTGTCGTTCCGTTCCATGGAAAGGACTCGACCACCTTGAGTCTCGTGGTCCAGGGAATTCGAGGAATTCGGGCATGTCGGAACATCTACATTATCAGCGAGGAAAATCCGAAGTTGGAATTCTCCTGCCACGTGGCGGAAAGAGCTTTTGACCGTTTGATGACGAAAGAGTCCATCGAGGATCGTTGGCGCCGTCATCATCCACCCCTGGCGTGGCGAACGGGCTGGCTTTACCAGCAGTTCTTAAAACTTCTTTGCCCGGCCATCATTCCCGGATTGAGTGAGGCATTTGTCGTGGTGGACGCGGACACCATCTTTCTCCGGGACGTGGCTTTTCATTTGGAAAAGTACTACTTCTGCAAAACCAAGGAGCATCATGGACCCTATCTGGGGCCGATCCAAAAACTCCTGGGGGTGAAGCAAACGATCGGATTCTCATGTGTCTGTCACCATGCAATCTTTCATCAACGACATCTGGGGGAGATGATCCGGTCGATTGAGGCGCGCCACGGTCGTTCCCTGGTCGAAGTGGTGTTAAGCAGTGTGGACTATCGCGAGCCCTCCTGTTTCAGCGAGTGGGATCTATACGCGAATTACATGATCCTAAATCATCCTAATCTATCCAAGCGCCGCCAGCTGAAGTGGTCCGACCTGAAGGAAGTCCCGACCTCCGAGGGGTTGTCCCGTCTTGCAAAAAAATACGATTTTGTTTCTTGCCACGGCTATTTAAGGGCAGCGTGATCCGCGTCGCTTTTGACCGGGATCATCGGAGCAGACATTCCACTGCCTCGAAGCGCGGGGCGATCCCGAGGAGGGTGTTCGCTCCCCAGATCTTGATCGTGAAGGATTACCCGGCCGCTCTCTTGCGGGAATGGTTGGGGGTTGGTGCCCGGATTGGGGAGCCACGGGAGGGTGGGTGGATCAAAACATAAAAAAGGCATGGGAGATCACCATCCAAGCCAAATCTGGGTAAAATTGAGCAGCGTGAAATGTCCCCAAAGTAACAATCGCCCAAACAAAAGACTTGCATCTTTTGGCTCCTACTTAATAATTAAATTATGAATAAAAAACTCCTTCTCGCGACCTTGTCCTTCGGTTTGCTTGCCGCACTACCTCAAAAGTCTGCCGCTTGGCAGCTTAGCTTCGGTCGTGGCGGTGCCGCTGGAGGGTCAAAAGCTCCTTCGGCTTTTTCTGGTGGAACGTTCAATGTGGTCAGCATAGGCACCAAAGGCGATGATGCCGAGGGACCGGGAACTTATGGTGTAGTGACGATTGCCCGTAGTGGTGCTATCAGCGGCACTTTGTATTCCTACGCTTATCCTGACGACGAGATGACATTGACTGGTGTATTAAACACCTCCACCGGCGTTGGAACCGTCATTTTTGGCGGAGAGACGGTTACAATCAAAGTAAAGACCACGACGAAATTATACACTTTCCTTGAGGTTGATTATACGTTCCCCGATGCCACGCCGGAGTCCGGCGGCAAAATGTACGGCGTCAACAAGTAAGCCGTCGGCGGTTTCGAGAGCTTAATCACGCATTGATTCCGCCGGAGCAGGGGGAATCAATTCTTTGTTCCTTGGCTAAGGAAAGCCCGGGCCGTGGTGGCGATTTCAGGCTGGTTTTCGTAGGCCAGGGTGCTCGCCAACCAATGGGTTAACTCTTTCCGCCTGATGCGCAAAGTTTCCTCCAAAAATTCCTGTCTCAACCGAATGGGAAGGACAGGGTTGCGAATAATAGTCAGAAATTGGTTGGGGTCCTTTTCGGACAACCCGTAGGTGAGGTGTTTGAGGCATTCCGCCTGAACCCGGGGCACGTGAGCAGCACTGGTTATGGCCATGTTCAGAAGCCCTTGGTTTCTTACGGCCATGTTGGTTTGTTGCAAAACAGTGAAAAGGGGGGTCTCCCATTCTTCCGGAACGGGTTCGGAAAAATCGTCCGAGGGGTCGGGTTGCATGGTGAATTGTCCCGCTCTTTGGGTCTCCCGGTTGACAAAAGTGGAAGCCGGTGACTCAGATGTTGGATCAGCATTTTCAACCGAAATGGCCTCAGGGGGGGATGAATTGGCTTGTTTATGGGGTGCGGAGTTTGGGGCCTGAGGGGAGAAGCTTTTAACAATCCAAAGAGTAGCCAATACGCCCAAAGCAAACGGCCCGATGAATCGAAGATAAGGGGTGAACGGGTTGCTATTCATGGGGTATTTTCATAAGAGCAATTGATGGAAGATTCCATTTCTTTCAGTCTGCGTGATCTCATTGTGTTGAAAAGATTCGAGCAATCCGTCGTCGAATGCGTATCTCTAAAGGGACATCATAATTATCTAGACTCAACAAAAAGAACATCACAATTTAGTCCAATGAAACAAGCTCTCTTAACCAGTTCCCTAATCCTGTTGCTTAGCTTAATTTGTAATTCGAATTCCTCCGCGCAGGTGAGCGCAGGGAATTATTCCTGTGTCGCCCTCGGCACTGCAGGTAGTCATGCATCCGAACCGGGAACCAAAGGAACCATGACTGTTTCAAGCAGGGGTGCGATTTCTGGGACGGCATATTCCTATGCCGACGGATCAACCACAAGGTTCTCAGGAACCGTCAATTTAACCACTGGAGTGGGCACTATCACCACCCAGGATGGCACCTCCTATAAAATTACCGCCAAGACCAGTTCGAAAACATTCTTGGACTGCAGTTATACTAAAATCAACTCCTCCTCCGGCTCAAAGGGAATTCTTTGGGGAATCAGGTAACAAACCGAACCCAGGCAGACGGAAAAACTTTATTTGTAACGGATGGCGCGGCCGTTGGCTCCGCCGGCAGGGCCGGTGAACCGGAAGCTGGTATCCACCCGGTCCAAGACCACCGCGTCGGCCTTCATCTTCCAGGCCTGCTTCTGAAGGGACTCTTTCATCGATTCCTCGTCGTCCCAAAGAAAAATTTGCGGGGCGCTGACCAGGCCGATGACCTCGAAGGGCTTTTCCGGCCGATCGAGTAGAAGAGGGATGGCCTTCCAAGGCTCGCCCTCCTCGCCGCTGCGGGAGCTTTTTTTGGTGCGTTTGCCGCTGGTGGTGGCGCGGCTGGAGGCGTCCTGTGCGAGAACTTCCGGTGAGGACCAGACCGCCGTCATGACCAGAAGAAGCGCGATGCCGAGGATTTTGGATAATTGCATAATTCCTTGATATCCTTGGTGGGGCGTATGGCAAGCCGGATGGCGGCTGGATGTGGACAAAAAAAACGCTAACAAGATGGCATGAGAAGTTCCCCTGGGTGGCGGGCAAAAATCCTATGGGGGTTCGTGGCGGCGGCTGGCGCGGTTTCCCTGGGTGTGGTGGCCTGGAAGAGGGGCGAGCCGGTCAACGCGCTTTGGCTTATGGTGGCCACGGGCTGTGTCTATGCCATCGGCTACCGGTTCCACAGTGCGTGGCTGATGGCCACCGTGTTGGCGGTGGATCCGCGAAGAAAAACTCCGGCCGAGTCCCACGCCGATGGGCGTGATTTTGTAAAAACCAACCGGTGGGTGGTGTTTGGTCATCACTTTGCCGCCATTGCCGGGCCTGGTCCGCTGGTCGGTCCCGTTCTGGCCGCCCAGTTCGGTTACCTGCCCGGGTTGCTCTGGATCTTGATCGGGGCGGTCCTGGGCGGGGCAGTGCATGACAGCATCATCCTATGGCTGAGCGTGCGTCGACGCGGCAAATCGGTGGGACGGATGCTGCGCGAGGAAGTGGGGCCGGTGGCCGGCACCATCGCGGTGATCGGACTGCTGGGGATTCTGACCATGTTGATGGCGGTGTTGGCCTTGGTGGTGGTGCGGGCGTTGGCCGAGAGTCCGTGGGGGTTGTTCACCATTGTGCTGACCATGCCTTTGGCGCTGGCCATGGGAGTCGGAATGCGGGGAGCGGGGGGCTTGAGGACGGCATGGGTCACGATCCTCGGGGTGCTGGCGCTGATCGGATCCGTCTGGGCGGGCAAGTGGGCCTCCGAAACTCCGGCTTGGGCCGCGCTCTTTACCTGGGATGCCAAAACGCTGGCTTGGTCGATCATGGGGTACGGGTTGGCGGCCAGTACCCTGCCGGTCTGGCTCCTGCTCGCGCCCCGGGATTATCTGAGCTCGTTTTTGAAAATCGGAACCGTGGCGGCCCTCGGTGTGGTGGTGACCCTGCTGGCACCCCAACTGCAGATGCCCGCGCTGACCCGGTTCATCGACGGGAGCGGCCCGGTCTTTGCCGGGCCGGTTTTCCCCTTTTGCTTCATCACCATTGCCTGCGGGGCGGTGAGCGGATTCCATTGTCTGGTCTCGTCCGGAACAACGCCGAAGCTGCTGGCCAGCGAGGCGGACATCCGCGTGGTGGGTTACGGGGCGATGATCACGGAGATGTGTGTCGGGGTTCTTGCCTTGGTGGCGGCCTGCGCCATGCCCCCCGGGGAATATTTCGCCATCAACCTGCGGGGTGAACCGGCCGCCGTGGTGCAGAAGATCACTGCGCTGGGATTTCCCGTCACGGAAAAGCAAATGGAGGATCTAGCCCGTTCGGTGGGGGAACCTTCAATGGTGGGAAGAACCGGGGGAGCGCCGACCTTTGCCGTGGGCATGGCCCAGATCTTTGCGAAGTCGGCCGGATCCACGGGCGGGGCAGCCATGGCCCTCTGGTATCACTTCGCCATCATGTTTGAGGCGCTTTTCATCCTCACGACAATCGATGCGGGCACCCGGATCGGCCGGTTCCTTGTGCA
>Ga0214923_10006822_pt1 | contig 12652 bp, 9 predicted proteins | sample LL1510_MetaG_FD_177993 | JGI IMG/M metagenome (GOLD analysis project Ga0214923, IMG submission 177993) | Freshwater microbial communities from Lake Lanier, Atlanta, Georgia, United States - LL-1510 | ecosystem: Environmental > Aquatic > Freshwater > Lake | place: USA: Georgia | collected 2015-10-15
TGTAAGAAGCGTCTAATTATTTCGGGAATTTTGCCGTCTAAATAATTTCTCCGTCTAAATAGTCTAAATTGACGCCGCCAAAAATCGCCAAAGATTATCTCAGAATTAAGAGATTATCTTTCGCAGAAACAAGGAATCAAAAATTTGTTTGGTTTTTAGACATTTTTTAGACATTTTTGTTTAAAGTTTAGACAATTAATTAATCTTTTGTTTGAATTTCAAGAATAAATGGGAATTTTGGAATTTTGTTTTCACGCACGCACGCTTCACGCAATCCGCCGCCGCCGCCCGCCGCCCACTCAGCCACCGCCGCCGCTTGCCGCTTCGCCGCTCTCCAGAATTCCAGAATTCCCAACTTACTCTTTAATCATCGTCCCCGCGTATGTCGTTGATGGCTGCTGCGTAGATAACCTTATCACGACTTTTCGGTGTGCCAGACTCCGTCGTCTGACAATGAATCATTAATACACGCTTCTTGTCAGACTCTACGCAAATCCAGAATGTCCCTACTTTCACCGGTAGGTCAGTCGGCGATGCGAACCACTTGTTAGTCTCCCTCAGACTGTAACACAATAGCACATATCTTTCGTCCAATGAATCACAGTGCTTTGGTTTGTCAGTGTCATAATAAGTTTTGCGACGAGTGTCATAATTGAATGCGTGTGGAATGATGTTCATCATATTTCCAACGAAACATAGCATCCATCCAATCACCGGTGGATTCCCGGTCGCACGACACTCTTTGGCAGCATTTGCGTAGCAATCGCCAATCGGTCTGTCATCACGAGGACGATTCTCTACTGGCACCAAATCAGATTTCTTGAATGCCTTATGCGGAACCAGAATTCCCCAAACTTTTAGTATTGCCAACTGTACCAGATAGTCATATTCTGGTTCCAGAATCTCTTCTGCCTCAGCACTCAAATACTCTCGTGCCAACTTGTTTGAATCGGCTCCGGTCGCCTCTGCGATTTGACGAATCGCAATAAGAGCCTTTCCCACCAACGAACTTCGGATTGATTTGCCATTTTTAGTCGCTTCAGACAAGCACTTGCTGATTGTGGAAGCCATTGTAAGTAAGAAAGGTAAGTAAGAAACTCTGAATGAATTCTGAATGAAATTTGCCGCCCACCCAACACCAGTCGGGCGGCGGACGCTTCAATTTTTTTCAGCCCCCTCATTCAATATTGACCTTGTTTATAGGTAATTTTAGGCAAAAACTCCACCACTACAAGGACAATCTCCTTCTCCTATCAACTCTTCAATATCATCTCCTTTACCAACTGCTCTTACACCGGGTATCCTCGCACCCTCTTTCTGATTGTAGAAAATTATTGAATATCTTTCGCCTTTGAACGGCTGCGTCTGATGAGGAAGTATCGCACCATTGAACATAGCCGGCTTGTCGTGTATATCAATCAATCTCTTATTTGAACCATCTGGATTAAACACATATAATCCACCATCCGTGAAATCACCTACAGCAATAATGACACTCATACCCACATTTTGACCATCAATGTGCTTTTTCGCTTTTACACCTACATTTAATGTTATCGCACTGTAATGCCAATTTTTAGGTACAACAGTGTTACCTAACTCCACCAACGCTTTGAATAATTCTGGATATTTTGTGTTTGCCACAAATGGCTTGAATCCACTTCGTGTTTTACCAAATCCAAAATTCTCGGTTCTACCAATTGTACCAATTATCAAATCTCGTTGGACTATGTGTACTTGCCCTTCTTTGGGATGCCCCTTTGGATAATAGCGTGAGCGTTTGATTTTTGGAATTGTCACTTTCTCAATCTCTTCTATGAATTTTGCTTTTGCTTTTTCAAAAGGAGGTCTCGTCTTTAATTGAACTAATACCGGACTATTTTCATCCTTCGGAACAATAGATGCCCCTCCCTCCACTTTTTTGACTGGCATATCAACCAAATCAAACTTTGGACGAGACTGGTATTTTGATACTTCAATAGTCTTCTTGACTAAATCTGGAAATTCGCTTTGTAACGCTTTTAAATTTGGCACTATATCACGCTTTCGTGCTTCTACGGAACCTCTACTAGCCACCTTACCACCCGGTGTCAATTTGGTAGATGTTACTATCACATTCTCAAATCTAAGTATTCCTCCGTCTTCTTTATAATATCTAAATAAAAGTTCAACTTGTTCTGCTTCTCCAGTCCTTAATGTCGTCTTTATTTTCATTTTATGTCTATTTATAATTCCCATCAAATCACCGCTAAATTGAATCAATCCAATGCTCCCTTCTTCCTTAAGTTGTCGTTTGTAAAATGGATTATACATATTTTTTACTGTCCATAAGTATACACCGTGCTTTTCTATCTTCTTAAAACTTTCTCTAAAGAACTTATCCAAATCTTCAATCTCCGCAATTTTCCCTTTTGATTTACGAATCACTTTACTCACATCATCGTCAATGAACACAATTTTCTGCCTTTCAGCATAATAATCAATAATAAAATTACGGGTTTGAGAAATGCCGGTTCGTTTTGTATTGATAATCCGACCATACATTTCTTTTGGGATTGACGACTCATATAAATTTTCTTCATCGCTATCAGCAACAAAAATATCAATCTTTGAAGACGGTACTTTTCCATTTAGAAGAAGTGGCAATGTTCGCTTTTGAATCAACTCAGACCTTTTGAATGAAGGTATAGCAACACGATAGTCCATTCTAATATATAACAACATTTGGGAATTTTGGAATTTTGCTTTTCACTCACGCACTGTTGGGGGAAGCCTTGGCTGGGCAATGGGCTGCTGGATGCCGGAGGCTGAATGACCCGTGAGGGCTGAGCACAATTCCCAAATTCCCACTTATCCACGCTCCATTCGTGCCATTGAAAATGCTGCTTCTAATGCTAATACATCCTCAAGAACTTCTTTGCCATATGTGTGTTCAATCACACGCGTTGAAACATCTTCGCTGTTCGCAGCCCGCAAAGCATTTAACTGATGTAATACACCAACATAAAATGCTCGTCTGCGATTTACTCTTTCCGGCAACGATGGTTTTTTCGGCATCAAACGCTCCGCACGCCGCCGCTTTTCTTCCGAGTCTTCGCTTTCGCTCCTTGAACGCCCCGGAGCAGTGTGTCGCCGCAAACTAAACATCCCTCCACTCAATACATCTTTCATCTCCTTCTTCTGCTCAGATGCTTCCTTCTTCAATTCCTTCTGTGTGCGACCAAGCAATTTTGTTAGTTTCTTATGCTCCTTTTTGAAAGCCTTTTTCGGCATCAACACAACATCATCAAACACTTCGGTAGAGTCCATATCTAAATATATCTAGGTAAAATAAAATAATGTGGAGCAGAGCAGTCAATACCTTTATCCTTGGAATAGATAATCGTGTCTTCGTAAGAATTCCAGTGGAAAAGAATCTTATGATTTTGAAAGTCCAATACAATGAGCACAAAGAAGAATTAGAAATTGAAGCAATGCGTGTCAAAAATAATTCGGAACCCGATGTATATGGCACGATTAGAAGTGAAAGAACTAGCGGATATGCGGGCACTGGAAGAACTGGCACACCGAATGAGTATGAAGACGGGTGCTACGCCACGCCACGGCACCAGCAAGATGCGTGGCGGTGCGGCTGCTCCACAGCGCGTGGTGGGGGGTGCTCGGGCTGCGACTCTACTGCCCTCAGCCCGACCGGCTGTGAAGGCGATGGCAGATGTCCGAGCACTGGAAGAGGAAGCGGAACGAGCGAACCCGATTCGGGGCGGATATGTGGGGTCAATGGGGCTGAGCCGATTCAAAGGCGGTCGGAAATCAGTGCCTATGCGACGCACCTTATCTAAGCAGATTGATGCTGACATCGCAGCCCGTCCTAGCATCCACAATCTGTTAGAACAGATGGAAGCAGATATGCCTTCCGGTGAATATGGTTATGCTGGAATGGCTGGTGGCATCAACACTGGACGCTATGAGGGTGAAGGCAATCTACATATCCTACACGAGTCTGATTCTGATTCTGAAATGGAAGGGGCTGGAGTTATCAGCGATTTGGGCATCCCGGTCATTAGCGACCTTGCCGGTATGTTCGGTCTTGGTAAGCGACCCAGCAAGAAAAAGTTGCTAAGCGTGCTACAACGCATTAAAGACTCTGACCCTAAAAACGCCGCAAAGGCTGAAGAACTGATGATGAAACTACAGACAAGCCAACGGATGAAAGGCAGTGGCATTCTGGACACCATTATGTCATTTATTAAATCTCTGTTTGGAAGCAAGAAATCTGAAGCACCCAAAGCAACACCCAAAGCAGAACCTAAATCACAAGAATATAGTTCAGCCGCCCCGGCATCTTCCGCTGTTGAACGAGCAAAAGCAGAATTGTCATCAATGGGAATCAATTCGTTATCTGACTTCAAAAAATGGTCTTTACGCAATCATCCCGACAAAGGCGGAGACACAGCCGCATACGGGCGTGTGAGTGGGCTGGCTTCTACAGCATTCAAAGGAATGGGTAAAATGCGTGGTGGTTCTGCTCGTGGTGAAATTGTAAAACGAGTAATGAAAGAACGCGGATGTGGTCTTGGTGAAGCAAGTCGGATTGTGAAATCAGAAGGCTTGTATTAAAAATGATTTTTGCCATTTTTATTTAGTTTTTACTATTAGAAAAATGGCTGCCTTTGGTACAAAGAAGCCCGGTGGTGATGTCGGCGTTCAACTTACATTTCCAACAGTGTTTGAGAATACTTTCGCTGCCTTTGAGCCGGGCAATATTGCCTACGCAAACTCGGTACGACCCGCGCCGAAATTCCTCCCCGCCGGTGATGACTTACAAGCCCTTTATCACGAGCAGAAACGCATTGATGCTCACAGACGGGCACTCAATGCTGTACGAGATACAGCAGCATCCCACTATCGTGCGAATCACGGACACGCGGGCTACTACGGACTTCCTCCGGTAGTCCTCAGCCAACGACGCTTTGCTAATCCCAGCAATGGCAGTGGCGGTCTTGGTGGCGATATTTACTCCGCTCGGCGTGATGCTTCTGATGCTCCTTTCCATTGTGTAAAGACCGGTGGAATGAGGGGCGGTGTGCTTCGCTCCGCACAAGGTCAGCGATACGGTGTCGCTAAACTGCGTGACCGCATTCGCCAACTTAACAATATTGACCAAGCCGAATCCGCATTTAAGACGCTTTCAGTCGCTGAACAAGCCGCAGCACCAGTGATGATTGAAGAACGAGTAACGCAAGGATTTGAAGCACCGTCTGGTCTAGCCCTTGAAGTATTTAGTTTGCTTGATGCGATTGAAGACAGTGTAACAGTATATCGTGGAAACGACATTGACCGCCTTGCCGGGAAACAAGGCTCTGATTTCACTAAACTTCTATTACGCTTTGGCTCCACAGCAAACAGAGAACAGTTGGAAGCACTATTAGAACAACTTGAAATTATTGTTCGTGGACGCGAAAGCCTTTTGGCTGATTGGATTAGAGATGCTGATTATGAAGGTCTTGATGAAGATGAAGAAGTTCCTCGCGGTATGATGGGTCGTCGGTTTGAAACACGATTTCCATTCTTTACACGACTGGCGAGTTCATTAATTAAATCTTATTTGTACACAAGGGCTATGTTGGTTAAAGTAAATTCAACTGCTGCGGAGCGTCGTCGCGCCAGTGAAGTAACTGCGCGAACTTTGGGTATGGATAGTCCAAGAATGGGTGAAGAAGTCAAACGATTTTTTGATTTGAACTTACTGGCTGAACCAGAAGTGCTTGAAGAATTTGCTCCAGAATCTTTTTTTACTCCTAATGTTGTCGCTGAACCGCCCCCAGAAACTCGTGGTCGCGGTCGCGGTCGTCCTCGTGGCGGTGCTCGTCCTCGTGCGTCCCGTGCTGCTGTCCCTAGTCGTCCAACTGGAATGTCTGACCGATTCACCCCCAATGCTCCAACTCGTGAAGACACATTAGCCCGTGAATATGGAATGAAAAACGCACGGTTTGACCGTGATGTGCGTCAAGCATTTGGAGACCGCAGTGGTGCTTATTTAGGAGACCCGTTCCCCGGCAGCACTCCGGCAGAAATGCCTCGCAACGGAATGCGTAAAGCCAAAGTTGAAGCCGCTCGTCTGCCAGTCGCAGAACCCGTTCAAGCCGCACCCGCAATGCCAGACCTCCCAGACGCACCGGTCGCTGAAGCAGCAGCCCAAGAAGGAATGGGCAAACGCAAAGGTCGTGGACGCAAACCTAAACTTCCTACAAAGACTAAAGGCGGCTTTATTCCGTTGGTGACAGCCGCTGCTCGGATTCTACCACTATTGTTAGGCAATGGTCAGTCACTCACTCGTGCGTCGCTGCCAAAAGACCGTGAAGGATTTGTAGCACTTGCTGAAGAGTTGCGTGGCAAAGGTCACCCGATTCGTGTTAATAAGAACAGCAGCCTAAAAAGCATCCGTGCTAATTTTATTCGCAAATTTAAACTGTAAGTAATGTAGAATGCCCTACAAATTACGCAAAGCCCCAAAACGAGATTTGTATTGGGTCGTTGGCGAAGATGGCAAACATCACAGCAAAGAACCCATTCCCAAAGAACGGGCTCAAGCACAAATGCGCGCACTTTATCGTGCTGAGAGATTGAAAGGCGGTATGGATAGAGGATTGGCGTTAGAACCTTGTGAAGGCGAAGCACATACTGGTGAAACTACATTAACTGCCGCAGAAGTTAGTGAATTAAAATCAATGCTTGAAGATGATGATGCTGATAATTCCACAATTGCTAATGTATATAGAACACTCCGCCCAACATTAAATGATAGATTGGATTTGAATGTTATGGACGAAGTAAAAGCCTTTTTAGAGTCCGGTGCTGTTGATAGACGACGAACCGCAAACGCGATTAATTTGTTGCTAACTGTATTATGTCGTGTATTTCCTCGGTCAAGTGGAGGGATGAAAGGTGGTTACATTGACCGTGCCACTTTTGAAATGCGCAAACAACGGATGCCGGGTTATTATCCAGAATCAATGACTTACGAGGAGTATCTTAAAGGCGAAATGGGAGCAGAGGAAGCATACAAGAAAGCAAAGGCAGAATTGGATGCTAAAAATGCTGAATATACTGCCGCTGTTAGTCGCGGTGAAATTGAAGAAGAAGTTGCGTGTAAATTAGACAGCAATCTGGATTATAATCGCGATGTTGTTGCTAAATCCGAATGTGCGCGACGACACGAAGAACGACGCAAAAAAGATATGACTCCAACACAGCGTGTATTTGATGATATCAATAAAGGACTTAGTAAAGTCGCCGATTGGTCTGTAGAAAATGTATTAGGAAACCTACCAGTTGTTGGTCAAGTTGTTGGCAGCACATACAAAGAATTTGCTCCGCCAACAAGTAAATTTTATAAGCCAATGGGTGAAAAAGGCGTTGCCGAACGCATTGCTGATGCTGGAATTAATGTTGCTGAAATACAAAAGAAAAAAGGACAAAAGAAAGATGAAAAGAAAGTTGAAGGCTCTGGTGTCGGAGCAAGCACTGCTGGATTGCTTTATGATTTATCTGCTATAGCGACTATGATTACTCCCTATTTGACTACCACCGAAACAGAAAAAGTAGACGAAATGTACAGAACATATCAGATGATGTCCAAACAACCAACAGCAGCAGAAGCAGCACAAAAATATTTAATTACTAAATATCAACCTTATTTGGAACGATTGGCTGAAAAGTACGCAGATGCTTTAGGTTCTGCGGCAGAAAGCGGGTTTGGCAAATCCAAAAAGCAAAAGCGTAAAGGCGGTAATAAGGATAAACTGATGGTTGTTGGTACTAAAGCAACACTACATCCGAAACCAGTTCGTCGTCGCCGTGGCGCAATAGCCCCACCCGCAGCGGATGCCATTCCATTGTTTGTGCCGTTTGAAGCGTTTGACACTGCTTTGCCTCCAGAGGATTACGCTTGGGAGCGTCGCAAAGATGCCGTTATGGCATATGATGCTCTACGCAAGGCTTATGGTCGTGGTAATGTGCGACGCAAATTCAAAGAAGAACTAAAGCATTATGGACTTTCGCCATCTGCTTATCTTCAAAGGGCTCGCACGGCAGCCAAAAAGGCTGGTTACAATCCTAAATCTCTTACATTTAGTGATGATGATGATGGCAAACTAATGATTACCGATGACTCGGGACGCAAAGTTCGCTTTGGTCGTGTCGGTTATGGAGACTTTCTATTGTGGTCAGCGGCGGAGAAGAAAGGAAAAGTGAAGAGCGGGTTTGCGGCGCAGAAGCGGGACACATTTCAAAAGAGCCATTCACAGATAAAGGGCGACTGGAAGTCGGACAAATATTCGCCGAATTCGTTAGCACTGGCAATTCTCTGGTAGCATACGATTCAGTCCGTTTTGCCGGTTCGGGCACTGGTAATTTGTCACTATAACTAAATGTTTTAGTTATAGTGCGAAGAAATACGGAATAATCCATTTAGGAAGGAAGGAGGAAAAAATTAAGCAAGGATGCCGTGCTGACGGAGTGCCGCCACAATCTGACCGATTGTATATACATTTGGTACGACACCATATGTAGTGTCGTCCAATACCGGAGCAGCACCACCGGCAGCAACTCGGGGAGCAGCCGCTGTCGCAGAAGTGTTCTGAGCCACGGGAGGCACACCGTGAAAACCGACCGTCTGACCAGCACCACCTACCACCACACCACCGGCTGTAGCCAACAAATCCAAACCACCGGCACCAGTCGCGGTGATTGCGAGACCAGCAGCGTCGCCACCAGTCAGAGACTTCACGCCAGTAAGCGCAGCGTTCTGAAACGAAGTGGAACCGTCACCACTAGCAGTCAAACCAGCGGGAGAACCCTTAAGCACTTGAGAAGCCGACATCTTATATTAATTGTTTTGATTTTAATTTTACATTAATCGGGAAGCCAGAGATTTCTTTGAATGGCTGCCCGCGCCCGCGCCAGTGCCAGCGCCGGTGCCAGCGCCAGTACCGCCATAACCAGCGATTTCCAGACCCTTCTTTACCATTGAGCCAATCGGCTTAGTGGCTTCGTACGCGTCCTTTGCGCGGCTGAGGATGTTGGACAGCGAGCCGAACGACAGACCGCCGACCATCCGCTCCAGCGCAGAGCGCACCACCATAGGCGCCACGGGCGCACCAATGATGTCTTGCTCGGACAGCACACCCTTGATGATTCGGGAAGAGCCACGGATGGACTCAAAGAAACCAGAGTTAGCCGTGATTACGAACAACTGAGGAGTGATGGGCGCACTGGTGGTGTTCTTCACAGTCAAGTTGAACTGTAGCGTAAAGTTGCCCACCAGCGATGGCGCTTGACCAGACTGTAGCGTAATGTCTTGAGAAGGCTTCAGCACAAGGAAACCACCAACCGCCGGGAGGATTTGCCCTTGCTGAACAGCACCATAACCGCCGCTGGCTGCGTGAATCTGACCAGACCAAGAGTTAAAGTCCATTTCCAGACCGTTCTTTACCGACATACCGTACAGTTCCTCCGCAGTATGAGACGATAGCAGACCGCTGAAGTTATCAAAGTTGATGGAGAGAGGATTCACGATGCCATCCAGCGCCGTTGCCACCGGCAGATAGAAGTCGGCTTGTTCGTTGCTCGTGTAACCAGCGGCGGGCTTAACATAGATAACAAGTAGGTCGGGAATCTGAGGCAGCGTGATTGTCTGGCTCTGAATCTGACCAGTCGCACCGGCGGCAATCGCAGAAGAACCAGTAGTAATGTAACGAGGGAACTCCATATAAGGCACCACCGATTTAGGAGGCAGCGGGACATCCAGCGAGGGCGTGAGGAACTGTACATTCACCCGCGAGTTCTGGAATACGCCACCAACAGCCGCAGTGTTAAACTGTACTGCGCTGACTGCGCGACCCGCACGGCTTGTAGAACGAATAATGCGGCTCGGGCTGGGCTGTAAGTTCATAATCAACTGAATGTTGTTGATGCCAAACAGACCAGTGTCCCACTCGTGCTCGTCCGCAAACACAAAGGGAGACAGCACCAGCGGCTCAGTCGTCTGCCAACGGAAGTACAGCGTGTAAGAAGCAGCGGCAGTGCCGTTCTCAACCGGCACACCATTCACCGCATCGTAAGCCGCACCACCATAAGCCGGAGCAGCAGTGCCCAGAGGATTGCCCGTAGGGTCGGTAAACACAAGATTGTACCACGAGCCGTTCGGCACATTGTCGTAATCGGTCGCAACATCGTAACCACCAATCGGGTTGTTCACAGTCGCAAACGCATCGTTGTACGACTGATACTTGTCCAGCATCGTGGGACAAGTTCGCTGTAGGCGATTCTTCTTCGCCATCGTCAGCCGCAGCACCTCCTTCAGCACATCTTGCGAGTTAATCACAGAGGTGGTGTCGTTGATGGTAGCAGATACCGTGGACGCCAAAGAGTTCAGAGGGAATGCGCACAGCGAAAAGTCACGACCGGGTACAGCAATAGCATCGCCAACAGCCAACGGTGCTGCGGGAGTCACAACCAGAGACATAAAGCACCGGGAAGTCCACTGGAGTTTGCGGTCTACAAATACGTTCTCAGAGGGCACATAGATGTTGTATGTGTGCTGAGACGAGGTAGCAGCGATAGCATTGAACGGCGCATTGGTCAGCGACAGCGCACCCTTTTCCACGGCATACTTCGGGCGGCTCTGGACAATGCGGCTATCCAGCACGGCTAGTTTCTCAATATCGGCGGACATTTATAACAAGGTCTGCGGATTTAATTGCCGATTAAATTAACTCGCGGGATTCTGGACTTCAAACAATGAATTAAAATCCTTTTCCTTCAACTCCCTTTTTGCGGAACATCACCTTCAGACTTACTGAGGACAAGTTAAACATAGTCACCGGGTACAACTGATTGTTAAGGCGATTCTTCCAGAACACTTGGATGTCAATATTACGGAGTTCTTGTTTGCTCGCCGCAAAGTCAGCCATACGGTATTCAGCATTTGGAGCATAGTAGATGAACTGGCGGTAATCGTCGGCTCCGCCGGCACTTGTGTCCAGAGCAACATCTGTAATGATGGGCTGGAAAGCGCTCTGGCTTGTCGCTCGTGTGTCGCCCAAGTTGCCCACACCCAAAACATTTGGCTGACCAGTGGCTTCCGTCTTCACCGGGATTAGGCTTGTCGTAAATACAATGCTACTTATCGGAGACCAAAGACTGTCCGTGCTCTTGTAATCTTGCGTGTTCACCCAATAAACCTTCTGCTGTGAAAGAGGTACATAACCTAATGGCGGCACACCACTGTACGGTGCCACTCGGAAGTCAGCCACATTCTGATAGAACTTGTTGCGGAACAAGATTTCATTTACATACCCTTCGGGTGTAGGAGTTAATCCGGGAATATCAAGGCGATTCCAATAATAGTTCGCAAAGTTGGCGAATAGACCATACATATTTGTATTGAAGAAGAGGCGTAGTGTGGGAGCAGTCATTGGGACGGCAGTTGGGTTGATGTTCCACTGACCGGGCACAACACCGGGCGCTACACCCAACACTGGAGCAACAGCAACATAAGGCACACCAAGGTAAAATACAACTGCTCCAGCCAAATACGCCGTCGTGTTGCTCCACTGCTGACTCACAAAAGGCTCAAGACGAGTTCCGAAGCCATCGCTATCGCCATAAATGCTGAACAATGGCTTTTGCTCTTCGTTAAAAATCATCTGGGGCGTATTTACATTCGCTTGGAACGCCGCAAAACTGGCGTAAGGAAAGGGGCTTGTCGTGCCGGAAGCCGTCCACGCCGCTTGAAACTGCGCCAAAGTACCTTGATTCGCTCCACCAGCACCAACCGTTCCAGTGTTGTGTGCGGCAGCAAATGTCGCATTCACCAAGTCAATCCAGTGTTGGTAAGTATACACCCAATAATAGCGAGTAGATAGGTCTTGCGTAATGACTGGTGTGCTCGGAACGGGCGCAAGACTCGGATTTAGCGTTTCTGTTTGATATACAATGTAGGTCGGGTCTGGTGCGACTGCTATATCTACTTGACCGGTCGCTGTTGCCCAACTTTGCTGATAAGAAATCGCAACACTGTAGTTCGTAAGGTTAGGGTTGTTCTGAGTATCACCAGTCTGTATGTTAGGAATGAATAAAGGTAAATCGCGGTTAGCACCGTTCATTGTAAAGCGGATGATGCTAAAGTGATATTGTGAGCAATCCCGTAACAGTGCCGTGTCGCGAGTCTCGTTAAATCGGATTTGCGGGTCGGGAGGCGCAAGACCACTCGCCGGTAAATCATCCGTCGTGTTATTGATTATGTCAGCATTGTAATAGACATAGTCGGGCTCATCAACGGTGCCGCCAACAGTCGTAAAACTACTTGAATAGGGCATCTCTATATTACAGACTCAGTTTATTTTCTAATTTTATCAAAAGTCACTCCAGAAACAAAGTCGTCTGCGCTTAATCCACTGCTATCTATGGCTGCTTTGTATTTATCCAAATTGTAGGGAGCGTAGAAAAGGCGCACGGCTGCGTGACGACCGCAAGTCGCAACTGACGGCTTTGAAGACTGAAATGCGTGTGTATTATAATAGACTGGTTTCCCACTTGCCCGCAATAAGTTCGTTAAGGTTGGATAAGCAATGTTAAGTTGTTCAAGTAG
>Ga0214923_10006823_pt1 | contig 12652 bp, 11 predicted proteins | sample LL1510_MetaG_FD_177993 | JGI IMG/M metagenome (GOLD analysis project Ga0214923, IMG submission 177993) | Freshwater microbial communities from Lake Lanier, Atlanta, Georgia, United States - LL-1510 | ecosystem: Environmental > Aquatic > Freshwater > Lake | place: USA: Georgia | collected...
TTACTATCAATGATCATGATGGAGTCAAAGACCCCATCGGCATGAGTGGAGTTCGTTTGGAGTCAAAAGTTCATGTAGTGACTGGGGACGTGGCTTCGGCTCAAAATATTATTAAGTGTGTCAATCAAGCAGGAATAGAAGTTTCTGACATTGTTCTGGAGCCTCTTGCTTCAGCGGATGCCGTTCTTACACCCGATGAAAAAGAGCTGGGAGTCGCTCTCGTTGATATCGGAGGTGGTACGACGGACATTGCGATTTATGTTCGCGGGAGTGTGGTTTACACCGGTGTCATCCCCATGGGGGGGAATCACATTACGAACGATATTGCAGTTGGATTGAGAACCTCTATCCAAGATGCGGAGCGAATTAAAGTAGCTTCAGGTTGTGCCATGGCTTCTCTCCTTCCTAGCGAAGAGACTATCGAAGTTCCCATGATGGGGGGGCGAAAGTCTAAAGAGATATCCAGAACAGTTTTAACTAAAATTATTGAGCCTCGAGTTGAGGAAATTCTGTCGATGGTCAGTCATGAAATCAGTAACAGTGGTTTCAAACATCTGATGTCGACAGGAGTCGTCATTACGGGAGGGGCCTCACTCCTAGAAGGTTTGCCGGAATTAGCCGAGTTTATTCTCGAAATGCCTGTGAGAAGAGGCGCTCCACAAGGCGTAGGAGGATTGTTAGATGTTGTTAACTCTCCGATGTACTCAACAGCTGTGGGTTTATTGATGTACGGGAAACCCTCAAGTACTGAGAAGGGATTCAATATCAAGGAACAGGAAAATATTTACGGAAAAGTCTTAACCAGCATGAAAACCTGGTTAGGAGATGTTTTTTAGATAAAAGCAACAGACCCCAATTAGGAGGAATCACATGTTTGAAATCGTCGAAAAAACAACTGCTCAAGGTGCAAAAATCAAGGTCGTTGGAGTTGGGGGTGGGGGAACAAATGCTATCGCCACGATGATAACTTTGGGCTTAAACGGAGTGGATTTTGTAGCGGCCAACACCGATAACCAAGCGCTTAATCACAATCCGGCTCCTTATCATATTCAGCTCGGAACCGAATTGACTAAAGGTTTGGGAGCAGGAGCCAACCCTGAAGTGGGCAAAAAAGCGGCTCTTGAGGACAGCAATCGAATAGCTGAGATGCTCTATGGCTCTGATATGGTTTTTATTACTGCCGGAATGGGTGGGGGAACGGGAACGGGTGCTGCGCCTGTGATTGCCAATATCGCTAAAGAAGCGGGAGCTCTTACAGTTGGCGTGGTGACAAAACCGTTTAACTTCGAAGGCAAAAAGCGAAAGAAAAATGCCGATAAGGGTATCGCTGAACTCAAAGAAGCCGTGGATACTTTAATTTGTATCCCCAATCAAAGATTGCTTTATGTTGCGAATGAAACCACCACTATGTTGGATTGTTTCAAAAAAGCTGATGAAGTTCTTTATCAAGCGGTCAAAGGGATCTCCGATTTGATTAATATCCGAGGACTCATTAATCTTGATTTTGCAGATGTTCGAACTGTGATGTCAAATAAAGGATTAGCTCTGATGGGAACTGGAATTGCTTCCGGAGAAAACAGAGCCATCGAAGCCGCCCGTAAAGCTATTTCCTCGCCTTTGCTTGAGGATGTGGCGATCAATGGAGCAACTGGAATTATTATTAATATTACTGGGGGCCCCGATCTGACGCTGTTTGAAGTGAATGAAGCTTCATCGCTTATCACTGAAGAAGCTCACGAAGAGGCCGAGATCATTTTTGGTTCCGTCATTGATGAGAACCTTAAAGATGAAGTTCGTGTCACCGTGATTGCGACGGGATTTAACCCCGAAGTAGAAGCGAAGCAAACAGTGGAGCAAATTGTCGTCAATACTGAATCGGCTGCGGCTCCTCAGCCTCAACCTGAGATTGTAGCTCAAGAAGCGACTCAACCTCAGATTGCGACTACCGTCGCAAGTCCAACAGTTCAAAAGAGAGAGCCTTTATCTGAGGATTTAAAGTCAGCTAGGCAATTGGCTAGAGAGATAGGTAAGCGATTCTTCGAAACCGAAGAATATGATATTCCTACTTTCTTAAGACGACAAAACGATTAGACCTAAGATTAAAGGGATAAGACATGCTCAAATGGGTTGCACTAATTTTAGTCGCGTCGGTTCTTTGTTGGGGCGACACGGTAAGACATGAATCTCAGAATTCTCGAGAGGGCGTGATCGATCGAGTAACCTCTGAGCCCTCAAAACGTCCATCTCGGCCAGTGGTTGAGGAGAAGCAAAAAACAGATGATTCCATTGAGCCAATGAGTGCTGAGGAACAGGCCCAGTTGGGAAAGTTATTGGAAGAATTTGATTCTGTCACTGCGCCTCAAACCCATAAGGTGGGAGAGCAAACTCAGGAAGTTAATTAAATCACCACTCAAGATCCTTAATATTTTGATCAGGTGTGATCACTGCTATCTCTACTCTGCGATTTTTTCTACGACCTTCAGGGCTGTCATTTGAAGCGATAGGTTGAACATCACCGAAGCCTGCCATAGAAATATGATGTTTAGGAAATCCAGCGCCCTCAACAAGAAATTTCAAAATATTGTAGGATCGGTTTACCGAGAGTTGCCATCCTTGCGAGTTGCTATCTAAAGTCTTTGAGTTTTCAGAACGGTCACTGTGACCTTCGATTTGTATAGGGAGATCCAAACGGGCTAATCTTTTTCCCATCTCAAAAAGAAAAGGGATCTGCTCTCGTTTTAGTTTGTCGCTATTGGGTTTAAAAAGCATGGTCTCGCCCATTCTGATTTTAAAACCATTAGCAGTTTTTAGAACTTCCAATTCTTTGGGATCTGCAGCTAATCCTGTCGATCGCTCGAAGATGCCTCTTAATTGTTCCGCGATTCGATTGAGAACTTCTTCTTGGGTTTTTGATTGAGTTCCAGCATCTTTAGGAAGTGGGGGAACTTCAGAGCCGTTGTCCTGCTCTTTTTCAAACGGAGTAAATGGAGTTCCCTTTTGAGGGAAAATGCCTCCACTAGATAGGAAAGCTCGTCGGATGCTCTCGATAGCTTTCTGTACTTTGCCTTTATCTGCTTGCCCCATGGCATAAAGAGCCGTGAAAGTTGCAAATAGCAGAGTGATAAAATCAGCGTAAGAAACTAACCAGCGCTCGAGATTTTCATGCTCTTCGTGGTGTTGCTTTTTAGCCATAGATTAAGCCGCTTTCTTTTCGGCCTCGCCTTTATTTCCGTGGTCGTGATCTCCAGCAAGATTGTTCATTTTATCTTCGATCACACGAGGATTCAGTCCTGCTTGAATCCCTAAAATACCGGTCATGATAATTTCCATTTCATGAACCTCTTCAAGACCAATTTTTTTAAGCTTATTTCCCATGGGAATGAAAACGATGTTTGCAGATCCCACTCCGTAGACTGTAGCGACGAAGGCAACTGCAATACCTGCTCCCAATTTGGTTGGGTCATTTAAGTTTTGCATCACGTGGATAAGACCCAATACCGCTCCGATAATTCCGATGGTCGGAGCAAAACCCCCGGCAGTTTCCCATACTTTACCAACAGCATTATTGAACTGCTCAGTTTTGAAAATTTTTTCTTCCATCATTTCTCTAAGGACATTCGGGTCGTAACCGTCGACCACTTTTCTTAGGTTTGAAGAGAGGAATGGGTTTTTAACATTAGCTAAGGATTTTTCCAAAGCAAGGATGCCTTCTTTCCTGGCTACGTTTGCCATGTCTACAATCTCTTTAATCATGTGGCTGGAATCATGTTTTCCACCTTTAAGAAAGATAGCTAAAATCCCTTTGAGAGCAGCACTAAACTCTGCGGGAGTTGAAGCGAGCATCGTAGCACCTATCGTACCGCCAAATACGATGATAGCCGCAGTAGGCTGAATTAAGGCCTGAATATGGAGCCCCTCTAAAATCGCTCCACCAAACACAGCAAAGGCCCCTAAGAGAACGCCAATCCAATTTAAAATCATGTGTCTTTCCTCAAGCTAGATTCTGAAATTAAGCGTTGTTTGCGTTTATAATCCTCAAAAGCGGCTATGACTTCAGCCACTGAATCTTTGACTAAAATTTTTGAACCCGTAGTGAGAGTAATCATAGTATCCGGTGTTTCTTCAACCGATTGAATCCATTCGGCATTGAGAATCATGGAGCAACCATCGAATTTAGTCACACGGATCACAGAGAACTCCTTGATTAGTTATCGGAAGAACTGAGAAAAAAATGAATCCCGACTTGCTTGATAGGTTGACCCGCAACATAATAAGGAATTCCTAACCTTGGAAGACAGCGTTAGGTTAAGAGCGGAGCAAAATATGAAGATTTACACAAAAACCGGAGACGAAGGCACCACAGGGCTTTTTGGGGGAGACAGGGTGTCAAAGAGTTCACCGCGTATCGCTGCTTATGGAGACATTGATGAGTTGAATGCAGTTCTTGGGGTGGTGATTGCTCATGCCCAACAATCGATAGTCCAAACTACCCTGAGACAGATCCAGCATCATCTCTTCATTCTCGGGGCTCAGTTGGCTTCACCCAAAACAGATCCTAAAATTGAACGCATTACAGCGGCCCATATTGATTTTCTTGAAAGGCAAATTGACGTAATGACGGAGAGTTTACCTCCTTTGAAGCACTTCATTCTTCCCGGGGGCAGTAAAACCTCTGCTCACTTACACTTGGCGAGAACAGTCTGCAGACGTGCAGAGCGAAGCATTGTCTATTTAAGCTCTATTCCACAAGAGCCGGTGGATAATTGGGTTATGATGTATGTTAACCGACTCTCAGACTTTCTATTTGTGTTCTCAAGACTCGTTAATCAATTAGAGAGTGTTCAGGACATCGAGTGGGTCCCTCAAAAAAGATAGTCTAAGATATTAATAATATTGGAATAATTTATAATTCCAAGCTGAGTTGACTTCGTACTGTGTCTCATTTAAACGTTTGTTGAAATGAGAAATAGTCTAAAAATCAAACCCGCTTCGGCTATAATCCGGTCGCGAGGTCAAATGGCTAGCCCCAATCCCAAATTTCAACTTCTCGCCGAAACCTTTAAGACCTTAGGAGATTACTCGCGAGTCAGAATTGTTTGGGCTTTAGTTCAGGGAGAGAAATGCCCCTCAGAGATTGCGAGTTCAGTTCGGATGAGCCCCTCGGCTGTGAGCCACCACTTAAAAGTTTTAAGGAATGCCAATCTTGTCAGATTACGACGAGAACACCGACAAATTTTTTATTCACTCGATGACCACCATATCAATGAGCTTTTTGAAGCCGGTATCGAACACGTTGAGGAGATTCTTCAATGATTAGGCATCTGGGACTTTTTTTACTTGTTTCGTTAGTATCTTTGGGAAGTTCTCCAACTGAAAACTCTAGACAACTCATCCACCTTCTTAATTATATCGGTTCTGATTATGTGGGAGCTGTGCGAAATGGGAAAGTGCTGAATACGTATGAGTACAGCGAGCAGAAAGAGTTTGCGAGGACGCTGTTGGAGCTGGCAAGTCGCGATGAACAATTCAAAAACTCTGAGATTTTTCAGGGTGATTTAAGGCAACTTAATCGACTAGTTCTGGAAAAAGCTGATCCTGAAGAAATTCAAAAGACGGTGAGTCGATTGCGAGATGAGGCGTTTAAAGTTTCAGGGTTGCCCAAAGCTCCAGCAAAATGGCCCAACATCAAGCATGGAAAAGATATCTACTCAAAAGATTGTGCTCAATGCCACGGAGCAACTGGGCACGGAGATGGGCCTTCGAGCGGAGGGCTTGATCCCAAACCGACTAATTTTTTTGACTCAAAAAATGATTTTATTTCTCCTTTCCAATATTTTAATGCCATTCGTTTAGGAGTCCCTGGAACGGCGATGGCTTCCTTTAGTCACTTATCCGAAAAAGAGACTTGGGATCTTGCTTTTTTTGTCGCTTCGATCAAACACGAGGGGAAAGCTATCCCAAAGGTCAGTTCTCATCCCTGGACACTAGAACAAGTCGCTTCGCTTTCTAATCATGAGCTTTTAAACACGATAGAACAAAGTGCAGATAAAAAAAACGAAACTCTCTTTTTAGCACGAACTTTCAATGTGGCTGAAGGCAGCCAAACCTCCTTATTAGAACTTACTGAGCAGAATCTCATGGCTTCGTTAGAAGCTTTTAAGGCAAAAAAGTTTGATATCGCAAAAGCTAAAGCTATCTCAGCTTACCTAGATGGAATTGAACCTCTCGAGCCCAAGCTGAGAATTAACAATCCAGATTTTACAGTTAAGCTAGAACAATCTTTGTCGGCTTTCAGACGTCAGATTGATGAGAGAGTTTCGGACCCTGAACTCGAGAGAGAGAGTGAAAAAATTAAAGAGCTTCTCGTAGAGGCAAAAACAGTTTTAGCCACTAAGCCATCCTCTTTCTGGCTTACTTATTCTATAGCAGTTGGGATTTTCATGAGAGAAGCTTTAGAAGCCGCGCTTCTCTTAATCACTCTGCTTGGCATTGTAAGAAATCTTAAGAATAGAAAAGCAATCTACTTTATTCATGCCGGATGGTTATCTGCGTTTGGGGTAGGTCTCATTTGCTGGTTTTTTTCGGGTTGGATAGTTGGCGTTTCTGGGATGAGGAGAGAAATACTTGAGGGTAGTATTTCCCTGTTTGCAGTCATTGTGCTCCTTTACTTTGGATACTGGCTTCACCGCAAAACAGAAATCGGAAAGTGGCGTAGCTTTATAAACGAAATGGTTCAAACGGCACTAGACAACAAACGGCTAATGGGTCTCGCAGTCGTTTCTTTCATGGGAGTTTTCAGAGAGGCTTTCGAGACAGTTTTGTTTTTAAGAGCTCTTTTGATTGAGTCACCGGGCCAAGAAGTTGCCCTGGGACTGGGAGTGGTAAGCTCTCTAGCCGTCGTTATTTTTGTCTCCAGTATCATGATTAACTACAGTGCCCGTCTCCCTTTAAAGCAATTGTTCACATTGTCTTCAGTCATCATGTTGTTTTTGGCTTTTATTCTAATTGGGAAATCGGTACATGCTTTTCAAGAAGCGGGAATTCTTTCTCAAACCATGATTGGAATTAACATGAGAGTTGATGCTTTGGGGTTATTCCCGACGTTAGAGAACCTAGTCCCCCAATTGTTACTCGTGTTAATAAGTCTTATTATTTGCGGAAAGCCACGACGACTTGTGGATACTAAAGCACAGGCTAAACTTTAGTCTTAGACCCTAAGTGCTTTCTGATAACTCTCAAAGTGCTGAATAGCGGATTTGTCCCAGGAGAAATCTTGAGCGCGTCTTCTGCCTGTTTCTATAAGAGGAGTCCTAACGGAAGGTTTCACAATTTCTTCCATGGAGTTTTCCATTTGGCTCTCATCGTGCGGATCAAAAAACAGCGCTGATTCTCCAGCTAACTCCGGAAAGGGCCCCGAATTGCTAGCGATCACTGGACATCCTGCAGCCATCGACTCAATCAGCGGGAGGCCAAAACCCTCATAATACGAAGGCAAAGCTAGAGCGACTGCGTTTTGATAAATAGTCCGTAGTTCCTCATCGCTTAAATTAGGCATCCAGATAAGTTTTTCACTGGTTTTCAACTTTAGAATAAGCTCTTTTTCCTCTTCGTCCCAAGGGGCTCCAGCAACGGCTAATTTAAATTGCTTCGAGATACGGCTGTTCGCAAACGCAGATAAAAACCGTTTAAAATTTTTATGATGTAACCGGCCCCCAAGGTAGAGAAAGTAGGGGTACAGTAATGAGTGCTTATTTAAAATAGCTCTTTCTGCCTCTTTGGATGGCTTATTTGAGAAAAAATCATGGTCAACGCCATGGTAGATGACGTCAATGTGGGTTAGGGGAAACTTATAAATATTATGCAAGTCCCTTTTGGTTTGTTCAGAGATAGCAATGATTCTAGTCGCAGAACCCACAGCTTTGGCCTTGGCATCTCTCAGTGTTTTGATATGAGGAAGATCGAAAGTATCCTTGAAAATTTCACTGATCATATCGTGTACCGTCACAACCTGAGGTATCTTGCTCCAGGGTGATGAAGTGTAGTAAGTTGAGTGAAAAACTGAATCCTCAATTCCTGAAAATGACCTCTTAAGCAACAGACTCTGTAGCTTCTGTTTTTGAAACCTTAAAAATCTTTTTAATTGACTCTCGGGAAGCCAAGCGCCTGAGGGGAAATGATCTTTAGTGTGCGAAATATTTCTTCCCATGGGAATGCCAGTGGGATCTTTGGGGGTAAATATTTTGATTTCAGTTCCAGGTAAATTAGAAATTCGAGGTATTAATTCATTGAAATACCTGTAGACTCCACCGGTTGGGGCCGTGGAGTAAATAGTTCCATCAATAATCACTTTCATAAAAATATTTTACGGTTCTAAAAAGAGTCTGTCATAGGAAAAAAGCAGTATCCAAAGTTGCCTGAGGACTGCTTGGCTTTCATCAGCTAACTTCATGATGTGATTGTCTTTTAAAAATCGTTTTACTTGATTAAAAGCGACCGACTCGTTCTTTAACTGAAAATCAAAGAAACTGCTTTCCTCAGCTTTCAAGTAGCTGGCTGAGTAAGCTTGAATTTCGTCAGGCTGATGGAAGTAAGTCCCGTAGGGTGTGAGTCCGAAGGGGTGGAGAGAGTCCTCAAGGGGATAAGCATGGCCTTCCCATAATCGAATTTGCGATTCAAGATTAGGAAGAGCTTGGGCAAGCAAAGATTGGGTCTGTTCGTGAAATGTATAAGCATCGAATAAGTAATCATAGAGTGGGTTTAGAACTCTATCTGATAATCGGGGTATAAAGTGCTTTCTGGGTTTAACACTTTCTAATTTTTCACGAATTGGAAAATCTAGGAATTCTTTTTGTGGAGTTAAGAGGATCTCAGACTCAGCAGAATCGGGAGAGGATTTACCTTGCAGTAGATTATTTAGATTCTTTCCACTTAGTTTTATTGGGGCTTCAGCAGTTCGCGACGGAAATCGCCCTCCTGTGACAGTCATGCTGAGTAATTTTGCTTTGTATAGAAGACTTAAGTCAGGATTTTTTAAATTAAATAAAGGATGCTTTTCGGTTTCAAAATCTGTTGTTTGAGTTCTCTCTTTTTTAGTTAAACAGAGAGTGAAATTCGTACGAAGACTTTGCCAAAGATCTAAGTAGTGTAGCCAAAATGAAAAACTATGTTCTCCGAGTCCAGATAGTTTTTCAGCCATGATAGAAGGCTGACCCCAGGGGCGATGGAAACAGAAATTGGGTGTAAGGCCTGCTTCATCGAGCATTTGGCAGAGCTCAATTCCCGTAAAACCACGATCGGAAGCATGTAGGAATCCATCAACGATACCGGGAAGGTTTTTAGCATCCCAGTAAGATTTGAAAGCGTAAGACAGCGGGTGTGATTTAGGAAGTTTACGCATGATGGAGCGGAGAAGGGCGGGGTGTTCAGGCTCAGTAAAAGAGAGACCCAAAAGTTTAGCAAGCCTTTGGATTTGAAATATTCTTTGCCGACTGTAGTGGGGGTAAACCATGATCCTCAATACACCGTCCGGTTTAAGGCGTGAGGCCAGTGATTTTAAAGCTGCTAGGGGCTCAGGAAGACACATTAAGACTCCGTAGCATTCGATAAAATCAAAATTTTCCTGGGGATAGGAATTTAAATCGGAGAGGTCAAGTTGTTGGAAGTAGGCGTTACTTATTCGATGCCACTTCAATCGTCGCTTTGCAATATCCATTGATTTCTTTGAGATATCAGTCGCAAGAATTTTTGCTCCTGGATTCGCTTGGGCAAAAACGTAGGGCTCAAAAGTGCCACAACCTGCTATCCAGATGCTGGGCTGCGTTTTAAGCGGTGTGATACCACAACGAGTTCGGATCCAATCTAGGTGGATTTGCCACAGGGAATCTCTTGAAAGTGTAGCGACGCGAGGTATCGAGGGGTAGGGCCATGATTCGTATTGTTCTCTTACTTGGGAGCTCACCCGAAAATTGTACCACGACTGAAGTTAATAAATTTGAAGATTATGCCGATAATGAAGATGTCGACACATTTATCACAAGCCGTCTTAGGCTATCGAACCGAGTTTTGAAAGGCGTAAACGAAAGTGAAAAAAATCAAATTCAATACTTATTGTTTTGGTTTGGCTCTCGTTTGGTGTTCTCTTCTCTGCCAAGCTGACTCCATCGAAAGCTCCACCGACTCCACGAATCCAATCGTTGATGAGTCATCTTGGGAAGGGAATTTAGAGCAGCCAAAAGTCCAGAGCCTCCCAGTGCCTGAGAAAAAGAAGCTTGAGAAAGATCTTAATGAAGCTCTTAAAGATCCGAATGCCCGAGAACTTGAAAAGATTGAAAACCAAAGCACTAAAAGCGTAAAAATAAAGGTCATTGCAAAACCAATTCGGTTAAAAAGAAGATTCAATAATGTATCCGTTTTGAGATGGTTCACTGTCGGAGCCGGAATTATTTCTGACTCTGATGGCGGCTTTTGGGGCACTACGAGTTTAGGTTGGACTCCAAACTTTGTTTTAAATAGAAGTCTTCGATTAAAAGCACAGTTGGGTGTCACAGGTCTTAATTTTTTTACCAAAGGAACTTTTTTTGCCATTGATGGTTTTGGGGGCGTTGTCTATTCAGGGGCCAATCCATTACTTGTTGATTTGGGAGGCGGTGTTCAGTACTGGACCAATAAAAAAGGCTTTATCCCCCAGCTTCGGTTGGGACTAGGTTATCGAATTCGTGGGTTCGGTGGGTATCTTCACTCAATTAACCTTTCGTATTCAAGGTTGTTTGACAGTTTACTAAGCAGCAACATGGTCACGGTTTCTCTCGGGTTAAAATTTTAGTGGAGTCTTGAAATGAAACTCTTCAGCTTTATTAAAAAATGTTTTTTAGCTGGCTTAGTGATTTCAATCTCAAGCTGTAAGCCGGTGGGGCAGATTTTTGATGACTTTATGCCCCCGACAAATCCCAGCATTTCTATCAATAGTGGAGCTTCACTCACTAATTCTATCGCGGTGACCTTGACTCTCAATGCGACTGAAGCTCATCAAATGTACATTACCAACACCTCGGGATGCAGTGCCGGAGGAGCTTACGAACCCTATACTTCAAGTAAAGCGTGGTTACTGGATCAGAGCAATGGCGTAGCTACCGTTTATGCCAAATTTCGAGATCGCAGAGGCAATGAGACCTCGTGTCTAAGTGCGAGCATCTCCCATGATTCAGCATCACCTACAGTCTCTAGCGTCAGTTCCACCACATCAAATGGTTCCTACAAAGCGGGCGATGTGATCTCAATCCAAGTTAATTTCAGTGAAGCTGTCACAGTCGTGGGAACTCCTACTTTGACTCTGGAAACAGGGGCAACCGACCGCTCAGTCAACTACTCTTCCGGGTCTGGTAGCTCCACCTTAACTTTTAATTACACCGTTCAAACCGGAGATATCAACAGCGACCTAGATTATGTAGCGACAACTTCATTGGCACTCAACAGTGGAACCATTCAGGATGCGGCGGGAAATAATGCGACTCTCTCATTGCCGACACCAGGCGCTGCGAATTCACTTGGAGCAAATAAAGCTCTAGTGGTTGATGCTGTCTCTCCGACCGTTTCCAGTGTTAATTCCCTGTCGAATAATGGTAGTTACAAAGCTGGAGATGCTATCTCGATTCAAGTGAACTTTTCCGAAGCAGTTACAGTCAATACGACCAATGGAACGCCTACCTTAACACTCGAGACTGGAGCTACAGACCGAGCAGTGAGTTACGCTTCTGGATCTGGAACATCGAGTTTAACTTTTACCTATACCGTACAAGCTGGGGATACGAGCAGTGATTTAGATTATGTCGCTACGACATCGCTAGCTTTAAACAGTGGAACTATCAAAGACACTGTGGGAAACAACGCCACACTCACTTTACCAGCTCCTGGGGCTGCGAATTCACTTGGAGCGAATAAGGCTCTAGTTGTAGATACGACTTCCCCCACGGTGGCCAGTGTTAACTCTTCAACCGCTAATGGCAGTTACAAAGCTGGAGATGCTATCTCTATTCAAGTGAACTTTTCAGAGGCGGTCGTTGTAGATACGACCAACGGAACTCCCACATTAACTCTTGAAACTGGTGCTACAGACCGGGCAGTGAATTATGCTTCTGGATCTGGGACATCGAGTTTGACGTTTACTTACACCGTACAAGCTGGGGATACGAGTAGTGATTTAGACTACGTCGCTACGACATCATTAGTTTTAAATACTGGAACTATCAAAGACTCAGTTGGTAACGATGCGACCCTCACTTTACCAGCCCCCGGAGCTGCGAACTCTCTTGGAGCGAATAAAGCTTTAATTGTGGATACGACTGCCCCTACGGTGACGAGTGTCAACTCTTCAACTGCGGATGGTAATTATAAAGTTGGAGATGCTATCTCCATACAAGTGAACTTTTCAGAAGCGGTTGTTGTGGATACGACCAATGGAACTCCCACATTAACTCTTGAAACTGGCGCTACAGACCGAGCTGTGAATTATGCTTCAGGATCAGGGACATCGAGTTTAACTTTTACTTACACCGTACAATCTGGAGATACGAGCAGTGATTTAGATTATGTCGCTACGACATCACTAGCTTTAAACAGTGGAACCATCAAAGACGCTGCACTAAATAATGCGACT
>Ga0214923_10006824_pt1 | contig 12652 bp, 36 predicted proteins | sample LL1510_MetaG_FD_177993 | JGI IMG/M metagenome (GOLD analysis project Ga0214923, IMG submission 177993) | Freshwater microbial communities from Lake Lanier, Atlanta, Georgia, United States - LL-1510 | ecosystem: Environmental > Aquatic > Freshwater > Lake | place: USA: Georgia | collected...
ATAAATGCTCATTTATTTCTCACAGCTCAATCAAAGGTTGAAACAAACTATCAATATGCTTAACACCCCATTCTTTCCACTTATACCCCAGCAACTCCGCCTTGTCATCAGGAATAGGCCATAATCCACGCTCCCAGCGTGATATCGTCATGTAATTGACGTGCAATAGCTTAGCTAAGTCTTTCTGCCTAAGGTTCATAGCTAGGCGTATTTTTTTGAGCTCTTCTTTAGTCATTCTCTATCAACTTAAAATTAATATGTGGCAATAATCCATTGATTATCGCCTTGTCTATTCTATCTGCTTCTTTGTTGAAATGTTGTTTCATTCTAAACATTTGATAGTCAGACATCATTGCAGGCCCCTTGTTTCTCTCTTGCCTTCCGTTTTGGCGTTGACGCTTTTTAGTGTAGTTAGTCATTTGGTGGCTCCGGGAATTCCATGTAATGCGTAACTTCAAATCCTTGTTCCTCACAAACATCTTGATTTGTAAATCTCCACACATGATACGAATCAAAAAAACCGACGCTTACATCTAATCCATCTGTAATTAGATGATTAGTATTTATAGGAACATCTTCGTCGCATTTAATCCACTTAGTCATTCTTCAATCTCAATTGGGTCTATCATGCAAAAATGGGTTACTTTGTAATCATCAAATTCAATTGGCTCTTTATGTTCCCAACCCATCCAGCCACTATTATCATATTCACCAAGCGATAAAAACCAAAAACCTTTGTCATTAGCTAATCTTAATAAAGTGCAACAACACAGCGTAGTAGGCTTATATTTTCTCGTGCTATACCATTTCATTCTATCACCTTTAATTCTTCGGATTGTTGATTAACAATTTCTTCTGCCTCTGTGATGCAAAGGCTGTCTGTTAAAACCTGTAACAACATTATTAGTTGTTTTTCACTAATTATCATTCATCACCTCATTTTTGCATTTTGTAAATAAATGAAGGCTTTGCGCAAACGCATCTATAGTGTCATTATCTGGAAGAGGTAGCGCAAATGAGTTTATTGATTGGTGCCAGCAATCCATGCAATAAACGCGCTTAATTGGTTTGCAATCACATTTAGATGCCGGACCATTCCAACTGCGGCATCTTGGGCACTCCCACGGCTTACTATTCATATTGTATTTCACTGATTATCATTTCATATGCGCGTGTCTAGACGAACATGGTTAATTTGCTATTAATCATATGTAAAACATCTCGCATTTAGTACACATCTTAGGGCTGCCATCGATAGGAATAGCATTAAATCTTGTGTCATTTTCATGCTCACAATAGTTGTCGATCATGCCCAATAATTTATGGTAAGCATTATAGATAATGCTTTTTTCTTCATTTGATTGAGGAACAACTATATGGTCTCTAATACAGATTAACTCTTCTTTCGTGAAGTCATTCATCTTCTCTAACCCATAATATTATTTCTTGAACCACATGCGCAGCCTGATGGAACGTCGCGCTTGAGTTATCATGATCGCAAACAGAATGCGCGCCGCTCAAGTATTGATGTAGTTTTTCTAGCTTATGCACCAATACATCTTCTTTCGTGAAATCATTCATCTTTTTCTCAATTCCAAACTAAATCACTCATTTAGTGTTAGTGTATTTATATTAATGTGCCGTCATTACCGGCGAAGATGAATGACGGCTACCTGCACTCTCTTTCAACAACACAGGCAAGACTAAGCCCACACCATCAATACTACCATCATACACCGTGTATAGTCAATGGGCATAAAAAAGCCCCATAATCGGGGCCGTTACCATCCGTCACGCGGAGGAGTTATTGCGCTCGTTAACATCGAGACTAATGTTACTGACAATAAACTTTTGCATTTCAACAATCATCTCACCCTGGCCAACAATCATATGCTCAATTGTCTGCAAATACTCATGCAAAGAGTGAATCCTGTCTTCTAAAACTTCTAAACGCTCGTCAGTTGTCACTAAACATCACTCTCATTCGTCTTATTAAACTCATTCACCATCGATTGAATCTTAGTCAATGTTTCGCCTAGTGCAGACTTATCGTCGTCGGTTTTCTTGTCGCCGTAAATTTTAGGCGCCATTTTGCTTGCGTGCCACTTCAATACCTCGTACTCAAGTTTAGCTTTTCCAAGCATTCCAGAGTCAATTCTTTCATTGCCAAAACTATCCTCAATAGTTGGAATATTTTCAATAATGTCAAGCATAGAGTCCGCTAAAACATTAGCTTGTTGCTGACGAGCGATCAGATATTGGTCACCAAACCCGGGGACGTCCCGGAGCCAGGAATAAATTCTTTGTTTGTCAGGAAAATTAGCGTACATTTTCGTAAGCTTACTTAAACCACAGCCATGCGTTGAAATTATATCGCAAACATACTTTCCTAACTCAGGAGTATAATCAGTCGGGCGTGCCATATAAATCCGTTCCAAAATATTTCATTACTTCGCTTTTCTTGAAGTTCAATAATTTAATCAAGGCCACCATATTTTTACCAGCCGGCTTGAATCTATCTCTTTCCCAGCTTCTTAATGAGTCATCTCCCACACCTACAAGGTTAGAAAACTCAATCTTTTTAAACCCCAGTTCTTCTCTTCGTTTAGTAATGAATTTACCAAGAGATAACTCAGTGGTATACGTTGCGGGTCTTCCAGCGGGCATCAAGCCCCCCTCATCTTATCTAATTCAATCTGAGCGTTCGTTCGTCTTACGCGCCTTGTTCTGTCTTGTCTTGGACCAGCAGGCTTAATCTTTACCTCATCTTGCGGGTAATATACACCCGTTCCATTACAAGCATCACAATCTTTAATCATCGCGCCTAATCCTAATAATTTACGCCTTCCCATGCACACGCTACAAATCATATCCACAAATCCTGGGGATAACTTTGTTAATAAAAGTCATTATACCGCATCCACATTGGGTTTCAAGCACTGAATAAAAGTAAATCAACTGAACTGTTGACATATGCCAATCATTAGGCATATAATACTCATAGAATAACAACAAGGAGATGAAAATGATATCAAACTATGAGTTTCACGGCGACGAGATGTTTTGTCGAGTCTGCCAAGATGAGCCTAAGTGTATGTGTGAGTACTATCAAGAACAACGCGAAGAAGAAGATTATCAAAACTCAAGGGATGAAAAATGAGCGAAACATTAAATTTAACAATACAAAATTTATGCGCGAAAGAATGGTATAGCATCGTAAAAAAGTTGCCACTAGCTTGTGAATTAGAAATAACCGACGATGAGAAAGAATCATATGCTTCATTTTTAGGCCACGATGAAATGGAAAAATTAGCTCTATTTTGCAGAGGTTTTCTATTGGCTTATGAATACGCACAATAATTTATAATAAAAAGGGGAAAAGGATGTTAATTTTAACTAGAAACATTGGTGAATCGATCATTATCGGTGACAACGAAGTATTAATAAGAGTCATAGGCGTTAAAGGCAGCCAAGTACGAATCGCCATTCAAGCGCCAAAAGAAATAACAGTACACAGAGAAGAAGTATTTGAAAAAATACAACTAGAAAAAGCTAATCAACTACTTTCTTAACATCAATCGCACATTCACCCTTGGCGTTCTTGCTTGGGGTGAACTCAACTTCATCACCTTGAGTCAAGGTTTTAAATCCATCGGTCTTGATCGAACTAAAATGAACAAAATAGGTTTTATCTTCAGCATTAATAAAGCCAAATCCTTTTTCTTCATTAAACCATTTAACTGAGCCTAGCATATTATTTCTCTTTAAATCCTCCCATGCCAAGGAATTAACACGGGAGGGGTGTGCGAGTCATCTTAGTTAGCTGTATTGTGTTGCTGTTCAATACAGTTGACACAGATTATAACACAACAAAAACCACGGCGGAACAGGATTTTTAAAGTCAACCCCCAACCCCAGTAACTAGGGTCTAGGTCCTCTCATTAACTCACTTTGCCCCCAAACTCCGAGCAGTGTCCCCTGATAGACTAAATCCAACGCTTTTAAAGCAGTTTTAAGCGTTTCTGAGTGGTTAAACATGATGCCCACCTGCAGACCTATTCCTATCATAGAAACGATGGCTTGTAGGCCATTTATGAGCCTTTCAGACTTTTTTGCCTTTGGTTTAAAAAATACAGCTGCTGATGTTAATGTTTGAGCAACGCGCACTGGTAGATCAGAACCAGGTACGACAATCCCCGCCACTTCTGCAAAACCGTTAGCCCGTTGAATGTTGCGATGTAAATCGGATGTGCCTTGGAATTTGCGCATGACAATCTCCTGTTCGTGAGACAACATACACTTTTAGTTTATCATCGTTTTGCTAAACCATCCAATGCGCCTTTGTACTTCTTTCTTATCTTCTCTGCTGCTATTTTGACTTCATCAAGTGTAGCGGGGATCCTTTCATATAATTTTTTCCCAGATTCTATGCTCTTTTTTTGCATTAGTTCATATATTGGCTGTAATTTATCGTTATTCATTTTGATTAGGCTTTCCCATCTCGCACCAAGCTTTCACATGGCAAACCAAGCTGTCAAAAGGCGTTTTGCCTTCATTCAAGTCATCAATGTCTTCGGGTGACATCATTTTTTCAAAGACTTCAACGGGATTGGCATTTGTATCAACACATGCTCTACAGATTTGATCGTAAATATCAACATCCTTGTTGATGCCTAGCATGTTTTTGACAAAATCCATATTGCGTTTGTGAGTCATTACTTGTATTCGTAGTTAGGTTTAAATGATTCTTTCATTGGTTTTTTAAAGTAAGTATGTTGGTCTACTTCCTTAAATGTTCCATTATCAAATGCCCATACACATTCAAATGGACTTCCAAATCTGTTTTTTCGGCATTTAACTACAAATTTATTTTGCAAGCACGGGCTATCGTCATGTAATTCAGGTCTATCAATTCCAAACCATAAACTAGATGATCGAAAGCTTCCACTTGAATCAGCGGCATCTTGTGGGTAGGGGCACCGATCATCCGAGTTTCTTTTAGACGGCTCTCGATTAGCTTGAGTTAAAGCGATGACGATGCAATCTAATTCCATAGATAAGCTTGCCAATCTTTTAGCAATTTCTGATTGACGCAAATCATTTCTTTCAAATTGTCCTTTGCAATCAACTAATGATAAATAGTCTACTACAATTATAGATAAAGGTTTTTCAAGCGCTTTAGTTCTGGCTATTGTTTCAATAGTTGAAATGTCTTTAAAATCCTCCTCGTAAATAGTGTAATCATGTTGTCTTGCATTTTGAGCTGCTGAAATAAACTCAATAGTTTCTAAATCACTAAATTGTTTGTGCCCATGAATACCCATTAATCTTTCAAAAATTTTGTTTTCCGTCATTTCCAAACTAAAAAATAAAGATTGTTTTTCTGTTATTCGTTGATTAATCATTGCCATTAAGTAAATGGAGAAAAATGTTTTTCCCATACCTGAGTCACCGCAAATTGTAACCAGAGATTGATTTTCTATACCGCCATGTAATTGATCATCTAAGCAACGAATATTAGTAGCAATCTTGTCGTGTGATTTATATCCGTTATTTAAATACTTTTCTAAAATTGAATTAAATGAGCTTCCTTGCAAAGATTTACGGCGTGAAATATTGCCTATTTTTATAATCCCCTCTTTAATTAAGTTCTGCGACTCTTCGACGTCAACTTCATGAGTACAAAAATTTAGCATTTGCTGAATTGCTTCAATTTGCTTTCTGAGAATAGATAGGTCAACTAACTTTGTTGCATTTTCTAAACAAAATTTAGAAAAGTATTTGTCCTTGATACACTCTTCAAAATAGGAATTAACTACAAGATCCTCTCTTTTCAAATAATCTATCACGGCCAAAACATCCATAACGCGCTTCTTATCATATAAATCACGAAGTATTTTATAAATAGCTCTTGCTTGCGGTTTATAAAAGCAATCATCAGTCAATAACAACATTGTCTTCTGTACTTCACTTGATTTACAATCACCTAGCGTGATGATGCTGCCTAAAACGGATAGTTCAGTCTCGAAACTGTATTTTGGTGTCATTGCGCATTCTCCAATATCTTTTTGCCTTTGTTAAACGCCTCATAAAAATGAGGCCACCTCGTTACAACATCCATTGTTTTTTGATACTCATCCTTGGTTATCATGTAAAAGTTAGATTTTATAGCCATTTCCAGCCACAGTTTAAAACTTTGTATGGTTAGTTTGCACTCCCAATCCTCTTTGATTATTTGCAAATTTCTTTTTACGGCTTGAATCTGTCTTTTATTAATACCCATTCTAGGAGAACCTTGCTTTGCTGCGATCTCGTTCCATGCTTCGATGTATGGCTGCACATCAATATCATCGTTATTAACTCGAGTTTTGGTGTTTGATTTTAAGGTTTTTTGTTGCCCGGTAGTGGACACTTCGCTAGAAGTGGCAATTATCTTTTTATTAGTTTTAATCTTATTATTATTATGTCTCGCTGTGGCGAGGGGGGGGGTCTCGCTGTGGCGAGGGGGGGTATTTTCTCCACCACCCGTGTTTTCAGTAGTCTGGATATCAATTTGTATCTGATTGTTCTGAATAATGTATCTTTTGCCGTTTATGATTTTCCTTATCATCAACCCTTTTGATTCGAAATATTGAAAATATTCACTTATTGTAGAATCTGATTTAATCCCAGTTCTTTTCTTTATCATTGAATTTGTTAAAAAACACTGAGCACCATTGTTCCAAAATTGAAAAATTGTTTCGTAAAAGCGCAGCAATTGGATCGTCATATCAGGTAAATCAAAAATATGTTTTGGTATAACTGCCCAAACTTGATGGTATTCTTTCATTTATTTAACTCCATTTAAAAATTTATAGGCGTATTCCATTCGTGTAACTATTTCTTTTGTAAGTAATTTTGGTGTTGTTTTAGACGACAAGAGAGATTTGTAGAGTTTTTCTAGGATAAGATGGTTGTTTTTAGTGCATTCCATGGTATAATTTCCTTGCATTAGTATGGTTGTACTACATGTTGGCGCATGTAGGGTGGGGAGGGATTCCCCTATTTTCTTATTTTTCCTCTTCTAAACATAACAAATCTAAATCAAATAACTGAGTTAAATATTTAGAAATAAATCTAGGTGATATATTGAATTTATTTTTAAGTTCTTCTTTTAAATTTGTTAAAGAAATATTTTTATTAGTTTGTATAATATATCTAATATAGACTAGCATTCCTAATATTTTTAAATCGTTAATATCTTCGATATCTTTATATTCGATCATTATTCCGGGAAACTTTTCAATCATTCACTTTACTCCACACGTAAAAAATCCCATCTTAAAAAAATGTAAGAAAACTCTTGCGTCATTAATATTATTTGAATAAAATATAGTCATATTTTGACCTACCCTTAATAGGTTGAGTATTCACTGCGCCACGCGCAACGACCGGGTCAGTCCCACAACTGGCCTGGTTGTATCTTGAATTAAAAACTAAATTAGATCAAGGCTTTAGCTAAAATTAAAGCTCATATTTTCGTCGCAACTTTAGCATAGCTTTTTGCATACAATGAAAGCTTCTTCAGGGCTTCTATAGCAACAATCTTTATAAACACAATACGTGCACTCATCATCGCCTATAGACAGTCTTAAATCGTCTACAATTAGCAATACAATCGCCTTTATTAACGACTCACCTAGAAAGGTGTAAACAATGTCATTTTGTTGAAACATGGTTCTCATTTTCCCCACTAAATCTGTTAGGTTCGCCACAAAAATAAGCATAACTTACAGGTAAGTTGCATCGAAAAGACTGCAATTCTTTTAATCTATATGCTTCTTCGGCAGTCATTTTCCTGCCGCATTCATTTGTACAATTTGGCGATGCGCAAAATGTCTTGTCCCTATAAGAACTCATTTCCTTGCCTCATGTACAACCACATGTTTACTTGACTCTATCTTGCTTATGTCAGAATGAGTACCCAATGTCGCGGCAACAACGGTTACCGATAAAATTACAAAAGAAAATAGAGTCAACATCACATCACCTACTTAGGAAAACAAACACTATACTGGAAATAACCACTCTTACTCGAAGGGATCAACGTCGATAACTGCGCTCTCGCTGATTCACATTGCTGTTGGGTGGTAAAATCAATACTGACTGATGAAGTCCCAAACTGACTCCACATCATAAAAAACATTACATAACTAGCCATGTCGTCTCCTATCGCTCTGCGCAGATGAATTTAACATGTTGACCAGAGATGTTTATCTGATTGCCCGCATTGATACATGCTTGATAGCTATCAAAATACACTGCATGAATAGCCGGTTGTAGTAAAAACAATAATACATACCCCATAATTTTCTCCTTTTCTTAGTTAATTAATCTTTTAATGCTTCTAACACTTTGTTCCACTCATATACGTCACAGCTCATCCCTGCTTGGTTTTGTTCTATTGCTTTATTGATCTCTTTTTTAATAATAAAAATACTTCCAGCGTTTAACTTTTCTTTGTATTTAATGATCAAATCAACTACATCCGAGACAATATAAGTTTTTCGCCCTAACGCATATCGAAACGCGCAAAACAATAAAACATCAAATTCCCTGTCGTTCATTTACAATCCTCGTAAGTTATACACGGGCCTTTTTTATCAAAAATAATATCTCCTACTACCTCATCATCATTGTGAAGCTCATGCGCACAACCAACGCACATTAAGCAAGCAATAATAAGCCACTTAGTCATAGTCTATTTCCCAACAGTGATGTACATCAGGAATAAATACCAATGAAGATGTTCCACGAATATCAAAATATTCTTCTTCATTAACCCTGCTGTACTCATTCATCACAAGCCAACCGCCATGAACCTTTGCTCTAGCAGTAACTATGCCGTCCCCTAACAATTCATCATTACAAATGACTTCCCATTCAAATCGCATAATCACCACCACTTAACAATAAAATGAACAATTGTATAAACAAATAATAGCCACAGAAGAACGGGGCTAAATCCCAACAAAAACATAAATAAAACCCCAAGAGAATCAGTAACCTTATACAACCATATTCTCAAAAGTCTCATGTTAACATTTCTAATAATGCGATTTACCTCTTTCCTCACATCTTCAATCGTCATCTTCCCAACTCCCACTCCCTACGCAAAGCTAACAGCGCCTCCGCCAATATTCTAAAAGCCCTCATACTCATTGTAGTGTCTGCTTTCAATGTCCATGGCGCATCCATTATTTGTTCAAGCCTTAAAAAAGCCCTATTAAGTTCGTTAGACTCATATTGCCTTTTAAAGGCCCGTAACATCTCCAATTCATCCTTTTCTGTCATTTTTTAATCCCGTGGACAATGGTTTAAACTTGCTTTTAAGGCACCTTTTGTCAACCTCTCTATCTTAATTTGCGTTGTTATTGGTACATAGCCTATTTTTTTCCAATATGCAAAATTACTATGCGATAACCCATGTAGTTTTTGCATGTTATATCCCGAACCAAAATACTCGATAACTTCTTCAATTTTCATGATTATTCTCCTCAAAATCAGTATAGCTCAAAATACTTGACATGCCAAGCATTCGGCAGCATAATGTAAGCACGTCAATACCGACGAGTTAACTAACAAAAAGGTAGAGTAAACATGAACAACGACTTTCCAAACTACGATACAACACAAGATGAACTTTTGCGTCAAGTTAGGCATTTGAATTTCATACAAACATTGATTGCAGAACATCAGCTTGATATTGAGAAAACTCAGGCTAAGATACTTAATTTATTAAATCATACTAAAAAAGGGCAAGAAACCTACAAGGTGGATATATTTGACGTTGTGATTCGAACGGGATTGATTCGATCACTAGATAAAAAGAGATATGAATGGTACAAGGATTTATTTGAGCCACAATTTAATCCTGTAAAAGTCAAAATGAAGAAAACTTATGAGGTCGATCCGCAAATCGCAGAAATGATTAATGAAATTGGTTCGATACATGATCGAAACATGTATAAAGAAGTCATCACAGAAAAAGACGCAAAACTATCAATGAAAATATCTATTTCTAAGGCTTAATTATGAGTATTTTAGATAGCATTACTACAACAACTCCTAAAGCTCCTAGGCTTACCATTTACGGTAAGCCAGGGATAGGTAAATCAACACTTGCAGCATCATTTCCTAAGCCTTTGTTTGTTCTAACTGAAGAAACGGGTCTAATCGGAGTTGATGCGTTGCCAGTTGCTAAAGATTTCGATCAGTTCAGGACTTACATTAAAGGCTTGTTGCAGGAAGAAAACCTTCCTTACAAAACAATTGTTATCGATAGTATCAGTAAATTAGATGCATTAATTGTTAAGTCTATACTTGATAATGAACCACTTGATAAAAGCGGCAATAAGCCATCAAATTTGAACGCAGCATGTGGAGGGTATGGAGCTGGAACAATGCGTGCGCAAACCATCCACAGGGGCTTTAAGAGCTTTATGGATAAGTTTCAGGAGAGAGGGATCGCCGTTGTGTACATATCTCATCTTGCGGTAACCAAGATTAAGTCACCTGATGCTGAAGACTACGATATTCATTCAATAACAATGAATCACGATCGGTCGCGTGAAGTTTATGTCGACGACGTTGACGCGGTTTTTTTATGTAAGCTCAAATCTTATGTCACTAAAACAGAATCAGGGCGAGATATCATCAAAAGCACTGGCGAAAGGGTTATTGTTACAGGAATGGATGATTCACATGTATCGAAAAACAGATTTAAGATGCCACATGAAATCCCCATGAAGTTTGAAGAGCTGGCGAAATACATTGATTTTTATAAAGGAGAAGAGCTTGAGTGAGTGGACGGAAGAACAAATGAAAATGATGGAATTTTCTGCTGAAGCATCCGCAGGCATGATTAATGCTTTTAAAGTGGCATTAGAAAAAGCAGATAATGGATTGATTAACGAACACGCAGCATTGTTAGTGACAAATATTTTGGCAAGTATAAATTCATCTATTTTGTTTACTTTGGGACAAGGCTTGTCAGATAAGGGATTGTTAAATGAGTTTTACAAAGACATGTTAGAAGTTATCGTAGATAAAACAAGGTTTGCTTTATCACAACATACAATTGAATAGGAGATACATAAATGTCATTTTGGAATAGCGGCGGCGGGAATGTTACAGGTAACCCGCAAGATGCTTTCGTATCTGATTTTACAATCATACCAAATAACACAACGGCACCAGCAAGTATCAAAAGCATTTCATTAATAGAAAAAGAAAACAGGTTTAACAACTCAACAGATAAGTATTACGAGTTCACCTATAAGCTTCTCTCAGGCGATTTTAAAGGACGTGAAGTGGCACAAAAGATTAAGTGCTTCCAAGGAGAGCAGTCATCCATTCAAAGAGCCTTAAACATGCTTAAATTGATTATGGATCTCTGTGACTACAAGCCATCACATGGTGGAGAGCCTACAGCACAGGAATTAATGTCAATGCAGGGTAAAGTGCTTGGGATTAAGATTCGTGAATGGCAAATGCAAAAAGTGGATGGCTCGGGAACAATGGAAGGAAACTTTGTCGCTGAAGTTCACAAGATTGATGATAAGTTTATTACTGAAACAGGCGTGAAGCTAAAACCCAAGATGCCAGAAGCTTCAAAGCATCATGACAACGGATTTGATAACTTTACCCCTGATAATGAGAAAGACGATAGTATTCCGTTTTAAAAAGCAAAAATAAGGATGTTGCATGAATCTGGTAGAATCAATTAATAACTATCTTGCTAAACAACCAATTGAAGAGCCTCGAAGATATTTTGGGGCATCTTCCATTGGGAAACCATGTTTGCGTAGTATTTGGTATGCCTATAAAGGAGTAGATAGTCTGCCAATAGAGCCTAAAACTCAAGTTACATTTAACATCGGCAAATGCTTAGAAGAAATGGTGCTGGAGTATCTAAAGCAATCCGGTGTGTTTGTCATATCTCAAGGGCAATTTTATCAAGATTCTGATGTAATGGAGCTGCAAGGCCATGTTGATGGTGTTATTGTTTTGCCAGATGGTTCTAAAGCAATTCTAGAACTAAAAACAGCTAATGACACGTCTTTCAACCGATTTAAATCTCATGGATTACTGCCGTGGAGTGAAGTGTATTATTCACAGCTGCAGACTTACATGGGCATGTCAGGTATTCATAAGGGCGTTTTGTTGGCACTTAACAAAAATACAAGTGAATTTCATCAAGAGTGTGTAATTTTTGATGAAATTTGGTATGAATCGCTGAAGTGGAAAGCAAAAAATTTAAGAGATGCGATAGAGCCACCCGAGAAAATATCTGGAAATGGAAGTTATTTTTTATGTAAATCGTGTCAATTTAGGAAGGTTTGCCATGAGTGAATATGAAATGTTAATGATAGGAATTGTTGGTGGCGTGTTTGGCGCGATATTAATCATAGCGGTAGCTAAATTTCATTTTTTAATGATCATAAAAGAATATACTAATGCAAAATATTTCTTAAAAGAATCTATTGACATGCGTGATTTAAAAGACGAAGTAACAAAGCTAAGAATACAGGTGGCGGCATTGCAAAGTCAGATGGGTTACAACGAATAAAAAGCTTTAATTACAGCTATTGCCTCATCAATAGAATAACAA
>Ga0214923_10006826_pt1 | contig 12650 bp, 10 predicted proteins | sample LL1510_MetaG_FD_177993 | JGI IMG/M metagenome (GOLD analysis project Ga0214923, IMG submission 177993) | Freshwater microbial communities from Lake Lanier, Atlanta, Georgia, United States - LL-1510 | ecosystem: Environmental > Aquatic > Freshwater > Lake | place: USA: Georgia | collected...
TTTCGGCATATTTTTTTTATTATTTACAAATATATTTTAAATTTTATATTTTAAAAAATATGAAATTTAAATCTTTATTACAAAATTTTTCAAATAATCAGTAATTTTATCTTTAGGCTTACCTCTCTGATTACTTACAACTCTTGTACCATCTTGATTATGTTTGTAATCAAAATTTGAATGAATATGACCACATATCCATGTATCTATTTTGTTTGTATCGAGAAGATAATCTAGGTCACTTGTATATAAGGATATATATCTGTCTCTTTTTTTGCAATTTTGAGTTGCAGTATATGAAGGGCAATAGTGTGTAACAACTACTAATTTATAATTATTTTTATCGCAGTGGTCTATCATTTTTTTAAGATAGTGTAAATCAGAATTAAATTTTTGCGTATATAGTTCATCTGTTATACCAAAAATTCTTACAATAAATTTTGGTATTGGTATTTTTAAATCACTCCATAGGGTACAACCAGTAATACATATATTTTCAACCATTATACTACTCTTGTTTAATACATATAAATTTTTAATATTTTGTTCTATTTTGTATAATCTGCTTAATAACAGGTTCATTCCAATTTGATTGTATTCTTTAAATGTATAGTACTCATGATTTCCAGGTACATATATTACATATTTAAAATATACACATAGTTTACATAAAAAACCTTCTAATTGTTCTATTTTGTATAAAGACCCTATATCTCCTGCTAATATAAGTACATCAGCTACAGGAGTTATATAATCTAATGGATTCGGTATTTCGTCATTTTTATACTCAATATGTAAATCAGACGCTATTTGTATTTCTACCATTATAATTTATAGCTATATTTTTTTTTAAATTTAAAATTTTAAAAATCATTTTTTATTTAAAAGTTGTCTTCGGGTAAGTTATTTAAATCTATGTTTGGTCCTCTCATCTTTCTCTTTACTTGTTGAACAGGTTTTGGTACATTTAGTGAATTCATCATTCCCATTAGATTTGCACCAGTCTTTTTTAATATCATTTTTGAGACTATAAACACACCTGCATTTATTATTATCATAAATAATAATCTTAATTCTACGGGCCATTTTGAACCAGTAGGTACATAAGATTTTTCTCCTAACTCAATTAAAAGTTTTTCGTATTGATTCATAGATAATATTTGTTGTTGTGTAAAACCTTGCATTTCCAAGTTAAAAAAATTACCTAGTAAAAATTCACAGGCCATAAATCCACCAATTAAATATTGTTTGTAATTGTCAACAGTTGAGTCTAAAGACAATCTTCTAACTGTATCATCGTAAGATTTTTTCATAGAGTTATAATCTGTATGAATAGTATATTCCGGTATAACGCCATTTGGATATGATTTTTTTAACAAGTCAAATTTAAATAACATTTCTCTTTTCAAGTCTTCTTCTTCTTGCTCACTCCTTGAAATATTGTTTACGTCTCTTAAATGCTGTTTTCTAACATAGCCACCTTGAGCTTCTAATTCTGCCAAACTAGGAGCTACTTGTCTATTATTTTTGTTTGATATAGATATAGTACTATGATTATCGTAACTTCTCTGTTTGCTATATTTATCTTTTGGTGCATATTTTTCTGATACTACTGATTCGTCCGAGTTATCATCGAGTAGTTCATTTAATCTATCCTCTAAATTATCGACCGATGAATCATCGTCATATTTTTTATTTTTTTTATCCTCATTATCATCATAATCATTATCATTATCATTTTTGTTTGCAAAACTTTTATAAGATTCTTTATCGGAATCTGTATCTTTTTCTATAATTTCTAGATCATCTTGTTTATTTTTCTTTCTATTTTTAATTACATTTCTAAAATCAAAATCATCATCATCAAGTTCTTTATTATCTTCATTGACTTCATTATATTTGTTGCTATTTTCATTTTCATTTTTATTTTCATTTTCTTTTTCTTTTTCTTTTTCTTTTTCTTCATCTTTATAGTCATCTTTATAGTCATCTTTATCATTTAAAAATTTATCCAACTTTGATTCGAAATTTTTATTTTTATTTTTTTTCTTATTTTCTTTATTATCATCTTGATTTTCAATATCAATGTCAATATCATCGTTAGGATCCGGTGAAATACTTTTCTTTGGGCTATATTCTCTATTTATTAAATCTTGCTTTATTTTTGACTTATTTTCTAAAAGTTCTAAATATAATCTTGGTATTCTAGGAAATACTTGCTCTTTATGATTCTCATATTTTTTATCTTCTGACAAGGGAACTTTAATAACTTGAATATTTTGCTGTTTAGTCATTTAGATTACAATTAGGACCACTTTAAGTTATATATTTAAAAATTGATTTTTTTGTTGCGACTATAAAAAATATTTTATATGCAACATACAAATTTTGAAAATCTATTATTAGATGGAGAAATCAACGAAAATATCTTAAATAAGGCACTACTATATATAGGAAAAGTAAGAAATCTTGAATACAAAAGTAGTAATGGTTCTTCTTTTGTATTTATTTCTACTGAGAATAACAAAGCTGTACAATATTTCAACCATCAAAAAATACCTGAAAAAATAAAAAACATTTTTAATGTTATAAATAAAACAGAAAATTTCTATGTAAATAAAAAAATTTATTTTAAGGATAAAACTTTTATTCTTAATTTCAAGCTTAAAAATCAGTTATCTAATTTTATTGAATATAAAAAACCAGATAATATTATTATATGGGAAAAACACGTGTGTTTAAACTCGTATAAAAAAGAAATTTTAATTAAAATATTAAGCAACAATATTATGAAATTTATTTGGGATATTTCAAAGGGATTATACGGGCTTCATTCTCTTTTTATATTACATGGTGATCCAACTATAGACAATATAGGAATAAGAAATGGTGTATTTATACTTTTTGATTTTGATTCATCTAAGATTGATGTTGAGTTTGTATCTTTTAAAAAAGATAATTGGGAATTTCTTAAGTCTCTAAAATTTAATTTAGGAGAAGAAACGTGGAATAATATTTTGGAAGATTATCCTTTTATTTCTGATTCAGATTCAATTATAGATGATATGATTGTATATATGTGTAAAGAAACAAAAAAAGATATTGACATTCTAATTCAAGATTTAAATAATCTTTCAATAATATATTAATTTCAAACCTAGATAGAGGTTTAAAATTACTTTTTTGCTTTTTTACTTTTTTTATCTTTATTTCGTCTACTTTTTCTTTTACTTTTTTTTCTAGTTTTGTTTTTGATTTTGCTTTTTTTTATAGGTTTTTTTTCTTCTATATCTTTAATTTGATTTATATCCTTTAAATACTCTTTTTTCAACCACTTTTTATCTTCTTTTAAAGTTTTGTACTCAATATCATCTTCATTTTTCTTTTTATACATGCTTCTTAAACTATTGCATAACTTTATGGGTCCCATAATTACTAAAGCTTTACGAAGTGATTCATATCTATCCTTTTCGTCTTTATTTACATCATAATTATATTTGACAAGTAAGTTTTTTTGTGTATCCATTTTATGTTATATATTATTTTTATTTTGAAATATTTAAATAGCTATTATTTTCCGTTAGGCATACATTTATGTAACTCCGACAAAATATACAGGTATTTTTTTCTCGTATCCATATTTTTAAACATTCTTTGTGTATTGCATTGAAACAATTTTTACATGTGTATATTTCTTTTTCATTTTCCATATTATTAAAGCATATAGTGCATTCATCCTTAATATTTCGTATTTCTAAATCTTTATTTTTGGCATCATTAATAGCTTTAAATTTCATATTTAAATATTTTTCTGTTAAATAATTACAAGTTATAGTATTATGATTTGTTATAGTATTATCTCTTGTTATATTAAATATTATATCCATTCTTTGTTCTTCACAAAGTTTTTTATTTACAAATGTGTCTATATCGTATATTTTGCCTATTACACATACGACAAAGCATATATGCTTGCAAAATAATTTTTCATGTTTTACATTACTATCAGGACAATTACATGTTACATTTGAATCGTTAATTGTTATTGTGTAAATATTTAAGGTTGATCCTGTTAATTTAAGTATAATATTATCTTTATTATTTACTATTTTTTCAAGTAAATAAATAGTTTGATAATGACACTTAGAAATTCTATTTTTTTGTTCGGTACATATCAAAGGTGAATACATAAGATTATTCATTATGATTTAAAAGATACTGCGTATTATAATTAAATGAATTTATTTTTTAAATTAGTTTTGTACTTTATACCTGCATTTACTTATTATTTTAAAGATGAAGTAGGAATTTTAAAGAATGATACCGAGATTACAGATAAAGAGTATAACATGGTAGTATTTTCATATGGATTTTTATCTTTATCATTTATAACAACAATTATAATTAAAAAGTTTAACCGAAGTCCAAAATTTTGTAATAGAAAATTAGAGATATTTAACTATTCAACAATAGGAGAAGTTATATTTTTATTTTCATACATTGTTTGGTGGCTTGGATTATTATCATACGCATTTTTAGGTGAATATAAAGGTCAAATAATGACAAGACTTGGAAATTGGATAATACTAAATCTCTCATGTACTTTATTTCCAATAGCTAGAAATAGTATTTTTTCGATTTTATTAGGTTTATCTCATCATAAATTACTATACTTACATAGAATATTATCTATTTTGTGTATAGTTTCAGTTATAATAAAATTCATTTCTGTAGCAATAATGTATGACCCTTCCTTTTTATTTTTACTAAAATATAGAACAGAAGGTTCACCTTTAATGGGTACTATTGCGTCGATATTATTTTTATTTTGTGGAATATTTTCTTTAAATACAATAAGGAAAAATTGGTTCGAATTATTTTATTATTCTCATCGCATTTTAAGTGCAAGTATTGTTATATTTAGCTCTTTACATTACATATCTTCTTTATACTATATTTTACCATCAATAATTTTATATCTTATTGATTTAATAGTCAGAATGTATCATACATATGCATCAATGTACATAAGACTAAAAAATGAAGGTGTAGAAAAATATGACACAGATTGCACCTTTATAAATATAACTTTTTTAAAAAAGGTTAAAACATATCCTAGTTGTTATTTTTTTATTTGTTTTTACAAAGATATTTCAAGATTTGAATGGCATCCTCTCAGTGTAGTATCAAACTCATACGATACAATAACATTTTGCACTAAAAATATAGGTAAAGGTAGTTGGACTGGAAGACTTTTTGATCTCGCAAGAGATAACTCAATAATTAACGATAAGAAGGTGTATATTCAAGGACCTTATGGTAATGTATCTATAAACTATAAAAACAATAATTATGAAAATATTTTTATTATAGCAGGAGGTATTGGTATAACTCCGTTAATATCAGTTTTAGAGGACATTAATAATTTATACAAAAAACAAAAATTATTAACCTTGAAAAAGGTTTATATTTTTTGGATAATGAAAGATATTTCTCTATTTGATTCGTTTAAAAAATATTTTATAGAATTAAACAATAACATATTTAAGTTTAAAATATATACAACCAAAAATAAAAGAATTTTTGATAGTTATACAGATAGTGATTCTTTTATATTTTTCAATCAAAGGCCAAATATGCCTTATATTTTAAATATGCAATTCCTGAAAAAAAATAAAAAAAATGCTATTATAACATGCGGTCCCGCTAGTTTAACAAATGATGTTTTGAATATAAGCAATCAGTTTGGAATAGATATATCTGTTGAAAATTTTTAAGCTATTTTATATTTAATTTTAAAAAATTAGATATAATAATAAAAGATATGGCAGTAAAGTGTTATGAATGTGAATATTGTAAAAATAAGTTTAAAAAAGAAACATACTTAACGAAGCATCAAAAAAATGCAAAGTATTGTTTAAGCATACAGAAAGAAAATAAATATAAACAGAAAATACTTAAAGAAGTAGAAATAGAAGTTGTACAAAGTGATATTATATCTGACTTAGAAAAGAAAAAAATAAACGAGATACATGAAACATTTTTAGAATTTGAAAATAGTAAATTAGAACTTGAAGATGAATATAATAGAAATATTTCAAATATATTAGAAAAACAAAATTTAAAAAATAATATCGAAGAGTACTATTCAATTGAAAAAAGTAAAATAGATAAGTTACAGGAATTATATGCTTTATTTGAAAAAAATAAAATTTTAATAGAAGAAAAATATCAAAATCTTATTTTAGAAGAAAATAAGAACTGGAAAGATGATTTAAAAAAAGAGAAATTTAAAGAACTAGAATCAAGTTTTGATTTAATAAAAAATAAAATAAATAATTTAATAGACACAAGTGAAGATATTGATAAAGCCCAAGATACACTAAATCAGTTTATTTTTAATCTTAATGAACATTTAGTTTTTAATGAAAAAGAAGGTGTAACTGAAGGTGCTAGTGAAGTTGTAACTGAAGGTGTTAGTGAAGGTACAAATGAAGTTATTAGTGAAGGTGTTAGTGAAGGTGTTAGTGAAGGTGTCAGTGAAGGTGTTAGTGAAGGTGTTAGTGAAGGTGTAAGTGAAGGTGTAAGTGAAGGTGTTAGTGATTACATTCCGCCAAATAATGATTTAGAAAATAAATTGTTATATCATCTAATAGTATTATTACAGGAACAAAAACTAAGTAAAGATAATTTATTGTATATTATAGTTGAACTTATGAAATATATAAATAATTTTGATGTCAAAGGTACAGATAAAAAGTCTTTTATATTATATATACTTAGAAATTTTATTGATACTAATGAAGACGATATCGAAAATAAAGAAGATATGAAAAGTTTTTTAACAATATTTTCAAATGATTTTGTAGATATAGTTTCTGCTATTAGTGATAAAAAACTAAGAATTAAACTTAAAAAAAGTTGTTTTTTCCCTTTATGTTTTTAAACTTCAAATAAATTTAAAAACAAAATCAAAAGCTTAAGTAGTTAAGTAGTTAAGTATCAAAAAAGAATGTTTGAAATAATCTTCCAGTTTCCTTATCCTTACCAAAATATGTACCACTTTGATGACTTCTTTTTCCTTTAAATAAAATACATCTATTAAACTTATTACCTACTGAATCCACCATATACCACTTATCATAATTTCTTGAATCATCATTTAATTTTTTTATTTGTTCAGCATTTCCTTCCGAATCCTTTTCTATCTTTAATTCTTTATGCATATAAGTACTTGTACCTCCGTCTAAAGGAGCATCTGGAGACATATATATAACAGCTGACCATTCAGTTAAATCTCTATGTATCCAGCTATGCATATCTTCTGTTACATATTGAAATGCAGCATTATATCCTTCTGGCCAATACTTAATCTTTTTACCAACTATATTCTCAAATCTCTCTTTAATATTCGCAAATTCTTTCCAATCTAAAAGACAATCTGTTCTAAATCCTGGATAATTTCCTTTAACATTAAATTCGCAAGTTTTTAGAACTTTTTCTCTAATAGCAATAGGATCTTTATAAAAATTGTCTATAATTATTATAGACATATCGTTATTCCAATTAAAAGTTGAACCAAAATATTTTGAAGTATCAAAGAATTTTAAATTTTGATCAATACGATATACTACATTTGAAGGTGCTTTTTCTTTGGCTCTCAAATTTGCTTCAACTCCTTTATCATTATCTTTTGTGTAACAACATGATATTGCAAATATAAAATCAAAATCATAATCATAAATATGTCTTTGAATAAATAAGTCTCCCAAATTAGGGGTTCTATTTTTTGGAGCCATAGAACCAAATCCAACCACTTTAGCATGATCTTGTTTTTGTTGAAAATATACCATTAATTCATAATAACATTCTAGTCTTTCAGAACATATAGATATACCCATCATTAGATATTTTATTTTATCACTTTCATCTTTTATTAATCTACCAAGTCTTAAGCAACTTATATATAACTCCTGATTCCACCCTTTTAATTCTAGACATTTTTTATACCACTCAATTGATTTTTCAACAGAAAAAGATTCATATGTTTGTGCAAGATAAAAAGTAGCTCTAGAATCATTTGGGTTCTCTTTTAAAAAATCTAAAAATAATTTGGCATCTTCTTGATATCTATTTGGATTTTTAGATGATGCACCTTCTTTCCTTGCTAGATTAAATATCCAATCTATATCATAATGATTATTTGAAATAGTTCCTACCAAATATTCATGTACTGGTTGTAACCATTTATATAATTGATTATTTCTACATATTTGCCATCTTCGATATCTAAGAGTACCATATATTGTATTTAAATAAAATACAGAAATATTCGGTTTTTCTTGAAGTTGAGTATACAATTTATCAACATCATCTTTTGTTAGATAACTTAGTGGGTTATTCATATCCTTAACATATACTTCATCTGCATCTAAAAACACTATATACTCACAATCTTTTCTTGTATTCCAAAAATGTTCCCATAAATAACTCTTATTAAATCCGAAACTAACCCAATCTTTATATATTATCTCACCCTTTTTATCATGTAAAGCCATCCAATTATTTATAACATCTATTGTTTTATCTGTTGAACCGGTATCGCAAATAATATAAGTATCAAATAGATTCTTAAGACTTTCAAACGCTCTTTCTATAATATGAGCTTCATTTTTAACTATCATAAGTAAACAAAATTTCGCCATTCTATTTTTTTATTTAAAAATTATTTAGTTTTTAAATAAGAATATTTTTAAGTGTCAAATCTATTTAACATATCTTTAATATTTTTTAATTCACCTTCAATTCTTTCTAATTCTAATTTTAACTTTATTATATTTCCCGAACTTAGAATTTTTTCAGGCGCAGGTTTGAGAGTAACATTATCCTCACTAGATATTTTTTTTGATATTTTTGTTATATTCCAAAGTTCGGAAGATAATTTTGCATCCATTAAATATAAATAAGGTAAATAAAAATATCCTTTATCTCCCCAATCTTCGCCCCAACTATTTCTAACTATCCACATTTGAGTTTTATCATTATAACCTACAACTAGTACTGCATGACCTCCAAGACAATTTTCACTATCTGTATCTGGTATAGGTACTATTCCTGTTTTAGAAACTTCTTCACTTTCAAAAGATTCATATATAGAAATGCCAACTACAAAAGGATGTCCAGATGCTAAAGATGTTTTCATAGAGTTCATATCACAACTTATATTATGAACTGTATAAGCTCTATGTTGTAAAGCATCTAGATAACATTTTTGAGGTGGTTTAACTTTAAAATTTTTAGTATCATAAGGCCAATCTTTTTCATTACACACCCCGTATGTTTCTAAAGTTTTAATTCCATCCGATAATAAAGCCCCAGAATCTTCATGTACACTATTTTCTAATAATCTTTCGTTATAGTATATAAATAATCGAGATGGTACAAAAGTGTTACTAGTACCATCTTTAATTTCAAAAGCTGCAGCAAGTGCTTGTGCTGTGCAACTTCCAATATTTCCTTGGTCATAAATTACAGGACATTTATTTCTTAAATCTACCTGTTTTGGAAGTTTTTTGATTTCTAAAAATGATTTTAATTTTAATTGAGATGTAGGCGCTCTTTCTATTTTAAGATTATAAATTCTTTTCATTTATTTAATACAAGATAAAAATTATGTATAATAATCTAAAAATCTTTTTTCTTCTTTAACTAATTTATATTTTTTTATCATATTCAAACCTTCTTTTATATCTTCATCCGTAATTATAAATTTGCAGCTTTTATCCATAGTAAAAACTCTTTTTGAATGAACCAATTTGATTTTCGAAATAAAAGTTTCTATATCACCTCCCGCGTTTTTGAAATAATGTTTGTTATCTTCAAAAAATTTAACAAGAGTTTTTCTGTCTATATTAAGATCCCATTTAGTATCCGCAACTAATTTTATAAAAATATCGGTTAAATCTTCACTTGTATACTCGTCTATTTTATGAACCCATGGAAATCTTCTTTCTAATCCTGGATTTATAGATAAAAAACATTCCTTAACCTCTTTTTCATAACCAGCTATAATACAACAAAAATCATTTTTATGTTCGGATAAAAATCCGCATATAGTATCTACACACTCCTTTGAATAAGAATCTTTATCTTTTTGACCAGCACCTAAGGAATAAACTTCATCTAAAAATAAAACACCTCCTAAACATGACTCTAATATTTTTGTAGTTTTAATAGCTGTAGAACCTAAATATTCTCCAATTAAATCAGACCTTCCAGCTATTCTAAAAATACCTTTATTCGATAAAATACCAATATTTTTATAAATTGACCCAACTATTTTAGCAACGCTAGTGTTATGGGTTACTGTAAAATCTCCTAATAAAAATCTATGATTTCCGTCAATAGTAAATCCGTAATAATTATCGACTTCTAATTCTTCAATAATTATTCCAGTATTTAAAGCATCTTTAATCTGTTTTCTTTTATGTGCTTTTTTTCTTTGGATTAAAACCGGAATTTCATCTAATCCATCCCCGGATATATAAATCCTGTAGTATAAATGTTTAGTTTTTGTGCTTGTATTTGTAGCACATTTATATGATTCTGAAATACTTACATAAAATCCCAAAGATCTAGCTAAAAATACTATATCATCTGCCAATTTCTTATTTTTTTGTGAAATTTCATAACAATTTCTAGAAAGGCTACCATCAGAATCTAATAAACCAGCCAATAATTTTAACCTAACTTCTTTATCATTTATTTTGTATATATCTGGTATATGCTTATTATTTAATAAATTAAGGCTCTTTAAAACTTTCATTAACGGATTTTTGATAACATTATTTCCAACTTCTGAGTATATATGTCTTTCTGAATTTTTTTCCTTAATTACTTTTATTACATAATCATAATTTTGTCTATGTGCTAAATATAACCCATATTTATGCAAATTTTCGTATAAATATTTCAGTATAACTGAATCTTGATTGGTTATTCCTGTATTACTAGATGTACCATCTCCCAACCAAAGGCCTAATATATAAGGGTCAAATTGAATTTCTTTTTTTTCAAACTCTACACCAACTTTAAATCCTTTCAATCTTGATTGAGCGCTTTTACTTAAATTTAGATAATCTAAAACTGAAATATCAACTATATCATACTTTTTATATTTTTTATTATTAATATAAGCATATGTGTTCTTCTTTTCCATTTTTGTTAATTTTAAAGACAAAATATGACTTTCATTGACAATATATTCATCTCCTTTTATCTGTTTAATTTTATACATTTTTTCTTTTCCTCTTGCTAAACTAGTAACATTTCTTATAGTTGAATCATCTCCTAATAACTTATCTCCAATTTTTATATCTTGCACCATTTTTATAGAACCATCGTACATTATAACTGGTGTATTTTTACCTAAACATTTTCCTGTACCTGGTTGACCCAAAATCATAGTATGCAGGTATTCCTCATTTTTATTTTTTAAATGCATACTTTGTAAGTAGTATATAGTTTGATAAAAAATAGATTCTTTTAAGGTCTGCATACCTATCATATTATCTAGTTCTTCTAAAGATTGAACAATATTCCACAACATAATACAATTAATATTTTTATAAAACTTATTTTGCTTACCAATTGCTATTAAATCTTTCAGACAATTTATAGGAGGACAGGGTTCTATTTTAATTATAGGCCTACGAGGAGTAAATTTTATCTTTTTTTTTTCTATTTTATTCTGGTTATCGTCGTCATCTTCAGAATCACTATAGATAATTTTTCTTTTAGGCATTTTAATTATATAATTTTTAATTTTAAATTATATTTTTTCAATAAAAACTCTATAAGCTTTATCGAGCATGATAATCTTATCTTTAAATTTATCTAGAAAATAATTTACTCCTGCAAAAGGACTATCAAGCAAAGATTCTTGGTTCATTAAATAATCATCTATACCTAATATACCTCCTTTATTCAACAAATTAAAACTCAACACTAAATCAGTATAGGAATCCATTAAAGTATGTGAACCATCTACATATATGAAATCAAACTTATTATTATTTGAAATCATATTCTGTAAAATATTCGCCGAATCTCCTTTGAAAACATTAATATTGCTGCTTAAACCTGCAACTTTAATATTGTTGTAAAAAATATTTTCAATGTTGTTATTTTTTATATTACTCATGATTTTATAATCTCTTATAACACCATCATTAAAAATTTCTTTCTCATCATAATCTTCCCATAAGTCTATAACATTTCCTTTTGAATTTGGTAGATATTCAAGTATCTTTATAATAGATGTACCTACAAATGTACCTATTTCTAACACATTAATTTCTTTATTAGTATTCTTCCACTTAATATACTCTAAAATTCTAATGTATTGTTCATATGCTCCAATATTTGGAGGTAAATCATTTGTCCAATTGTACATTTCTGCGTAGTTAAATCTATGGTCAACATTTTTATGTAAATTATAGGACAAAATTTGCGGAGTATATTCCGGATTTAGTTCTTTAATAAACATATTACTACGATTTTCCCAACTCATATTTTTTGCCCACTCATAATTTCTTTCAATAAGTTTTTCTTTTAATTGTTTATTGTCAATTGCATTAAATAGTTGCGAT
>Ga0214923_10006827_pt1 | contig 12649 bp, 27 predicted proteins | sample LL1510_MetaG_FD_177993 | JGI IMG/M metagenome (GOLD analysis project Ga0214923, IMG submission 177993) | Freshwater microbial communities from Lake Lanier, Atlanta, Georgia, United States - LL-1510 | ecosystem: Environmental > Aquatic > Freshwater > Lake | place: USA: Georgia | collected...
TTTGAGTATTTTGGTTTATGGTATATTATATTACTTGACATATCAAAATCAAATTCCTCATCTTCATATACAATTTTTGCATCTATTGTTCTTATACAATTATTATCTTTAAGCATAGCTACCATACCCATATAACTGAAATCTAACACACATTTATCTCCTCTTGGAACAAGATAAGCCAAACGCATAACTGGATTAAGTGTAATCGAAGTTCTTGCTACATTAACTACTGCATTAACTATACTTTCAGTAGTACATTTTTGTAACATTGGATTAGATTGAAATAATTGATTAGCAAAGCCAAGTTCAGTTTTTGCTCTTGCTGGATTAATAAGTTCAAATTTTGCGTAGGAATCTTTTATCGCAGATTTCCAATTTTCTATATTGCTCATATTTTAGTTTTTTTTAGATTTTAATTTTTTTATTTTCTTTGATTCTTTATCTTTTTTATCTTTTAATTGCTCTTTTATTTTTTCCTTTTCTATAAAAACACCATATATTTTTTCAAAACGTACACTATTGATTTTTCTTAAATTTGATAATAAACCTATCATAGAATTAAATTCGTTAATTTCAAATTCTAATTTCGTATCATAAAACATAGTAGCTAAATGATTACTAAATTTTTTATAATTTGATTTTTCAAAAAGTTGGTTTACTTGTATAAGCGATGGTGGGGTATAAATTTCTGAATCGGGTTTTATTGATGACATATTTCTAATAATTCTTTGATAAGCAATTTGTATAAAAAATAAGTCGTTACTCATTAGTTCATCTTTCATTGATTCTTTTATCCAGCTACAACAAGCAAAGATTCTTGTGTAATTATCTGACCAACTTATTGATTTTATACTATCGCTACCATTTTGAACATTTTGTTTAGTTATAAAATCACTAATAAGACCCTCAATTACTTGGTTTTCATCAATTTTTTTTTTTTCAACAATAGCTTGTAATTCAGAGTGCAAACTTTCATTAATGCTTAATTTAATTTCTTTTTTCATCGCTTTATTTTTTGTTAATTATTAATAATAGCGAATGTATATATTCTATTTCTTTATTTATCTGATTGTTGATAACTTTTAAATTGTTGATATATCCTTTCAATTTTTCTTTATGGTTTTTTTTTTCATCTATTGACATACTATTAAATCTTTTGATAGTAATTGAGTTTTCTTTCATTTTTTTTTATTTTTGGTTTGTATTTATTTTATTTATTTTTTACCCAACTTAAAATGTTATTAAGATATTTTTTTCTTTTAGTACAATCACATTCTTTAAGATTAAACCATTCTTTAAATCGTTCTTGTGTAACTCCAAATTTTTCAAGTGTTAATTCAATAAAATCTCCAAGTCCAACTCTTTCAATTTCTTCTAATGAAGTTTTAGAACCTATACCTTTTTGTTCTAAATCTTTTATAACACTATCAATTTCCTTTTTTATTTCTTTGTTTATTTCATTTTGATTCATAAAAAAAATTAAAAGGGCAAATCATTATTAATATCTAAAATATCTAAAGGTTTATTTTCTTTATTTTCAAATTCTTCTAATATATTATTTTCTTGTTCTAATCTAATATAAGGTTCAGTAAAACATACTGACATATATTTAAGTCCTTTTAAAGAAGTCCTTACCCATAAAGCAATTTCCATATCTTTATTATTTACATTTACTTTACCAACATAATCGGGGTGGTTATCTGCTTTTTTATTTACATTTTTAAAAATAGCACCAGTATTATTTTTTTCCATTTTTTTTTATTTTTAAGTTTTAAGAATAATATATTTTTTCAATTTTTGGTACATCAATAAAATCAGCACAAGTAGATTTTAATTGACAAGAAGAACATTTTTTCAAGTTGGGGTAGTTCTTAAATCCATTTTGTAATTCTCTATTAAAAAACTCTAATCCCATTTTCATATTTTGTTCGTGGCGAATAAAAGTATCACTATCTACTTCAACCTCATAAATTAAACAATCAATCTCATTACGATTAGAAAATACAAAGAAATAAAAAGGAACATCGGTAACTCCCCATTCTTTCATAGCTAACATTTTATAGTGAACTGCTTGTATATGTAATTTATCTTTTTGCTCAATGCTTTCTGAACTCCAACCATAGTCAGTCCATTTATCATCTATTAAAGAAGTTGTCTTAATATCAATTATACACTTTTTACCATCTTTTAAGGCAATAACATCGGCAATACCACTAAAGTTATCATCTTTAAAATTATAATCAATCTCCAGCACTTTAAATCCATATTCTTTAATTATTTTATCGTAGTTTTCTTTTTGCTTTTTCATTCGTTCATAGCCAACTGATAAATTTCCATTTTTTAAAATTACTGGTTGAGGTGTATGCCCATCTCTTGCTAAACTACCAGTACACAAGTATTCAAAATAATTTCCTAATTCTTGTAATTCGGTACTTTCAAAAGGCATTTTATAAACATACTTTGCTCTTATAATTGAACCACATTCTAATCCTTGTTTATATTCGTGCAATATCTTTAATAACGATTGCGACATTTTTATTTTTTCCATAACACTATTTGATTTTATAGATATGTTCCATTTTACCATATATTCCCATAACCATTTTATCAGTTATTTGTAAAAAGTTTTCTTCATAGCATAAATTTGACATCGCCCTACGAATAGAAGTAAGAGGTACATTGTCATCTCCAAAAATTTTATGAATTTGACTTGCTGAAAAACCTTTATGATTTCCATTTTCATCTCTAACTAAAGGATTTTTAAAAATATCTTTAATTATATGTTCTTGGGTTAATCCTTTTTGAATTGATTTTAATAGTTGATAACCATTTTCATTATTGGTATTATAGTAAGTAGCCATTTTTAAAGTATTTTTAGGTTAGTATTATTTAGTTGTAATAAAGTTTATTGCAGATGTACTTCCAGCCATATTGAAAGAATAAGTTTCAGTTCCACAAACTGAATCATTTACTCTAATTTTTAATGTACTACAAGTTTTAAAAGCAAGTAATATATCACTATTTTCAAGTAAATTATCTATAATCCAAACTGCTTCTTTATCAGAACTAATTGTAGCATCTACACTAAAATTCTTTGCTACTCCATTAATTAAAAAAGCTAAATCTATTATTGGGTTTTCATCACAATAATATCCACCTTGCATATAAAATACAATTTCTCCATCTACATTTTCTAATTTAAGATATTCAGATTGTTTTAAACTTGTATGACATATACGATAAGGTGCATCAAAATCATTTTTTACACTTTTGTTAATCCATTGAGCATTTGCATTTAAACACAACATTACTCCTACACTCATTAATAATTTTTTCATTGGTTTTTGTTTTTTTGGTTTGTACTTATTTATTTATTGATTTAATTTTTCTTTATGCTCATTCATAATGTTTAATAGCGACATATATAGAGTATTCCATTCTATACCTTTGCTTAACATTTCGTATTGAGTAAACTTATCTTTTGTAATTTGTAATTTTAGTTTCTCCTTGTATGTTCTAATCATATTTAGGCAACAAGCGAATTGATTATTACTTTCACACGAATAGATAACTTTAATTATATAGTTATACTCTTTCCAAATGATAGTAGTGTCCTTGATTAAGGTAGGGGTAGTCTTTGTTAGTGTTTCCATTGTTTAGTCTTTTTTTCAGTAAAGTTAATAAACTTATTTTAATAGCAACTATATTTCATTTTTATTTTCATTTTATTTTCATTTTATTGTATGGAAACTATTTTTTTAATTTTAGTTTCCTTTATTATTTTTTCATCAGCATAAATTATTTCCAGTATATAATTATTATTATCTATTCTCTCAATAATTATATTGTTATTTAAAAATATGCTTTTGTTGGCTTCTTTGACATCTTGCATTATTGCAGTAAATTCTAATTGTAAAAATTCTGCAATTTTTCTACTTGTTAAAAAAAATACAAATGAATCACTAAAAGGAGAATAGCAGATACTTTTTATTTTGTTTTTATATAAATATAAAGAATCATTATACTCTAAATCAATATAGTCAATATGATTTTCTTTGAGCATAGCTAAAGAGATATTAAAAAGTTCTAACATTATAAATTTAACATTAGATTGCGTAGTCCTTTGAGTTTCTTGTATTTTTTTCTTTTTTTGTAAAAAAGTAGAGTAAGTTTTTATCATCTATTTTTATTTTGGTGGTACTTTGCTTTTTCTCTTAATCTTTTATGACACAATACTCGTAGATTTTTTATAGTTCTATATTCAAATGGATTAGAATTTATAATTGTAATATCAAATAACTCATCTAAAGTCTTATCTTTAATCATTGGAGATTTTTGCATCTCTCTAAATACCTCACTTAATTTTACTCCATAGATATATTCAACATCAAAAAAACTAAAGTCTTTAATTTCAACTTGTCGGAAATTCCGTTCAGTTGGGTGCAGTCGCAAATTGCGACCACAAGTTAATCTATACTTATGAATAAAAATTAGGGAGAAACATATTAAGATAGTTGTAATTGCAAAAGTTATCATATTATTTTTTTTAGTTGGTTAGTATTTATTTATTATATTTTAAAAACTGGTCTTTTAAAAACTTTACTTCGGAATCTATAATGTTAAAAATACGTTCTTTATCTGAATCGGTATAATCAAAATAAGTTTTATTAGACATTTTTGCAAGTCTATCAGTTGCAGTTACAAATCCTATTAATCTATTTTCTAAAATTCGATTAAACTTTTCTTGCTTTGTTTCTTTTGGTTTGTGTTTTTCTTCGTTCATTTTTTTAATTTTAATTTTGGGTAAATGTAAAAATAATTATAATATAAAATCAATTTATTTTTACCATAATTTATAATAATAATCTATATTATTATTTACATAGTCAGTTATTTCACTTTTCCATAGATATTTTAATTCAGCAGTAATATCTATTTTAGCATCATCCTCATAATCGTATTCAACTTTAATATCGTAAAGTTTTTCACAAATAAAAGTTCGTATTTCTTCTCTACCTAAATGTATAACATCATAGCCACCCTCGTTTAGATAATCGCCAATTTCTATATTAAAGTGGGGATAACACATTCCAGTAACATACCCAGTTAAGTGAGTAAAAGTAATTTCCCAAGCAGAAAAACCATTTTTATCTTTGATTTTATTAATGTCTATATCTTTCATTTTTGATATTCAATAAAATAAGTTTTATTATTTAAAGTAATAGGGTTAAAATACATTCGCCTTTTTTCAAAACAATAATCCCATATAAAATTATCACATTCTTCTAATGTAGCGAATACCTTATAGCTAAATTCGGAGTGCATTTCACTTATTGCGTGTTCAAGGGTGTAAGAACCATTATTGAACATTTCTAATTTACTACGATTTTTCATTTTCTATATTTTTAGTTTTTATTATTTTATCTAATAATTTAATCTCGCCTTTATTAAGAACAATCATACTTTTATATTGTAACCAAACTAAATAATCTAATGATGCTCTATTTACTTCTGCACCTTTATATTTTCCTACATTAAAATAACCACCATTCAAATTAATAAAATTTGATTTTTTTTCTATTGTTTGTATTGATGCTTTTTTTATTTCTTTAAATGATAATTTTTTTAAATCTTTTAGTTCCTTACTTAATTTTGGTTTTTTATAGTAGTGTTTTCTCATTTTCATTTAGTTTATTATATTCATTTAAAAATTCCTTTAATCCAATAAGCATTGGTTTACTAACATTTGTTTGAAGATTAGTTATATTAAGTCCATATCTATTATTTATCCAATTAATATATCTTTTCTTTGTAATTCTATGCAAATTTTTGTTTATTAATCCGTTGTCAGATAAAAATTTCCAGTATAAACTAAACATATTTTCGCCTTTAGTTCCAGTTCCAAACTTTTTTTCAATATATAAGTAAAAATTTAATGTTTCTTGTGAAAAAGGACATTCACTAAATTCATTTAAAATAATTTGTTTTTGTTCAATAGATTTATTTGTTTCCATTTTAATTAAATTTTATTATTTAAGGTTATGTCAAGTATTTCAGAATAACAAAATTCATCTAATTCAATATCATCTTCATTACAAATTATACCATTTCCATCATATTCTTCATCTTGTAGATAATGAAATAAATACCAATCATTAACTATTTTTATAATTGTTAGTGGTTCAAGTTTCAAATCTTCTATTGCATTACCACTATAATAATCTATATCGTAATCGCCAGTAACAATTTCCTCTAAATCTAAACCATTATCAGTTTGAAAAATAAGTGGTATAGATAAATACCAATTCTCTACAATACTTCTAACTTGTGAATAATTTAATTCTAATTTTTTTATAGTTGTGTTTTTCATTTTCTTTATTTTTGTAATGGGAATTTATTTAATTTATTTTTATAGATTATTTTTAAACATTCAATACAACCAACTTCTTCTATATCATTCCATCTTGCGTGATTGGTCGCTAATGCTGGTGTTTTGCATAGATTTCCACCATCTACTCCAAATCCAGTCTTATATGCGTGAGCAGTATTACTCCATACATTCCCTTTATTTCCATAAATAAAGTATTCAGAACTTAATTCTTTAATGTGAATTTTTTTTAGGTTTTCCATAGTCTTTTTTTTGTTTTTAAAATATGTGTAATTCCATTGAGTTTTGAGTTTCATTGTAGGTATAAAACCAATTATTGTAAATGATACTTTGAGTTATCTCTAAACCAGTTGTTGTATTCAAATCGTTATAGATTGAAATTGATTTTGGTCTTACTATTGAGCCACTATTAATCTCGTATCTTAATTTGATTTTGTTATACAAGTTTTTGTACTGCACAATGTTTAATAACATTTCAATTTCTTGGTTTCTTAATACTGCAAGTAAGACTTCCATTTGTTTTTCTACGTTTTTTTCGTTTTCTGATTTCATTTTTTTATTTGTTTTAATTGATTACGAAACAAAAGTAAAATATAAATAAATTATATCCTAATTATTTTCAATATATTTTCAATATAAAGTGAAAATTTAACATTAGCTTAACATTGGAATAGCTGAAAGTCTTTTAAACACTACAAAATTGAAATAACAAAAAAAAACCTTTGCAGATTTCTCCACAAAGGTTCTTTATATGAATAGAAACTAACTACGAAAAGACTAATAAACATAGTTAATCGCAAATATAACAAAATAATTGTAACTTTGTTAAAATAAAAAAATTATGAATATAGAACTTAACGATTTAGCTTACGGAAATTTAAACCACGACTATAACCTCTTATTAAATGCTGATAACGAGTTTACAAAATTAAAAGATAGTTTTTTAGACTTTCCTTATCCACAAATAGAGGAAACAAAATTAGAAATAGAAAATTTAATATCGCAACAAGAAAGTGCTATAAAAAGTAAAAATTGGGAGAAACAATATACTTTTATGCAAACTGCTGATAAGAATTTAGACAAATTATTTATCAATTTCTATTTAAAAAATGAATTAGTTTTTGACCAAGAATTTTTAGCAAAATTAAAACTTGATATTTCGGGTTTAATTATGCAATTAAAAGACTTTTATCAAAGAGCAAGACCTTATCAAGTAGCTTATTATACGGAACAAAATTTAGTGCCTTTTAATAGTGCAAGTGCAAATACTCCATCTTATCCAAGTGGACATTCAACACAAGCATATTTTATTGGACTGGTAGAAAGTTTTAAATATCCACATAAGGAAAAAGAAATTAAAAAGTTTTGTACTATGATAGCTAAAAGTAGAGAAACAATGGGAGTACACTATGAAAGTGATACTGATTTTGGTAAAACTATTGCTATTGCATTATCAAAACACCCAACAATTATAGACTTATATTTTAAAAAATAAAAAATGACTTATACTTTTACAATAGCTTGTATTTCTGCAACTGATATACTATATTTTAGCTATTCTGATATTAGTGGAAATGTTGTACAATTTAATTTAAGTAGTGGACAAACTTTTACCTATATTGGAACTTATCAACCCTTTTTAATAGCACCTTATCCTAAAAATTTATTTAATTTTACTACAACTATAAGCTAAATGTTACCTACAAAAATACAACCATACATAATTAATGTAACAAATTTATCTCCACTAACTGCTTTTCCAGTTACACTTTTAGATGCTTACAATACACTATCTCCAGCTTATAATAGTCCAATTTATAATACTTATGTTATCTCAATAGTTGTAAGCACACCACCAAATGAGTTTTTTCAGTTTTTTTATGTTAATGTTAATGGGGGTCTAACATACTTTAATTTATTCCCCCCAGCTACTTATACCTATATTGGTCAATATCCACCATATTTAATACCAGTTTTACCAACAACCCCTTATGGATTTCAAGCTAATGCAACACAACTTGTTCCACAACCAACAATACCAAACAATACACCAGCTTCATATCAAAATAATCAAAATATAGTAATAAATATGAATCCAAATATGAATAGCACATATCAAGAATTTTTGGAAGCTACAATGACAAATCCATTTGCTATTGGTAAGATGTTTTTTTCTACTAATAATGAAACACAAATTGAAGATAGCATAGCTATTAATATATTTAATAAAGATGTTGATGGTAATGATTATCAAAAAGTATTTGAACCATTTATAAACCCTTATCAAGCAAGTTTAGAGGGAGTAATAATTGAAAATAAGCAAGTTATTGATGGATTTACTGGAATAGAAATTACAAGTTTACTACCATCAACAAGTGTTGAATTATATTTATATCCACAAAAAAGAGCAGTACAAAAGTTATCAAAAAATAAAAAGTTTATTGAAACTTCTGAAAATAAATTAGCATTAAAGCAGAAAAATTTACTTAAAAAAAATAAAAGATTTAAAAAGTATATTGCAGAAAAAGAAATTGAATTGTCTTTAATTAAAGATGAAAGTATTGTTGTTGGAAAAAGAGTAAAGCTATTATCGGAAATAAAAAAATTCGCTGAAAATACTGATAATCAATTATTTTATAAAAAAAATAGCTTAAAGGAATTTAATGATTTTGTAAAACAAGCAAATAGAAGAACAAATAAAAAAGTTATTGAAAATTCGCAAAATCAATTACCACATAAGAAAGAAAATAGATTAAAGCAATTTAATGAATTTTTAGAAAACATTAAAAAAAAATTAGACTAAATTAAAAATATGTATAAAGCAGTTATTTTACCCTACAACTATTCGGCATTAGAACCATTTATTGATGCTGAAACAATGAATATCCATTACAACAAACATTATCTTACTTATTTAAAAAATCTTAACGATGAATTTAAAAAGCAAAATCAAAGGTTAATACCTATAAAAAGATTGATTTATACTATTGATAATTATTCTCAAATAATGCGAAACAATGCTGGTGGTTTTTATAATCATTCATTATTTTGGAAAATGCTAAAACCAAATAAAATGAATAATAGTAATTTACCTACTGGAGAAGCTAAAAAATTGATAAATAGAGATTTTGGAAATTACGATTTATTTAAAAAGAAAATTGAAGAACAATCTAAAAAAAGATTCGGAAGTGGATGGGTATGGTGGATAATGATGCCTAATGGTAAAACAAAAATTATAGATACTCCATATCAAGATAATCCTTTAATGTATTTTGATTGCACAATTTTATTTGGATTAGATGTTTGGGAACACGCATATTATTTAAAATATCAAGCAGATAGACTTCAATATGTAAGTAATATCTTTAAAATAATAAATTGGGATTATATAAATGAACAAATTAAAAGCTAAATTATAAAATTAAAAAAATTGAAAAAAGTTGCATTAATTGGTATTTCTTTAATCTTTATTTATTATCTATTTTTTCATAAGAAAAAAGTAGAAATTAAAGACAAAGTAATTATTGAACCTAAAAATATAAAACAACCAACTGAAAATGATGTTATTGGTCAAAAATATCAATTATTAGAAGAATATAAAGGTGCTAAACAAGTTTATATCGCTGGTAGTATTTTTCGTAAAAGAAATGATGACAACAAGGTTGGGAATAGTTATAAGTTAGAATACAACAATAATGCAAATATGTTTGATGTAATTCCAATTAGCTTATTAAATAGATTATAAAAATGCTTTTAATAGCTATTTAATTATAGCATTAAACATATACCAAATAATAAATGAATAAATAACTATCAATGATAGTATCAAAGTCTTTATAAGTTTCATATTTCTATTTTACAATTTAAACCATAGCTTAATATAATTGATTTTACTTTATTGATAATCAATTCATTATTTGTGCAAAATATACAATCAGTTTTCCACGAATGAAAATCATCTTGTAATTCATCTGCTATTTCACTCATTAAGGCAAAAGTAGTATATCTAATATCATTATAAATATCAACTAAACTATCATCTTGTTGTTTTTTCTCAACTGATTTCCATTTACCATTTTCATATACTCTATATGTTCTCTCTTTACCTAATGTAGATAATGCAGATAACCTTGCTACTTTATATTCCTTTTTTTCAATACCCTTTAGATATGTTTTTTCACTAATATAACCTTTGCGATATGCTATTGACCAATAAGCATTATCTAAATCAATACCAACTATTGACTTACTGGTATCAAAGTTTTTATTTTTAAAGTTTGTAGGCAATTTATCTAATGGAGTAATATCATTTTCAGATAAGTATTTTAAAACATCAATTTTTACTAAACGAAATAAAAATAGACCTTGCATAAAATTAGAACTCTCACTAAAAATAAGTTTAACATCATCAAAGATTATTTCTTTATAGTTTAGAGAATATCTTGTTCTAAAAGTTTTATTTAATTTCTTAAATAATTTTAGTTTTAATTCAAAATCGGTGCTAAATTTTATAACTTTTTTCATACTTAAAATGGTAGTAAGTCTGATGATTTACAATCTAATGCCTTGCATATTTTATATAATGTCATTGTGGTTATATTATGTGTACCTTTTAAAATCCTTGACCATATTGAGTGGCTATAAAATCCAGCTATTAATGACATATTTTTATAACGCAATTTTTTTTCTTTTTTAATTTGTTTTACTCTTTCTCCAATATAATTAGGTAAAAGTATTTCTTTATTAAAATCAACATCAACTAAAACTGATTTTGTAAATTTTATTTTAAAAGTTTCTTTTTCTATCATTTTTTTATATTTTTAGGTTTATTTATTATACTATTTTAAAATAAAAGCAAGGAACAATGATGTATTCTCCAGCATATTGTGATTGAAAATTTTTAGTTACTGAAATTTTAACTTCATTTATATATGTTTCTGCATCATCTATATTATTATAATATCCACATACATAAAAACCACTATCTTTTTCAATTTTTATAACTACTAATTGTTGTATTTTATCCATATTGAATTACTTTATTAATCCACCTTTTTCTAATTTTCTTGTTAATTCACTAATATCTTTACTGATTTGAGTTTGTTGTTTCTTAAACTCACTTTTACTAATTAATTTATTTTTTACCATATCAATTAACTTATCTTCTCTTTTTTGTAAATCATCAATTAATTTACGAATTTCAGCAACATTATTTTCAGTAGGTTTTCCAACTTCTTTTTTAGTAATTTTTTTTAATGTAGGTTTTACTGATTCAATTTTTGGTAGTAATTTCTTTTCTGCCTTTTTTGATTTCTTTTTTGCAAGTTCTTTTAACTTTCTTTTGGTATCAATAAATTCTTCTCTTTCATCAACTATTTTTTGCATTTCAGCACTTATTTGTCTTTGTTCAATAACATCGGGAAAATCATCTTCATTTCGAGAATCTCCCCAAAACGCAAATTGTCTTTTTGCTTTGCCTTTTTGACCTTTTGTACCTACAAATGTTGCACCCGAATCATTTTCAAATTCAATTCTTAATTTTTCAGTAAATTCTTGCATAATACTACTATCATATTCTTTAATAGTACCTACAAAACTTAATCTATTTTTTGCACTCTTAATAACTATTGGTATTGTCGGATATGTTTGTGAAAATTCAATAACGTATTCCCCAATATCATACCAAGCATATTCTCCATCAAACCAATAATTAGGAACATCAATAGCTTTTATTTTTGTTACACTTTCCTTATATTTTCTTTGTGTTGGCTTTAATAATACTGGTTTTGCTTCGGCAACTGATTCAGCAGTAATTGTCTTAATACTTTTATCTCGAAACCCCCCATATAAACTACTGGCTTTTTGTTGAAAGTCCTTTAAATCGTACTTAAAATCGTTTTCACGAGCATTTTGGATTAGCACTTGCAGAATCCGATTATACTTTTGAACTCCAGTATGATTTTTTTTAACTTTTTTACTCATAGCTTACAATTTTACAATTACCCAAACTTTTTTCCGACACAACCCCCCATTTATTCATTTCTAACGAATTATTTTTATGCAAAACATAGATTATATCCACTTACATACTTAAACACTCTTAAATCAACTCTTTTTATGCAAATTTTTAATTCTCCCATACAACCCATACTCTTTTTTTACAATACTCACTCTTTTTTTTTTTTTTTTTCTTTTCTTTTTTTTTTTTTTTTAAAAAAATAAATTTATTATTTTTTAATTTTTATTTTTTTTTTTTTTTTT
>Ga0214923_10006829_pt1 | contig 12648 bp, 14 predicted proteins | sample LL1510_MetaG_FD_177993 | JGI IMG/M metagenome (GOLD analysis project Ga0214923, IMG submission 177993) | Freshwater microbial communities from Lake Lanier, Atlanta, Georgia, United States - LL-1510 | ecosystem: Environmental > Aquatic > Freshwater > Lake | place: USA: Georgia | collected...
TCGGTATGCCCCTTCAAGGGTTCACCAGCCAGAGCGGGTTTTGAAAAACAAAAAGCACACAGAGCCAAGATCAAGGAGAGAGATTTTGTGATGGATTTTTGCATGAACTCATCCTAGCACACGAGAATCCAAACTCGCATACCGTTTCAAAATGAGATCGAAAATCAATGCAGTCATACCCCACATCCGCTCCTGGCCCCAAGTGAACTCCGGCAAAACGAGACCCGAACCACGAACATTCCGAAACTCCTCTTTTCGGGTAGCCCTCAATTCCACCAAAGGAGCCCAACTGGCATGAGCAACTTCATGCGCATCCAGGCTCAGCGCCGACGCCCGAACCTGGGGCTCTGCAAACGCAAGAACCGGCGAGACCCAAACTCCACCACTCACCGTGGGGAGCCCAGGCAAGAGGCCTATCGGATGAATCCCGTCGCGATGAAGTCCGACTTCCTCGCGTGTTTCCCGCAGAGCGGTCTCGATCAGGTCACCTTGATCCTGATCCTCCACTCCTCCACCCGGAAAAGCCACTTGATCCGGATGAGTCAACACGGTCGAGGAGCGCTTGAGCAAAAGGATCTCGGCCGCTTCAAAGCTTTTTCCAGAAATGAGGGCAAGCACCGACGCCCGACTCAGCTCGCCTGCCCCTCCCACAGGAGGAGAGTGAACCGGAAACGGAAACCCCGGCTGACTCAATTGCTGAATCTGCTGAAGTGCACGGTAGAGCTCATTCATTCTTCAGGGAAATTCCGAATTTCTGTGCTTTTCGATAAAGAGTGGCTCGATCGATCCCGAGGATCTCGCTCGCCTTCGACTTGTTGTAGTCCACCTCTTTCAATACCTTTAAAATATGGAGTTTTTCCATTTCTTCGAGTGACCGCTGATCCGTTTCGGACAGGACCTCACCCCTTCCAGAAGGCGTAGGTTCGGCCGATCCGCCGGAACCCAGGAACTCAAAATCATCAACTGAAAGAACCGAGCCCGAGGTCAGGGTCACAGCCCGCTCGATCTGATGCTCCAGTTCACGAACATTACCGGGCCACTTCCAGGCTTGCAGGGCCTTCAGGGCATCGGGAGCGATGGAACGAATCGCCTTTCCGGCCTTCACGGAATACTTGCTCAAGAATACCCGCACCAATTCTGGAATGTCTTCTTTTCGCTCCCGAAGCGGTGGGATCTCGATCTCAATGACCTTCAGTCTGTAAAAGAGATCTTCACGAAATCGTCCCTCAGCCACCAATTTCGGCAGATCCCGATGAGTGGCCGCGACAATCCGAACGTCTACTTTCACCTGACGATTCGATCCCACGGGCTTGATCTCGCCTTCCTGCAAAACCCGCAGCAATTTTACCTGAAGGGCGGGGGTGATATCCCCAATCTCATCCAGGAATAGGGTTCCTCCACTCGCCTCCTCGAAAAGGCCCTTTTTGTCGGATTGAGCACCCGTAAAAGCTCCTTTCAAGTGCCCGAAAAGCTCGCTCTCCAGCAGGGACTCGGTCAAAGCCCCGCAATTCACGGCAACAAATTTCGCAGCCTTGCGATCACTGTTCTCGTGGATGGCTCGGGCAACGAGCTCCTTGCCGGTGCCACTCTCGCCGTGAATGAGTACGGTGCTGCTCGAAAGGGTTGCGCGCGCAAGGGTCTTGTAAACCTCAACGATCTTCGGAGTGCTTCCGATCAAACTTCGTGGAGGTTCGATCGACGGAGTTCCCGCTCGCGCCTGATTGGAGTTCCGCAATACTTCAATATGCCCCACCGCCTTGTTGATGAGCGAGAGGAGCTTATTCAGATCGAACGGTTTTGAAATGTAATCAAAGGCCCCTTTTTGGATCGCCTCAATGGCGCCTTCCATGCTTCCGAATCCGGTCATCAGAATCATCACCACTTCAGGGTTCACTTTTTTGACCGCCGAGAGCAGAGAAAGTCCGTCGGATTCTTCCATTCGAATGTCGCTCAAAATAAGCTGGATCGACTCGCGCTTCATTCGCTCCAGAGCCTGGTCGGCATTTTGAGCAAGCACGACCTCAAAGGACTTCCCTTCGAGGAATTCCTTCAACATGTTCAGAGTCACCCGATCATCATCCACTACGAGTATCTTCATGTTTCTTCCACTTGCGGCAAATTCACCCGAAGCAGGGTCCATGCCCCTGACTGGGATTCCACCGCGATCTGACCTCCGTAAGAATGAATGATTTCCTGACAAATGGAAAGCCCCAAGCCATGCCCTTCACCCACCGGCTTAGTGGTGAAAAACGGTTTGAAGACCCGTTTGATATTCTCATCCGAAATCCCCATTCCCGTGTCACGAATCTCAAGGCAAGCCATGCGACTCACGGGGTCCGACGAAATTCGAACTGCGAGTTCGTGAGCGGAATCCTTTTCTTGGGATTTCTGCCTCATACTGTAAATCGCATTGTTCACCAGATTCAAAATCACCTGCTCAATCTCGATGGGAACCACCTCTACCGATACAGGCTTGAGCACTTCTTCCCGGTAATGGATCCCGTTCACCTGCAGCGAAGGCTGCACCAGGGCCACCACATGATCCACCAAGTCCTTGATCGGCACCCGCACCCGCCCCGCGGCGATGGGCTTTCGCGTGGTGGCAAGGAACCCTTTTACAATGTCTTCAATTCGCGAGATTTGACCCGAAATGGTCGCAATTCGATCTGAAATCGCCTGAAAGTTGGTCTCAGGCACCAATCCCTTAAGCCCCATCTTCAGGAGTTGAACGTGCCCACTCACGGAGTTCAAGGGAGTCCCGATCTCATGAGCGAAACTTGCGGTGAGCTGGCCCATGACCGCGAGTTTTTCGGTCTGGATCAAAGACTGTTGGATCTCTTGGAGCTTGCCCGACAAAACCGCATTGCTCTCTTGCGCCTCGCGAAGCTGACGTTCGTTCTCAATGGCCCGCCTCAACAGAAAACTGAGAACCATGATCAAGAGGATCGTGCTCAGAAGCGCAGCTGCGATATTGATCTTGAAAAGTGTCGACTGAAAGGCCGAAACGAAGCCAAGAGAAACGAGCACCTTCAGAACCGCCAGGTTCGGCCCCGACTTGACCGGATACAGAATGCTCCACACCGGAACTTCATCCTCAGACTCGACCGTTGCGCGAATTCCACCGCCCAACTCAATCGAAGGCGGCACCAACATCTCTTGATCCTCGATACTGGACGCGAGATAGACCAATTCTTTGCCGCCCGCCCTCGGAGCAATGACATCAACCCTGAGAATGCCGGGCTGGGCGTAAATCATTCTCTGAATCCGGTCTTCAATGAGACGCGAAGCCTCTGGCTTTGAGAGCAATCGACCCGACTCGATTTGATTGGCCAGATTTTGGGCAAATGACAAACCCACCTGCCGGATTTCTTCATAAAAGGCTGGCTCCATCACCTTGGATTGGGCGAGCCCCACCACTACCGAGACCGGAAAAATCACCGCAATCAAGATCAGGATGACTTTTCCCTGAAGATCAGGAGCCCTGAATCGTTTGAAGATGGCTTCAAAAAGCATGCGCACAGGCTAGCACAGTCCCGGGTCGGACCCAAAAAAAAGGCCGCTCACCCATGAGGGAAAGCGGCCTTCATTCAAGCCCGAGATCGGGAATGAATTCAAGACTTACTGATGGTGTTCGCCTTCAGCTTGACCTTCGTGTTTTTCATGCTTCTCGTGCTTCTTGTGCTTCTTGGATTTTTTGCCGTGCTCTGCTTTTGCAGGAGCAGCAGCAGGTTCAGCAGCAGGCTGGCTCATTGCAGGAGCTGCAGCAGGAGCAGCAGCTTCTTCAGCGAAAGATGCAGTGGATGCGAACATAACCAGAGCGATTACAGATAACAGTTTCATGTGAATCTCCTTAAGATTGGTTTCTACTGTTTAGAAGAAACCTCAAAGGATGAGAGTCATAAAAAATCAACCCTCCCCACTTTGAGCTTTCTTTGCATTCAAAAAGAGCACAAACCATGCCATAGTGAGGCCGAACCCCCAGCTCCAACCCATTCGAGATCAGGACTCTCGAAGGAGTCTGGCTCGGCCAAGGTGTTGCAGAATTCCCCACCCCTGTTGCAACTCTCGCCGAATCTCCGGACTTTAACCCAAGGAACGAGGATGCTCATGATCAACTCTCGACGATTGGAACTTCTGATAAAACGCGCCGATCTTGAGCGCCGCACTCGGGAATTCTTTTGGGGACTCGACTATCATGAAGTTCGCACCCCTCTGATCGTTCAGAGCCCCGGAATGGAGCCCCATATCCGTCCGTTTGAGATCTTGAGCCCTTCCGGCACTGCATCGAAATTTTTGCATACTTCGCCTGAGTTCGGAATGAAGAAACTCCTCGCGTGCGGAATGCCACGGATTTTTCAGATTTGCTCGTCCTTCAGAAATGAGCCCCGCTCGCCCGAGCATCATCCGGAATTCACAATGCTCGAGTTTTACGAAACGCACCTCAGCCTGGAGGGGCTACAAAACCGAGTTGAAGCCCTGTTTTCAAGTCTCGCCCTCCATGTTCACGGCAATTTGCACTTTGAGAGCGCGGGGACCCGGCTTTCGCTGAAGGGACCCTGGCGCCGATTCCGAGTGGTCGATTTGTTTTCTGCACATTTGGGCGTGAACCTTCGGGAACTCACCGAAGCCCGGGCCTTGGCAGAACTCTGCCGAAAGTACGGACTGCAGGCCGAGAATCAAGAGCCCTGGGATGACCTGTATTTTAAACTTTGGCTGAATCTGATTGAGCCGAAGCTTCCCGAAAACGAAGCCTATTTCGTCACCCACTATCCCTTGAGCCAATCTTCGCTCTGCAACCCGGTTCTCGATGAGACGGGTTTCGCGTGGGCAAATCGTTTTGAAGTTTATATCGGCAGAACCGAGCTCGGAAACGCCTTTGATGAGTTGCGGGATCCGGCAAAGCAAAGAACCAATTTCTTGAAGGACCAAAAAATCAGACGCGACACTTATGGAACAGAATGGCCGGAATCCCCGATCGATGAGGAGCTTTTGGCAGCAATCGAGAAAATGCCTCCGACATCAGGCATCGCCATCGGCTTAGACCGCCTATTCATGATCTTGCTCGGCGCGCGAACGATCGACGACGTTCTGTATCTGCCGTCGTTCGTTTAGCGACAGGGAGAAGGATTCCCTCTTCTTAGACCACTGCTAGGATTTCAGGGCTTCCTGAAGCTCACCGCGCTCAAACATCTCGGTCACGATGTCGCAGCCGCCAATGAATTTACCCTTGATGAAAATCTGGGGAACGGTCGGCCATTGAGTGAACTCTTCGAGCGCGGTCCACATGTCGTCATCCGAAAGCACATCGAAAGATGCGATCTTGCTCACGCCTGCGGCTTTCAATACCGCAACGGCGCGCGCGGAAAATCCGCACATCGGGAATTCCGGCGATCCTTTCATGTAGATCACCACTTCATTCTGGGTTACGAGCTTTTCAACTTCATTCGTCAGGGGATGTGCCATTTCTATTTTCCTCCAAATTTTTGGTATTGCGCGGGCGTATAGGTTTTCATCGTGAGCGCGTGGACTTCTTCCGTATCAATTTCAGCCTTCAAAAGACCCATGATCATCTTTTGTTGATCGATCATCATCTTGCCTTCGAATGCCGGGCTTACGACCAGAACCTGGTAATGGTCCATCGTCCCCGTGAGATCGGTCACCTCGACGTGGGTATCGGCATGAAGAAGCTTGATCCGGGCCTTGAGTTGTTCGGGAGTCATGCGGGATTTTTAGCAGAAAACCAAGAAAACCGGAAGCAAGCGATACACGACACCCGAAGAATAGGTATGGCCGGAGAATACGAGTAGAGAATCCCATTTATTCTGGGGTTTTAGCCTCCAAGCCGCGTCCTGCGGCCTCGCTGCCGTCAATCCGGACTCGCGAGAGTCGGCCAAAACCCCAGAATAAATGGGAATCTTTACTCAAAAACCCTGAACCTACCCATTCTTCGGGGGCGGGTGGAATTTTTTTCCGCCCTCGGGAGTTCGAGCTCTCTTGTGAATTTTATTTAAATATCAGTAGTTTAAAAATACCCGATTGCTTTTGTCAGGCATAACTTCTTGTTATCACTGCATTTTTTTCTCAAGTCAAAAAGGACACCGCCGATATGCAGATTGTCGGGCGATTCTCGGACTGCCTGATATCGTGAAGGATCACGATTAACTCATGGAAGAATACCTATGTTGAATAAGGAGACTAACCATGGGTTTGCGTATCAATACTAACCTCCAAGCGATGATCGCCCAGCGTAACTTGGATCAAAACCGTAGGGCACAAGAGGGCTCACTTGAGCGCCTCTCTTCTGGTAACCGAATCAATCGAGCAGGCGATGATGCTGCAGGACTCGCGATTTCAGAGCGGATTCGAGCATCCACCCGTTCCCTCTCCCAGGCAGGCAGAAACGCCCAGGACGGGATCTCGATGATTCAAGTGGCCGAAGGTGGAACCAATGAAATCTCAAACATCCTTGTACGGATGAGAGAACTATCGATCCAAGCCGCTTCCGACACCATTGGTGACAAGGAAAGAAGCTTTATCGACAAGGAAGTTCAGCAGTTGCGTTCCGAAATCGACCGGATCGCCACCACGACCGAGTTCAATGGCACGAAACTCCTGAATGGATCGGGCAACAAGCTCGAAATCCAAGTCGGAATCAATAACAATGCAGCCCAGGATCGCCTGGTATTCGACGCTCAACAACAGAACGTCGGAACAGAATCCCTCGGAATCGAAGGCATCTCGACTGCGAACAAACAATCTTCTCAAGAGAACCTCGCGAAACTCGATTCAGCGCTCACCCGCCTGAATGAGAACCGCTCGGCTCTCGGCGCACTCCAAAACCGCCTCCAGTCCACGATCAACAACATCGGGACCTACCGCGAGAACTTGGAAGCCGCACGCTCCCGGATCCGTGACACGGACATGGCCGCTGAGACCTCTGAACTGACCAAGAACAACATTCTTGCTCAGGCCGGTATCTCGGTCCTTGGCCAAGCCAATGCGAATCCGCAACAAGTTCTGAAACTTCTCGGCTAAGACCCCGAGCGATAGACAACCATGGGATTGAGTCCGGATGACTCATGATACGCACACTCCGCCTGGCGGGGTGTGCGCTCCCTGAAAACGCGAGTGCATATCCCGCCGGGTCGGCAGTGAAAGCTCCGGCCAAAAGGTTCAAAGCCTTTACAAAGCGATATCATTCGAGTTATTACACCAGTCCTATTTATGTCTCGCTCGGTGTCTAGCCCCGATTTCAGGTACGCCCCCTCGAAGAACATCTACTGGGAGAAGTTGAAAAACCTCCCGGCAGAACTGAGCGGACTTGCGTACACCGACCACGATACGGAAACCCACAAAGGAGAATGGAGAACCCGCTTTTCCGCCTCTCCCGCAACCGGATCCGGATCTGGAATCCCCCTGCACGTCGAAATCGGCTGCAATGCGGGACACGTGTGCCTGGAATGGGCACGCCAGAATCCCAATGCGCTTTACATCGGCATCGACTGGAAGTTCAAACAGATCTACCGGCTGGCCGAAAAATCAAAGAAGTTCCAGGTCCGAAATCTCCTGGCGTTCCGGGCGAACGCAGACCGACTCCCCTTCATGTTTGCCAAGGGCGAGATCGATTTTCTGCACATGTTCTTTCCGGATCCCTGGCCCAAAAAGGCCCAGAAGAAAAACCGGACCGCGGACCGTGAATGGCTTCTCTCGATCGCTCCCCTGTTGAGCGAGACGGGAATTTTCCATTTGAAAACGGACCATGCCGAATACTTCGAGTTTATTCTGGAAAACCTCCATTCCCTTTCCGGCACCTTTGAAATCATCGAAATGACCCGGGATCTTCATGCAGGCAATCCGAATGCGAAGCTCCTCACCATTCCCGCCGTCACCCTGTTTGAGCGACTTTTCATAAAAGACGGACTTCCCATTCATTCTGTAAAGGTCCGAAGGAAAAATTGAGCTCCTTGAAACACCTGGTGCTAGACTCCCGGATCAATGAATAGACTTCTGATTCTTCTCACCCTTGGTCTCCCATTCCTGATTTATGATCAGACCTTTGCCAAATCTTGCTTTGATAAGACCTTCTGCTCCACAGGACTTGCTCCAAAATTCATCCTCTGCGGCCGGGGCATGGACTGCACAAAAAGCGTGGACCGGGGAATGAACTTTAAATCGGATTGCACGGTTTCGTGGTGGCTCGGGGATGCAAAAATGATGAAAAACTACTCGGTCCATCAAAACACCCTCACGATTTTAAAACGCCCAGGCCTCGAGGAAGAAACGGATGAGACCTATACCCTCTCTCGCTCGGGAACCCGTCTCACCTCACGATCAAATCCAAAATGGGTTTATTCCACGTTAAAGTGCAGATGATATCAAATTTCCTGATTTTTTAGCTCAAGTATTTTTGACGCCCAGCCGATACGCCTGCAGGTATGGATGAATTCGAATTTCAGAACAACCTAGGCGAGAACCTGCTCTTTAGCTTTTTGGGCGGCATCTGCGCCATCATTGTGGGGATTGCCATCTTCTCTCCCCCGAATTTCGATTCAAAGCCAGATCGAACCCCTTCTTCTGAGGGCCCAAAGACCGAGTGGGTCGACCTCATGGCCGAAATGCCCGTCCTGGACTGAGCTGAAACACCCCCCCTAGCGCTCTCGCTCTTTCTCCTCGATCCACTTCGAAAAATATTTCCGTGAATTCATGAGCTCATGCCTCAAGATCCGACTCCGCCAAACCGGCAAGATTCCCGCGCGTTTCCTAGAGAGCAACTCATGAATCCTGGCCCGAAGTCCAGGCTCCACTCGCTCGCGTGAAAAGTCGTTTTTCATCAATGCCAACGCTTTTTCATGCTCGCGGCCCCATTCCTCTGAATCCTGATACAGGCGAATCGCCGCCTCAATGAATCCTTCAGGACCGCCCTGATGCTCAACCACCCGCCCCGGAAAATCCTCCGTGGGGCGCGAGAGCTCGATCAGCCCTTCGGCCCCGATCCAAGTGGTTACCGCCGGGACTCCAAAGCGAAAGCCTTCCAGGATTTTACCTTTTACTCCGGCTCCGAATCGCAGAGCCGCCAGATTCACACGTGCTTTAGAAAACACCTCCGCTAGGCTCTTCGCATGCCCCATGACCTCGATCCCCGAATGGCGATCGCGATTCCAGGCCATGAATTCCTCAGAGGGGTACGCGCCATAAACACGACATCGCGCACTCGGAATCCGCCTTCGAATCCCGGGCCAAATCGACTCTCGGAGAAACCGAAGCCCATCGGCATTCGGTGCATGCCTGAAGTTTCCGATCCACACAAAGTCCGAGCGATCCTGAAATCCTGCAAGAGCTTCGGGATGCGTCGGAGGATCATAGAAAAACGGGATCCATGCCTGTTTTTCAGCTCCGATCCCGAACCCTTCACGCAGAAGGCGCTCCTCGAAAGAGGAAACCACAAATGAAAAGTCCGCGCGCTCGATGGCAGCGGTCTCGCGAATCGCGGTCTCGGTCTCATAAAAGCGCTGAACAAATCCCCGAGGAATCTCGCCCTGTCGCGCCCGCTCCCGCGCGCGTCTCACCAGATGCAGATCCTGAGTTTCGATCAACACCAGCGCGTTCGGGATCGCCTCATAAACCATGGCCCCGAATTGTTCTTCCAATAAAAAGCGGTCAAAGAGCACGAGTTCCGGATTCATCTCGCGCAATCGGTCCAACCAAGACCAGTCATTCAGGGGCATCGGAACCCATTCCACGCGTGGCGGAGTCTCGATCCTACCCCAGTCCTGCTCACCCTTGGGCTTGGCGGGCGAGATCAACGAGACCTTTTCGAAATCCTGCAGGAGGAGCTGAATCCACTGCATTTGGCGGACGCCCGCGGCCGAAGAGTCGGGCTCTGGCCAAACCGTGCTGAAAATCAGTGCGTGTCGATTCGGCTTCATGGTAGCCTGAACGTACTCTATGGGCCTTAAAATCTCATCGGTTTTCTTGCTCGCATCACTCGCTTCGGCATTTGCCCAAGAGGAGCTTCCCAATCCAGGCCCGAGGTCCGAACACGAAGCTCGCTTTCTGGATCAAAACGCGCGAGATGCCCTGGATAAAAAAGATTTCAAGCAGGCCGCTCGAGATTTCAAGCGGCGAGTGGACCGTTATCCAAGCCTTCCAAAAACCGAAGACGCCTACTTGGGACTGCTGAACGCCCTCCTCTCGGATCAACAGTATTCCGAGGTCATGAAGTACGGGCAAGAGCTCGTTCTCAGGCGTCCAACCGAAGCCATCATCAACCAAGCACGTGCCTTCATGGCAGAGGCTGCCCTAAACCTGAAGAACTTCTTGAACGCTCGCACCCTTGCTACGGAATTGCTTGAGCACAGTCCGGATTCCAAGCAAAAGGCTCTGGCTTACACCGTGCGATTCCAAACCCTGCTCGAAGAAAAGCAGTACCTCGAAGCCCAAGCCGAGCTCGACCTGCTGCGTGAGCTATTGGAAAAGGAACCCATTGATTCCTTTAATAAAATGCTGCCGGGACTCAAGATGAGTCTGACCACCCGGCAATGCATCACCAGTCACCTGCTCAAAGACAAGACCATTACCGAAGAAGAAACCCTGGAGTACTTCTCGAAAAAGAATTTGTGTTTCAAGACAGCCCTCCCCCTTGCGCAATCGGTTTTGAACCCCACTATCATTCAAGACTGGTGTGAGTCGTTCACGTTTTTCAATCATGAGCTCCAAAAGCTCTCGATCGACGCCTACCTGAAAGAAAGAATCGGCAAGGATCTGAAGGTGACCTTCGACTTTGCGAAAGGAATCCAAGAGGATCTGGTGAAGTGCTATGCTCCCTACCAAGCCCCGAAATCCAAAAAACGAGCTCGCAAGAGCCGTCATCGATCATCATGAGAAGATCGAATCCTGGTTTCTAGAAAAGTTCAAAACCACCCCTGCTCCTTTTTACTGCTCGGTAGACATCCGGGACTCAGGTGAAAAAGTCGCTCCCGTAGATTGCAATCTTTATCCTGCGGGCTTCAACAACATTTGCGAAATCGATCTCGCCCAAGCTTCGATCATTTTGAAAACCGAGATTTTCAAAATTGCCGCAGCGATGGGATCAAGCTCGCCCCCGTCCAAGATCGGCATCATTCCTGAAAATCATACCGAGAACCGATTCTATCTTGAAAATCTCCATGTGCTCTCTTCAGTGCTCGATGAGGCGGGCTTCGAGGTCGAGATTCTTCGATTGGATCAGGAATCGGATGCTCCCCTGAAACTCACTACCGCAAGCGAAAAGACCCTCACTCAATTTCCCGCCCGGGTTGAGAACGGCGCCCTCCGCTCGGTTTCGGGATTCACGCCCGACTGGCTCATCCTGAATCACGACTACTCCCAGGGATATCCCGCGACTTTAGATCAAATCTCGCGACCCGTGCTCCCCAGCCACAAGATGGGGTGGCACCATCGCAAGAAAAGCACCCACTTCATTCACTACAACGAGCTCGCCCGGGAATTCGCTGCCCTCGTGGGCATCGACCCTTGGCTCATATGCATCGAGAGCGAGGCCGTGGGTCCGGTGAACTTCAGCGAAGGCCTTGGAGTTGACCGGGTGGCCGAAGCGGCAACCCGAATGCTCGACCGCCTCAAGGAACAATACCGCACCCATTCGATCGATCGAAAGCCCGCCCTGTTCATCAAGAACGACTCAGGAACCTACGGCATGGGAATCATGGTGATCCACTCGGCAGATGAATTGATTTCAATGAATCGCCGAACCAAAAACAAAATGAGCATGGGCAAGGGCAAGACCCAGATCGATCAAGTGCTGGTCCAAGAGGGCATCCCCACTCAAATGGTGACCGAAGGCTCGACCTCAGAGCCCGTGATTTACCTCATGAATGGCCACCTGATCGGGGGCTTCATTCGAGCCAACTCCGAGCGCGACGATCTCGACAACTTGAACAGCCAGGGAATGTTCTTTAAAAAGCTCTGTTTCAAGGATTTGAGTGAATGCCTCGAGAACCGTGACTTCGGCGACCTTCCCGTCCTCGAAGCCGTTTATGGCGTGATTGCCCGACTTTCTGCGCTTGCTGCCGCCCGCGAGATCAGGCAGACTCTCGGCCCATGAGCCAAACCAAGACCTCTTTCAAAGGATTCGGAACCAACGCGATTCACGCGGGCCAGGAGCCCGATCCACGGACCGGCGCCGTCATGGTGCCTATTTACCAAACCAGTACCTTTGCCCAGAGCTCGCCCGGAAAACATACCGGCTATGAATATGCCCGTACGGGTAACCCGACTCGGACCGCGTACGAAGCCTGCGTCGCAAGCCTTGAGAATGGCAAGTACGCTCTGGCCTTTTCATCAGGCCTGGCCACCATCGACACGCTCATGCACACGCTGAAATCGGGCGATCATGTGATTTGCAGTGACGATGTGTACGGCGGAACCTTTCGCCTCTTTGACAAGGTCTTGAAGCGCTTTGGGCTTGAGTTCACTTTTATGGACTTGAGCGATCTTGCTCGGGTTCGGGCTGCATTCAAACCCAACACCCGCATGCTTTGGATCGAGAGCCCCACCAATCCAATGCTCAAGATTTTCGATATCAAGGCCCTGGCTGCACTTGCACGCGAGAAGAACGCGCTCAGCATCGTCGACAATACCTTCATGAGCCCG
>Ga0214923_10006833_pt1 | contig 12645 bp, 14 predicted proteins | sample LL1510_MetaG_FD_177993 | JGI IMG/M metagenome (GOLD analysis project Ga0214923, IMG submission 177993) | Freshwater microbial communities from Lake Lanier, Atlanta, Georgia, United States - LL-1510 | ecosystem: Environmental > Aquatic > Freshwater > Lake | place: USA: Georgia | collected...
GCCGATCGCTAGATGGATGATCGAGAGAACCCCCGTTTCATTTATAATTGTCATAGCATTATCGATATCGCCAGGGTCATCATGGATAGGCAGTCGAATGAACTGTTTGTATAGTTTTGGTTCTCTCATATCAGTCGTACAATTCACGATCAAGTCGAATTCATCTGCGTACTTGATGGAATTTGCACTACCAACATATAAAAAATCACAAATCTTGACATACATGCTTTTAGACGAATATTATATTACCTGTATATTATATATTATGGTTAACGGTGAAATTAGACGTCTTCCAGTTGAACCATATGATCGCATATCAACACGGAGAATAGGTTCGATTTTTCTTGCTATTGAAAGCTTGGAATTATTCAAGGGTGTGAGTTTACGCATTACCTACATGGATATTAATGACGTATACGTAGAATCGGAGATAATTACATTGAGTACAGAAGACTATCTGAAGTGGGGTACTGAGGATATTTTTATTTATAATTACATATCAGAAAGGAAGGGATTCATTATAAAACCCACGACAATAACTATGGATACAGTACCGGTGGCTACTGGTACGGTGGCTACTGGTACGGTGGCTACTGGTACGGTGGCTACTGGTACAGAGGGGGGGTCGGCTACTACGTGGCCTGAGGCCGATGCTACTGAACCGGAGGAGACAGTTTAGAAGACAATATATATATATATATATATGTATATATGGCAGAATTCAACACATATAAGAAAAACCGAACGAATGAAATCATTTCAAAATATACAAGTGTTGCAATAAAATCACTCGATAAATACACCCAATTAATTGCAAAAGTTTTCAACATTATGGAGCTTAATAAGTTACACGATAATATTTCAAATTTGATACAATCATGTGAAAATGATTACAAGGACTTACGACAGAAGATCGAGGCTGATATTGAGAATATAAGAATGCCATCGGAAATTAATATAAACGGGGGTACGAAGAAAGCACTATTGGTGGGTATAAATTATACAGGTACAAATTCTCAACTTGCAGGATGTATAAATGATGCGAAGAATATTTCCGAGAAATTGGTAGAATCAGGGTTCCAACCGACTAACATTATGACGTTAACTGACGATACACTTGATAATCTTCCTACCGAAGCGAATATAATAGAACAGTTTACGAAATTACTAAAAGATGCAACTGACGGCGATTTTATAATGTTTACATTTTCCGGTCATGGAGCTCAAATTGAAGACACGAATTTCGATGAAACTGATTTCAAAGACGAGGTTTTTATAGGTATCGATGGGGGGTTAATAATTGACGGACATATAAAAAATATCATCAATCACCATATGAAACCCGGAGTCACCTTATTAATGTTATTCGATTGTTGTCACAGTGGTACTATTGGAGATCTGAAATACAATTATATGAGCTACTCCGAAAACTATAAATATACAGAGACTAAAGGGGATGTGATTCTAATTAGTGGATGCCGTGACGACCAGACTAGTGCGGATGCATATATAGACCAACAATCACAAGGTGCGATGACATATGCATTTCTCGATACTTTATCCAAAGATAAAAATATAACATGGCGACAGTTAATACAGAATATGCATAAAACCCTGGTTACGGGTCGCTACAAACAAATACCTAAGCTTTCATCTGGTAAATTTATAAATATAGATACTAAATTTATGCTCGCATAAAAATATAATAGTATTCTGATATAATAATAATCTATGGAAAAAAAACGTACATTATCGGATGAATATTATTCACGTTCTCCAAATACACAAATGATTATAAAAACTATGGCACAGACGATACCGACGTCTAAAGTACATATGGATTATTCAAACACCAATAAAGATGCATATTATGCATCATCGCCAAGGACTAAATCCAATATGGAAATGTATGGTTTGGTACCACTTACAATATTACGATCATTAACAAAAAAACTATAATTATTTACATATAATTATTATTTAAACCCTTGAAGAATTAAAATGGGACGAAGTCCCATTTTTTCTTAAGGATTATGACCGATAAGTTTCCAAACGGACGCTGAAAGCGTCCCATTTGAAATCTTCATCGGTTTACACTTCACTCTCATACCAATAGGATGTGTACTCACTCGCAACAATCCCGGCACTCCATAAACTCATTGTCAAGTTGGTATCTATCGCCGCACCGATAAACACGCGTTCGAGTTCATTTACATGCTCTGTGCGAATAATTCGTTGTCGGTCTATGCTCGTGCGCATCTGCTCTATGAACTCCGCACGAATTGTGTCGGATAGCTGTCGCGAGTTATCCAACCATTGATCTATAATATCCGCTCGCGTGTTGCGGTCCAGCGTCTTCTTTGGCGGTGCTTCACAGATTTCCGCACGACACATCGCGCATGTGCCGCGCTGCCGCATATCTTTCACAAAGCAAGAGACACAATACGTGTGTCCGCATTTGATTTTCACCATTTCGTCGCCGATTTCATCACAACAAACGATGCATTCCTGCGGTTCTACTGACAGTTCATCCCACACGATAGCGTCGTCTCCTTCTGGTAGACGGAATCTCGCCGTCGTCTCGGCATCAAATAGGTCAGGCAATGCAAGTTCTGACTGACAGGTGCGAGAGTTGTGCCCGGTCTGTTTGCAAATTCCACAAGGCATGTTGATATTGGTATTGGTATTGGTATTTGTATGAGGTTGCTTGATATGACATGCGTCAGAAACAATCAATTTTACATAAACGCATATAGAATTTGTAGAGTAAGTTGCAATATACGATGAAATTATCGATTCTTGTGAACGGTTGGATCAATATACATCACAGTTATGCCATTGTGAACTGCATGCAGTTAATACATTTCCACAAAGTTCTCGGCGATAAACTCGAAATATATGTGCGAGAACCGGAGTATTACGCAGCGCATTGGTGTAAAAATTCACAGTCAATATACAATGAAGAATATACTGAAATCCTGAAACAATTTCGACAATGGAATGGAGAACACGTTGATCTTATTTATAGTATTACATTCCCATATGATGTCTCTATAACCGGTGATATTCCGAAGTGTATATATTATACGTGTGAACTCAAGCAACTTGGTCTCCTATATTTCAAACCGCAGTTTGCGGCTAACCAAGATATAAAGACACATTTACACGCGCATCCACAATTGTATTTTGCCCCACCGAGCGTATGGACTGCTATCGGAATGGAACTCGAATATAATCTGCTGAATTCGCGTAATCGCATAATTCCACATGGAGCGGATACTAATATTTTCAAACCGATTCCACGCGGTGTTCGCGATAGAATACGTGCGAATCTTGGTGTATCAAATGACACTATATTACTCGGGTTATTCGGATCTATGACACAGAATAAGGGGATTCATGTCTTATTGGCGGCGCTTCACGACATTGTATTTGTCAAAGGTAGAACGAATTACAAGTTGCTTCTGAAAGGAAACAACAATTTATATGAATCGCAACAATTGGTAGAAAAGGTACTGCAGGAATTACAGGTACCAAATGAAATACTCAATCATATCGTTTATATAGGCCACACGTTCACATTCGATACATGTAACGAGATGTATAATATTGTCGATTTGTATGTCTCGCCCTATCTGGCGGAAGGGTTTAATTTATCTCCACTCGAGGCGCTAACTGCGGGAACACGAGTTCTAGTTCCTCTAACAGGTAGTACAGAAGAATATATGAAAGATATATACAACAATGGAGGGTCGGATTTCATAACATACGTAAAATCGATTGTGATAACAAACCAATCCGGTCAATCGTTAAACCAAATTGAAGTAGAAGATTTGATTTCGTCGATATTGAGTGTTGATATGAGTTTGAAGCCGGATCCGACTCACATGATCGAATATATTTCCAAAGAATACTCGTGGACCAAGGCGGTTGAATCACTATATGAATATTTCCTGTATATACTGGAAGCGAGGGGTGTCGTTCTTTAAGTAGTAAAAACAATAAGTGTTGGAATTGTTGGGAAGGGGATCATTATTAATAGGCTGAAAAAAAAAATGGACATTTATAAATGTCCAAAAATAAAATACCCGACCACGATCCAGAAGTCGAAAAATCAGTTCATAGCATAATGCTTTGAAAACAGTTTTTATTGAAAAAAAATGACAGCATAATATTTTTTATGTTTTTATTAAAATGCGACTTTTGCGACTTTTCTTTATCCACGACAGTAATAAAATGGATAAGTTAAAAGTCGCGTTGACAATTATAAATGTGTGTGGTGATTCTTTAAGTATGAAAACCAATAAGTGTTGGAATTGTTTTTCTCATGTCCATTATTAATAGGCTGAAAAAAAAATTGGACATTTATAAATGTCCAAAAAATAATGACCCGGCCACGCTCCAGAAGTCGGAAAATCAGTTCACACCATAATGCTTTGAAAATGGTTTTCATATGTTTTTTTTGTTAGCATAAGAAAAATGTTGTTTTGTAAAAAAAACCATTTAGACGATTTTCTTATTATCCTTTATATAATCAAAATGGATAATGAAAAGTCGCAGAAAGTCGCATTTAAATTTGTCTGTAATAATTGTGACTACGCATGTTGTAATAAATACGATTACAATAAACATTTGGTTACTCGCAAACATCAGACGAATAATACGGACAAAGAAACATCGCAAGAAGTCGCATATAAGTTTGCATGTAGTGAATGCGGTAATAGATACAAATATCAATCTGGGTTATGTAAACACAAGAAACAATGTAAACCGGACATTGTCGCGCCACCTCCAAATGAAACCCAGAGTTTATGCGAATTAGTAAAGGAATTAGTTAAAAGTAACCAAGAACTACAGAAACAAGTGATCGAGCTATGTAAAAATGGTACTCACAACACAACTAATACAAATTCCAATAACAAGTCATTTAACTTGAATTTATTTCTTAATGAAGAATGCAAGAATGCAATAAATTTCAAAGAGTTTATAGAAAACATTGAGGTATCCAGAGAGGATCTCGTAAACACAGGTCAACTTGGATTTGTAAGCGGAATTTCCAAAATACTTATAGATCATTTAAATGAATTAGGAATACATGAGCGTCCTATTCACTGTACTGATTTGAAACGTGATACAGTATACATCAAAGATAATAATGAATGGAGTAAAGAAGCAGATGATGTGAAGATAAGGAGTGCAATACAAGAAGTATCCAGAAAGAGCGTCGGAACTCTCATTGATTGGAAGAAAAACAATCCGGATTACGCGGATATGGATTCCAGGTTTTCTCAGGATTGCCTGATTATACAACGAAACTCAGTCGCTGGGTATGAGCGCGACACTCTATTTCCGAGGGTAATTCGGGAACTGAATCGGGCAATCTTAGTTTCGAAGAGTACCCATTAAAAGCGATTATAATATAAATATATTTTATATCATATAGTACATGAACAACACTGAGAATTTATACAGAAATACTATAATATATAAGATCACATGTAAAGACCCATCTATTGCGGATGTTTATGTCGGACATACTATAAATTTTATTCAACGTAAACAAGCACATAAACGATGTTGTAATAATATAAATTCAGCTGTAAAATTGTACACGTTTATAAGAGAACATGGTGGTTGGTCAAATTGGAGTATGGATATTGTTAATTTTTTTAATTGCAACGATCAACATGAAGCGAAGCAAAAGGAACAAGAATATTTTATATCGTTGAATGCAACGTTAAATAGTGTAGAACCAATACCTACACCTAAGAAACATATTGTTAGCATAAGTACTTGCGAAACACCTGTAGATATAGTTAACGTTGAAAATACAAACAATAAAACAAATAATAAATTCAGTTGCGAGACATGTGAGTTTTCATGCTGTAATAAAAAGGATTATAAACGTCATTTATTAACTCGTAAGCATATGGCTAATAATAAAAAATATGAAAAACCTAGTAGTTATACTTGTAGTATTTGTAATAAAACCTATAAACATTCCTCCAGTTTATCAAAACACAAGAAAATATGTACTCAAACGGTTCAAGTAAATGAGACAAATGATCTTAACAAATTGGTAATAGAACTAGTTAAGAGTACCCATGAGTTACAGCATCAGATTATAGATTTATGTAGAAGTACAGTTAGTAATTGTTGATATGTAATATTATTTGCACTAATAACCGATAGATTAAGTAATAATAAAATTGAAATAAACACAATTTTATCAGTATAATGTAAAAATGAATAAAATATCTGCGACAATTGATTATAAATTCCCGGTACTGTCCGCGGATGTTATTGTAATAGATGATTCGGAAGACGACAATCCGCATATACTAAGACCCTATCGAACATACAAAGAAGGAGTCTATAAATACCTTGTATATAGTGTAACCGATCGCGGTAAAACACTGCGAGAATTTGTAGCGGAAGTAAACAAACCACCCGAGCGCAAATCATTCCGCACTTCGCTACGCAGTTCATTACGGAGACAACCACACATTCGCATAAACCCCTTTGATATTATAATGAAATTGATCGATGTATGCGAGGGTTTATTATGTAAAAACAAACTACTGTCTCAGTCACATATTAATCCAGATTTAATATGGGTGGATTACGACGTGAATAACAATATGAGCGTCCGATTACTCGACATAATGGAATGCGAAGTGGCAAACGAGAATATACGAGAGTTTATGTACTTGTCACCGGAGTTACTTGGAAAGCGAAACCATCTGTTATGTTTAGACACACATCCAGAAATACAAAAACGACATACATTGAACCGTTATGATACGAGACCGTCGACATTGAGTTCGGTATATTCATTGGGTTTAGTGTTGTATTTCATAGTAAACAACGCAGATCCGTACGAAGGTTCTCGCATAAGCGTAAACGAAAGGCCTCAGTTGACGGATACGCCGACTGTATATTCTAAGTTAATATGGATAGCTACGAACGAGAACCCAAAGGAACGTCCGACATTGAAGGAGTTTCGCGAGATTGTAATCAATATGAGGAATCCCGAATCGAGTGTCTGTTGTTGATATTTTTTATTGGAAATATGGTATAAATACAAGTTTGTCGTTATACCATAAATGAAAGCGATCAGTTTATTCTCGGGAATGGGTGGCGATTCACTCGGTATGGTGAATGCTGGATTAGAGTTGGTTGCATATTCCGAGAAAGAGAAAGTATTTCGCGAAACCCATGATCTGAATTTCAAGGATTGTAGGGTACTCGGCGCAAATGTCGGCGGCGATATAACCAAGATTCCGGATAGTGAATTTCAGGAATATACAAACAAAGTCGATATGATATTCGCTGGATTTCCGTGTTTTGTGAAGGGTACACAGGTTCTCACAGATGATGGTTATAAGAGTATTGAGGATGTGCGATTGGATATGAAACTGGTTACACACAAAGGTCAGCTTCAAACTATAGTGAATATACAACAGAAATTGTATACAGGAACTATGTATACGATATCGTACCATGGTCGCAATCCGATTGTGTGTACGGAAGAACATCCGTTTTATGTGAGAACCTATGACGGCGATTATACATTCCAAGAACCGGTATGGAAAGCTGCGAAAAACCTAACCATGAACGACTACTGTGCGATGGTTACAAATTCAAATATAGAAACTCTTGTGAATTCGTATGTAAAACCAAACGCGATATCTACTGGCAAAGGGTTTTGTTTACGAGAAAAATGTATTATAGCAACGGTGGATACAGATACAAAATTCAACGTAGAAAACGAATATACATGGGAGGCGCCGGTGTCATTCACTACGCACCTGACAGAAGACGAGGAGGTTTACAACTTCGAAGTCGCAATCGACAATAGTTACATTGTAGAGAACACGATCGTCCACAATTGTCAAGGGTTCTCTCAGGCAGGTAAAAAAGACGCCAATGATGTTCGAAACACAATGTTTAGCCAGTTCCTGAGAGCAACACGACTTATAATGCCGAAATATATAATCGGTGAGAACGTGAAGGGACTCTTGACTCGCGAGATGAACGATGGGCGGAAATACATAGATGTTATCGTAAGCGAATTCGAGAACATCGGATATAAGATCAAATACAAGCTTTTTAAGACTGATAAATATGGTATACCACAAAAACGCGAACGCTTGGTGATAATAGGTTCTCGGACCGGTAGTGAATTAGAGTTTCCGATAGAGGTCCCGGGTGTACCGAACCTAATGTCTATAGTAAAATTCGATATGACCGGTGCCATAAAGATCGAACCGGATGATTTCGACATGAGTGTAATTCCATCGGAGTGCATGTTGACCGATATGGAAAACGAAGAAGGAGAGAACAAACCACATCCTTATCTCAGATTAAAGGCAAAGACGAGGAACGAATCGTATGGCGACAAAACTTTTCATAATATGCTGTCGTTCGGTAAGCGCGATTCACCGATCCACTGTGAAATTATAGACATCAGATTGCCATCCAAGACGATAATATGCACGTACGAACACCAACCGCGTCTTTTCGTTCCGTTGCGAAACAAAAATGGGTATTATCTGCGATGTTTACTACCGGATGAACTCAAACAGATTCAAGGATTTCCAGCGGATTATAAGATGGCGGGAAACACGAAACAAAGAATCATACAGATCGGTAATTCGGTACCACCGGGACTAATAAAACTAGTTGCTGAATCACTAATGACTAGATAGGAGTCGGATTATGAATATCATTTATATTCCAGTTATCCAGTATTGTAATACCATATAAAATATTTTTAGATGTATAAATATTACAACAGGAAATATTTAGCAAAGAGTCGGATATAAATGGTGTCGATGTAGGTCTATATTTGTCGATAGATGTTCCAATGTTAGTTAAAAACAACAGCAGTTACGATAGAACAGATGAAAATACGGAGAAGTTCAAAGAAATAGATGAAGAAAAAATGTTGGGTATACATAGAAAAACCCCTATGGAAAATGGGATCAGTAGCGACGATAAGAATTCTATAAGATATCGTATTGGACGCACATGCCATGAGATAGATATATACGAGGATATTGGATATAGACTGATTTAGTTGACGAAATAAAATAAGATATTATATAAAGGAAGTATTATGTCCTCCAACCGCACCCGCTACGACCCGAATTTAGCCCTCGCGGCCCCGCTGACACCAGCTGGCATAAACCCCGATAGAAGGTTAGAATCGTTGGGGCCGTGGACACCGGACGACGAATTTTATACAGAGGGAGAACTTAATCACAGCAAGGACGGAGAGTTCGGTCATCACAGCGGTCTCCGTAGGTGGAAAATCGTTCTTCTTCCTCAAGAAGAACAAAATAGATTCTTCATAAGGACAAAGGACTTGGACGATGTCCGCCCGGAGTTGGCGCCGGAAGGGGAGCGGCGGCGGGGTGTGTATGACTGGACCCAGAAAGAGCTGGAAACAGCAAATATTACACAATATGTACGCTCCCGAAAAAATTCGAATTTCGAGTTTCACGATAAATTAGCAATGATGACAATAATTAAAGAAAACAGCAAAATAGGTGACTCGTTTACTGTGGGAGATAAAGAAATACACACGTATATAATAAAAGAGATAACGCCTAGTAGTGGGGTTAACACGGTGGATGTCGACAAATCGGGCGGCGGGAGGGAGGTAACAAAGTATTGGACATGGAGGGAGTTGTTAGATGTCGGCATTAATCAACATATACCTAAAAAGTCAGGAGGATCTATAAAACATAAGCGAAAACGGTCAATGAGAGGGCGACGCATCAGATTAAAAAAAACATTGAAACGGAAAACAAAAAAAATCTAACAGCCTACAGTGAATTTAGGGCAAAAATCCCTATGAGAAATGGGAACAGCAAGAATGATATTGATAGACGCACATACCATGAGATAGATATATATTATGGTATTGGATACAGACTGACATCTAAATACGCATAGCTCTAAATAAAATAAGATATATCAAGACACGATAAAACGCCTTAGTATTCGGGATGATAAAGATGAATGAACGCAATTGGATAGATGATAGATGCTGAATTGAGATCTATCACAACATTACTCACTGGGTTAGAAACATTCAGTGTCTACGATATTACAAGAGTATATATGGTTTACAAAAATATAGGTGATATCAGGGATCATTTTGAGCTCCCGCACATCATGCAGTTTATACGTGAGGATATGCTAACAAAAGATGGGTTCTTCATAGAGCATGCAAAACCCCCCCGTTACATCAGCTCAAGCCTCCGCTCCGGCCAGTTCCTCCAGCGGGATATATGCCAAGACTTTCGTACCGATATCGGGCATCGAGAGAGCGACAGAATGGACTAAATAAAACAGTGAAACGTAAAACAAAATAAATACTTATATTATAAAATATAGATGTGCTATATTTTATGTATGTGTTTTACACAATAAAGAGAGAACGAAGTAACACCGATATCGGTGGTTTTCAAGCGAACTGAGTCGCGCTTCCCGGATATACCAATAAAGGTTCCTTCGCATGACTTATCATCATGTATATGGAGGGTGAAAATGTATTGATGTCCTTCAATAAGATCATCCAGTGGAAAGGTCCAAGTGATTAAACTTCGTTCGATGTGAAACATACCCCCAGTATTTATGTAGGACTCGCACGACCGGTTCTGTATTGTTACCATCTTGTCGTTTATACTCACCACATCGCCAGAATATGTTTTGTTATCCGAATCGACGTATAGGTAGCGTTTTCCAACTTCCATTTTGTTTTTACTATTATATGTATTCGTGGATATAAATAATTTCAATTTTATACTAGAGTTCGGGTCATGGTTATGAAAACATACCAAGTAGACCATTATTCATTTGTCCGGCTCCGCCCTTGAATTTCTTACGAGACAAGCCTCTCAAGAAATCAAACGCAAGAGACAATATAAAGAATAGTATCATTAGCATTATCAAAACATTCACAAGCTTGGCTAACATACAATACCAAGAATTATCGTCTGATCTACATTGTACCACTGTTCCGAACAACCCAAATACGCCACTACCACCGATCCCACCAGCACCTCCACCACGCGCACGTAATCCTTCTGTGTCATACATATTATATATATATATGACATTTTTCAACGAAGTTGGTTTTACTAAATCGGATATTATCACACACCGTTATTACCTTGTACGATCACGATATCCGACAGGCCGGTCGGAGCAGACGAATCGAACGCCTTTTTCTTCGAACACCCCCTGTAGTGTGCCAGTAACGCTCTTGTATTCTTCGCTGCGTAATTACAATGTTCGCAGACATCATTCTTGGACGAAGACGAAGCATATAACTTCGAAAGATACTGTTCTAGGTTAGGAAGCTTCATCTCATCCGCCTGTGCGATCAACTTTTGATTGTAGTCCTTGATAGTCTTTATATGCGATAGCTTATTAGTTGTAAACATTTGATATTCCTTATTGATTTCATCTAACATCTCCTTGTTGATTGCCAACGATTCACCTTCACTGCTGTCCGTTTGCGCGAGTGTCAACTTAAAATGATCTATTATATCAACAGCTGCTTTGATCTTATCTGCGTCATACTCTACCTTATGTAAATACACGAGTATGTTATTATTATTCAATTCGATTTCAAAATTATCCTTGTTTGTTATGCCATAATGCTGTGCCATCATAATCGCGGAACAATTCTTCGATTCTACATCACGCAGAAATTTACGCACTTCGTCCTGTGATACATTCTTATCGTAGTTCTTGTTCTCGAATAGGATGGTTGGCTTGTCTTTACGAAACATCATGATGTCTCCAGTTTCCTTGGTTGTTCCTACCGAATCGATTTGTGCCGTTGGGTATATGGTAAGTAGGATATTATAAAGAAGGTTCTCTGAGATCCTGCCTTTCGAAGAAGAGTTCTCCATCTTCCTGAGAAGTTCTCCGACATTGGTTTGTAAAACGGACTGTGTTATATTATTGGTCTTTGAAATATCCTTCAACTCTGACAGTTTGGCATCTAATCTGCTTTCACTGGATGAAACTAGAGAATTGAATATAGTTTGAGAATTTAAGATAGTTCGAGAGAACGTATCCTCAATAGATTTCATAAACTGATCGAGTGATTCTTTCGTCAACGTACCTTTCATCAGCTTGTCTGTATCCAGATTAATTAGGGAGTGCAATGACTTTATAGAGTTATCAATATCACTCGACAATGCCTCTTTATTCTTCGGAATGATTTCGCTCAGCATGATCCGAGTTTTATCGAGAAGAGCATCATTACACTCCTTAATAACCGGTGCAACTCTATCAGCAGTATTGCTTGACAATATCAACTGTAGATCTGTCATATAATCACGTTTGAATTCTATAAACTTCATAGTAAACGCATTCGTCATATCCGACTGCGACTTCGTCATCATATTCGTAACACTCGACACTTGAGTTTGTAGAGACTTGAGACTGTCAACTAACTGTGAAGCAATACTAGTATTAAGTGATGGATTAGAACACTCCATAACCTTACCTAAAATATCTATAAACAATATATTCATCTCTTCGAAGTCCAAACTAGTATGCTCTTGGTAAAACTCATATATCTTTTTATTATCAACTGTAAGTACGTAAGACATTTAT
>Ga0214923_10006834_pt1 | contig 12644 bp, 14 predicted proteins | sample LL1510_MetaG_FD_177993 | JGI IMG/M metagenome (GOLD analysis project Ga0214923, IMG submission 177993) | Freshwater microbial communities from Lake Lanier, Atlanta, Georgia, United States - LL-1510 | ecosystem: Environmental > Aquatic > Freshwater > Lake | place: USA: Georgia | collected...
TTTGTTTTATATTTTCTTTATATAGATGTCATCATCGAATGAACAATCTGGTAGTTCCTCTCCTACCAATCAATCGTCGAATGGAACTCATTCGAACAGCCAATCGTCTGGAAACAATAACAGCAATCAATCAAGCCAATCTTCAAACAGCTCTTCTAACTCAACAGATATATCCTACAATGTATCCATATCCATTAGTGACTCCTCCTATAACAATGTATCCATATTTGACCTATCCTGTGACCATACCTTACCTACCATTATACCCATAGTCAGTGATTTATCTATGAATACCACATTCGGTGTCGGTTACGAAATTACAAATCAAGAAGGCACTGGTGCGGACGGTACTATTATTGACCGTGTTACTTTTGATACTACTCTCCCTGCTTTATATGACCCTGATATTCATGAAAATCTTTCACAATATGTTGAAACTTATGATGACGAGTTTGACCCTAGTGGACAAACTATCGCACTTGTTAATCAAATAAAATCATATGCCGCACAAATACAGTGTGAGGATTTCCATGGAAAAGGTACTATTGAGGATTATACTACTCTTTTTCAAGCTGCGGGTAGAATCGCTACTGAAACCAAACATATGGAACTTAACGTTGATATTGAAGGTTTCAATCAATTTGCTGATGCTGCTGATGAATTGAGTGAATTATTCACAGGTTTTATTACCAAATTACAAAATGTTAATATTATTAATGATATTGGATTTTTAACATCTATTTCAATAGCACTCGGTAAAATTGTTAATTTATCCAATATTTTCGGTAAATTTAAACAAACTGTTTTCGCTACTACTGTTATTCAATTACCAAAATCAGCTCATGAAACCAAAATCGTTATCGAAGATGTTATGGGAGAAATCAATTGTGCTATGAAATATATCAATTATTTCGTTTCACCTACTGACGCATCTTTAAACGGCGCAGCATTATCTCCTGAAGAGAAAAATATTATTAATAAATCCGTAGAAACTATTGATACTTGGAATAATTTATGCGAACATGGTGTTAGTATTGCTATGTCTGATAATATCGATGTAAAATATATTCAACAAGCTAGTAATGAATTAAAACAAACTACTAATACATTAAAAAACGCCACTAATACACTCAAAACTAAATTAGCCTCTTATAATATCCTTTGTTAGAAATCTTCATAAAATATTATATTCATAAAATATCATATTTTATATTTTCGTATACATTGTTTCTATCAAACTATTCATCACGTTCTCATATAATAATATTATTTCAACCTTTTGTTCTTCTGTCAAATGTTCTATATATAATTTTTGGTAATCATTTAATTTTTTATAATTTACTATGTCCTCTTTCAATAATTGATAAGCATCTAATTGAATACTTTTACGCTTATTTAATTGTTTCAACATTTTATATTTGAATTATTATAAATTATGTCTATATTATTTTTTTACAAATATTTTTTATTAGTGTTATACAGTTCTAATTTTGTAATCATAATATCTATATTTTTTATTTTATTATAATAAATTAAATAAACTACATAAACTTATTATTCTATATTTATTTAATGAATCAAATTATTTTTTTTGTTCTCTTATTTTCTTTCTCAAATGGATTATTTTTTCCTATTACAAAGAATATACGTGGATATGTATCAATGAATATGAACTATCGAAAATATCCTATTTCTAGTTATAATGAGAACTATCTCAAAAGACTCAATTCAAAAAATGCTACTGTACAAATGAATGAAATTTTAAATAACCAAAATGAAGGCTTTTATAATCCAGAAGAAGACTTAGATGAACCTGAAATGTTTGATGAATTGTTAAATAATAATAATACTACTGGAAAACGTAGATCAGGTGGAGTACGTATCATTATTAATAAAAGTGTTATCAATCAATTAAGTGCTGACTTACAAAATGCGAATAATGTTGGTGATAGTGATGAACAACAATCTGAATATTACGACATCTATGGTAATCCTATGCGTTCATATGGAAAACGTGGCGAAAGTTCGTCCAGTAGAACACGAAAATCTGAAAATTTCGAAGTTATTGAAAAATCACCTATTAGTTTTATTGATGTTGGTGGTTACGATAATATTAAAAATGAATTAAATCAGTGTATTGATATTCTTTCTAATTATACTAAATATGCTCCATACAACGTAAGAGTACCAAAAGGTCTTATTTTTGAAGGTCCTCCGGGTAATGGTAAAACATTATTAGCAAAAGCATTGGCTGGTGAAGCTAAAACCGGCTTTATTGCTGTATCCGGTTCAGAATTTCAAGAAAAATATGTTGGTGTCGGGTCTAGTCGTATTCGAGAACTTTTTAAATTAGCCAAACAAAACATCCCTTGTATTATTTTTATTGACGAAATTGATGCTCTTGGTCGTAAAAGGTCATCTGATGGTGATACTTCTGGTAACGAACGCGATAGTACTTTAAATGAACTTTTAGTCGCATTAGATGGTTTCAAAAATACATCGGGTATTTTTGTTATTGGTGCTACTAATCGTGCGGATTTATTAGATACTGCTCTTACTAGACCTGGTCGTATTGATAAACGTATTTATATCGGTAATCCAGATAAAATTACTAGAAAGGCTATTTTGACTATTCATTCATCCGGTAAACCTTATGATTCTACTATTGATATTGATAACTTAGTTGAAATCACTAATGGATTTTCTGGTGCTCAAATTGAGAACCTTTTAAATGAAGCAATGTTGAATGCTTTAAGAGAGAATCGAAATAAATTTACAACCAATGATGTCGATGTTATTGTTAATAAAATGCTTGCTGGTTGGCAACCATCTGAACATCAATTCACTACTGATATTATTGACCAAATTGCTATTCATGAATTAGGTCATGCTATCGTCGGTATGTTATCTACACATCATTCAAAAATGACTAAAGTTATTATCAATTTATCATCTCCAAATAGCCCCGCTTATACTGTATTTGAGTCTTCTAGTAGTAATATTTTAACACGAGAAGCTTTGTTTGAACATCTTATGATTTTATTAGCTGGTAGAATAGCGGAAGAAGTTTTTTATGGTGTATCTGTTACTACTGGTGCTATCAATGATTTTGAAGAAGCACTCAAATTAGCTGAAAAAATGGTTTGCTATTATGGAATGGGTAAGAAAATTATATACCCTAGTATGAGTGAAAAATATAAAGAAATCATCGATGAAGAAGTAGCCGCGCTTATTAATGATGCTTATGGTTATGCTGAATTTATTATTAGAAATTCAAAAGACCTAATTGAAGAAGGTTCTGATATTTTAAAACGTGACAAAATTCTAAGTTATGATTCTTTAGTTGAACTTATGAATTTAAAATATAAAAGTATTTTGAATCTAAAAATATAAAAATATTATTCGTATGTATGTATATATAAATGTCATCTGAACAAGATAATATTACTATCGAAATTGAAGAAACTATACCAGAACCTACCACAGAAGTTGTCACAGAAGAACCTACCACTGATATTGTCACAGAAGAACCTACCACTGAAGTTGTCACAGAAGAACCTACCATTGATGTTGTTCCTGACAATACTGAATTTAATCCATATAAAATTAAACCATTCTATTTAGAATCATCGAATGGATATGTAACTTATTTTAGGTTTGCTCCACATTTATTTATTCCTTCCAAAGAAATTCAATTTGCGGTTATTCTTATGAATAAATATTTTCATACAGTAGATTGTACTAATTATAAAATTTCTGGAGATGAATATATTAATTGGGGTGATGACGATGAATATATTATAAATCTGTTGGCCCAAAAAGCAAATTTAACACGTATATCCGACGAGGAACACGCAAAAATTCTAGGCGAACTATTTCCAAAAGGTCCATAAATATATTTGTTTATTATTATAATATTATATCTAAAAATATTATATTATACTCATGAACTTTAGTAATTCTATTAACGTTTTACCTTCTCCATTTTTACAGCAGCCAAAATATATTAATTATTTTAAATTTTCAGTTACTGAATTTATACCATTTACCAGTATCACTTTTAACTGTAACTTATTTACAGAAAATAATGATTATTTGGATACAAAAATTGTCTCTATGAATGGGAATGATTATAATAATTGGGGAAATGATGATAATTATGTTATTGAATTTTTATCTAATAAATTAGGTCTAACATATAATCCTAGACCAGTTGTCGAACCTGTCGTCGAACCTGTTGTTGAACCTGTTGTTGAACCTGTTGTCGAACCAGTTGTTGAACCTGTTGTCGAACCAGTTGTTGAACCTGTTGTCGAACCAGTTGTTGAACCTGTTGTCGAACCTGTCGAACCAGTTGTTGAACCAGTTGTTGAACCAGTTGTTGAACCAGCAAGTGAATAAAACTACAATTGCGCAAATTATAATTACAATTGTAAATTACAACACGATAAATGCTAATAAAAATATATTTAGAATTATTTATCTTAATATATTTTACTTAATACTATTTATGAATCTAAATACACAAACAATTGAGGTCGTTCCAATGCCATTCACACCTCCTATAAAGTATATATCTGGATTTAAATATTCGGTTATTGATTTCGATGCTTTTCAACAAATTACATTCAATTGCAATTTATATACATCGGATGGTCAATATATAGATACTAAGATAGTTGAATTATCCGGCTGTGATTATTATGGTTGGGGTAATGATGATACATATCTTATTGATTATCTAACTAGAAAACTTGGTTTAATACCTGTACCTATTGTCTTACCGGCATTGAATACAACATGTCCTCTTCCTGCTCATGATATTAGTAATAATGATATTATATTTTATTATTTAAAACTCGATGCTAACTATCAACCAATATTACCTAGTAATTTTTCAAGAGATGCTAGTAACGTCGTAATTGATGCTAGTGGAGTGCCTATTAAATTTCAACATCTTAAATATGATTTTGATGGACATCCTATTGTCTATAATACTCTTGAATTAGATGCCAGTTTTAACCCTATATTACCAGATGGTTATACTACAGATTCAAATCAAACAATTCGTGACCCAAATGGAGAACATATTGTCCTTGTCCATGATTATAATACACAATTTATATAAAACAATATTTATATAAAACAATATAAACATTTGGAATTTTTAATAAATAAATGAGTAAAATTACTTTTGTTTTAACTGCAATCAGAAAGGATGATATTCTCGCAAAAACATGTATCTCCTCTATTTTAAAATTGTTCAATAATAATGATATTTATTCTTTTTATATAATTACATCATTCCAAGATATGAATTATTTTTCACACTTATTTCAAGATTATAATAAATTTATAAAAATTATAAATGAAGATGATATTTATCCAAAAAAAAATAGTTATACTGGTTGGCATTTACAACAAATATTGAAATTATATATTTCAAAAATTATTTATACTGAATATTATTTAATTTTAGATTCTGATTGTTATTTGACAAAAAAAATAAATTATAGTGATTTATTTGTAAATAATAAACCTATACCGAATTTAATTCATAAACATAAAAATGATTGGTTATTAAAATCATGTCAATATTATGAGTTAGATTATGAAAAAGTTCCTGATACTATAATAAATGTTACTCCACAACTAATGAATACAAAAATTGTTGTAGAATTGTGTAATTCTAATAAAAATATTCCAGAATTAATTAATAATGGTTGTAACGAATTTTGGATATATTTTTGTTATATTTTAAAATATTATGATTTACATGAAATTTATCATATTGATTTAAATAAAACATTATCTAATAAATGTATATGGAATATCGAATGTATAGTTTCTAATTCAACATACGATAATATTGATGTTGAATCAATTAAAAAAACTATTGATGCTCAATTTAATGATAGTTTGACATTGTTTACTTTATTTCAAAGTAATATCCGCATTAATCCTTATTATTATATACCATTAATAAATCAAAATATTCAATTAAAATGTTTATCAGAAAACTAGATTCGTTACATTCGTTGTCATTGTTCGATAAATATTACATCTTTTCACATTAAAGACGCACAAAGTTGATTTGTCCATGATTATAATACACAATTTATATAGAATAATATAAATAATAAAAATAATATAAATAATGTTACGGTATAATATATATTATTTCTTAATATGTCAGCCGAATTAGACCCTTTTTATGAAAACTTAATACAAACATACAAATATGGAGGTATCGATGGAGGTCCTAGTGGATGGGCTAAATTATATTATGGTATATTTTCACAAGTCATTCGAAATAATAATTTTAAAACATGTGTTGAAGTTGGCATTGGATATGGTTTTCACGCAAGAGAAATTTTAGATAATACTTCTGTAGATAAATTATATTTAATTGACCCTATGTGTTATTATCCAAATGATGGTTTTACTGATTATGTTTTACAATGTGGAGGATTTGAAAAACTTGTTAAAAATATAAAAACACATTTGAATCCATATGAGAATAGATATACTTGGTATCGTACTCCTAGTTTAAATGTTACAAATGAACAAATACCAGATGGTTCTGTTGATGCTATTTTTATTGATGGAGACCATAGTTATGAAGCTGTAAGTAAAGATTTACCATTTTGGTGGAAAAAACTTCGTAATGGTGGGTGGTTATTAGGTGATGACTACCAAATGTGTTTTCCAGGAGTAATACAAGCTGTAAATGAATTTGCTTCTATTAATAATTTAAATTTAGAATTTTTAACAAAACCTAATATTAATTATCCTATTTATAAATTTATAAAAAATTAAGCTATCATGTTTTCTATTTTTCTTATTTACAAGTGTAAATTTGTAAATAAATTTCTAACATAATAAAAATGATTAATTGTTCTCGAATTATCCGTAAAAATATTCTCGCATGTCCAAAAAAAACTGAAATATTCAATAAAATAAATCCAATTCTTTTTGATGTATCATTACGTGATGGAATTCAAAATGCTAATATTGAGAACTTTCCAACATCAAAGAAAATGGAAATATTCAAAACTATTTACTCTGAAAATCTACCAAAACGCATTGAAATAGGTTCTCTAACATCTCATAAAATTTTACCTATAATGAATGATTCTATCGAAATGTTCAATTACGCAAAAGAATATTTAAAAATAAGAAACAGTGAATTGGAATTTACTAGAGATTTAGAAAAATATAATAATGATTTTGAAGGTATTTATTTACTCATTCCATCTCTTTCAAAACTCAATTTAGCATTAAATCATAATATACGTAATTTTTCTTTTATTACTTCTGTTTCTAATAAATTTCAAATTACAAATACTAAAAAAAATATTCGAGAAACTAAACTAGAATTCAAAAATATATTTGATTTATTAAATCGAGAACATAGTAATACTAATTTCAAAACAAAATTATATATTTCTTGTATTAATAAATGTCCTATTATCGGTAAAATAGATAATGATTTCATTTTAAAAGAGGTTCTCTATTATCATGGTAAATTTCCTTTTGATGAAATATGTCTTTCAGATACTGTTGGAGAACTTAAATTTGATGATTTTGAATATATCATTCAAAACTGTATATTTTTTGGAATACCTCCTTCCAAGATTTCGTTACATTTACATTATAAACCTTATAATTATCGAAATATTCAAAATATTCTTTTTTACTGTTTCAAAAATAAAATCAATAAATTCGATGTTTCCATGTTAGATACCGGTGGTTGTACTCTTACTATGCGCCCTGAACAACGCCCACAAAACTTATCTTATGATATGTTCTATGTATTTTTAGATAAATATATTAATGATACTTTATTGGAAAATCATGTTTGATATAATACTCGCCTAGCCTCAGCATAATTATTTATTTTATTTCTATTCATAAATAAAAACATTTCATACATAGCTAAATTTTTGAAATTTTCCAATTCCTTAATATTCCACCATAATTCATTCTTATATGGTAAAAATTCTTCTTTTGATGGTATTATGATTATTTCCATAAAAATACAAAATTCTACTTTTTTTACTACCGTTTTTGTCATTTTATTACTATTATATCATTATGTATATAAAAAATTGAATATATTAATTTATAATCGATTTTGTTAATTATATTCAAATATGCTTACTAGAAGTCAAACTAAATTGGCTACTGAACTCCCCCAAAAGGAATTATATAATGTCGATATCGATTTCGATGAAGCTAGTATCCTTTGGAATTCTAATAAAAAAAAACTAGCCAATTGTTGTTATAAATACGTTTGTGGTCTTAAAATAGGAGATAATAAATTTTGTAAAAAAAGTTCATATAAAAATAAACGTTATTGTTTTTGCCATAAACATTTAGAAAAATAATACTTTTCGTTTGAAACTATATAAAAAGTTTCTATTTATTTTTTTATATAATGGATAATATCACCATGACTGAAGAACAACAACAACAACCAACCAACCAATTTGATGGTCAAGTTCCTCCTCCTGCTGCTCCTCAACAAGAACAACGTCTTACCGAAGTACAAATCGTTGATGAAAATACTGCTCTTAATGTAATGGTTTCATTCTTAAATCTTGCCCAAAAACGTGGTACATTCAGTATTGATGAATCTGCCAAAATTTGGGAATGTATTCAAAAATTCATCCAACAACCTCCTCCACAAGCATAAAATATATATTTTACAATTATAAAAACATAAAGTTATTATTTAGATATATAATAACTTTTATTATGATTTGTACATTGACTGAATGGCAAAAAAAACAAAAAGATATTTCAGATTTTATAGTACAAGCTTCTGTTATGGATGGTACTGATTCATGGCAAATGTTTCCTATTGGAATGCAATATTCTTTTTGTAATATTTATAATGAAGGTAATAAACTTCAAATAGGAGAACATGAACTCACTGTTTATTTTGGTATAAGCGAAACTACAGATGCTAGAAGAAGACCTTTTGGGCTAAATCGCTCTTATTTTATTAATAATTTGAAAAAAAATAATATTATAAACAATACGACTGATTCAAATACTTATTTTATTAATTTGCCTAAATATAAATTTGTCATTTCTCCTGAAGGTAATGGTATCGATTGTCATAGACATTACGAAGCATTAATGGCTGGTTGTATTCCAATCATTGAAGATAATCCAATGACTAGATATAAGTATGTTGGTTGTCCTATTTTATTTACTATTGATTATAGTGAAATCAATGAAGATTATTTATTAAAAAAATATATTGAAATGATTAATAGAGAATACGATTTCTCACGTCTTTTTTTATCATATTATGATATTGATACTCAATATTATATTAAATTATGTGGTAATTTTTGGACGAATAAATTAGCGAATATAAATTGGTATAAAGATAATATTCAAAAATATATTAAAATGGATAATCTGTTATTTATTAGTGTTTTTAATTTTGGATGTATTGAAATTGCTCATAATCATTTAGAAAGTTTAAGGAAAAATAATATCGAAAATTATATAGCTTATGTTACCGACACAGAAAGTGTAGATTATTTATCTTCTCGTAATTATAATGTACAATTAGTAGATAATACTCAATATACCAAAGAAAAAAGTGATTTTGCTACTAAAAAATTCAATGAATTATCTTATTTACGTTATAAAATTATTTCCAATTTGTTAAGTGAGAACAAAACTGTTTGGTATCTTGATGTAGATACTGTTGTTTTAAAAGATTTGAATAAAGATTATAATGATAATTATAAAAATCTAGATTTTGATATTATGTTTCAAGATGATATTAATATGTTTTGTACTGGTTGTATGCTTTTTAAACCTATTCAAAAAAATAATCTTTTATGTCAATTAATTTATAATAATAGAAATGATAATGATAATGACCAAATTCTTTTACGTAATATTTTGATGGGTAATCCTAATATTTATCATATTAAAACATTCGATATTCTAAAATTTCCAAATGGTTTATTATATTTTAATGATTTACAAAATAATCCACATTGGAGAAAAGCTCAAGAATATTATAGGTCTTCCCCTAATAATACTCATTTTGTTCATGCCAATTGGATGGTAGGTGTGGATACTAAAATGAACGCTTTTAAATCCAAACAATTATGGTTTATCTAGATTTTCTAAATTACATATAATTTTATTCTATATGTAATTTGTTTTTTTATTCATATTTTGCTATATACGCATTACATTCATATAAAAATTCCTCGTCTGTTTTCGGTATAGATGTCTTGTATTTTACTTTCAATAATTCCACTACTATATACGTCAATTCATCTATTGTGGCATTCAAACGTTTCATTTCACCTGTCTTTATATTGAATAATTTGAATACTTTTTCACTTTCATCATCATCTGCCAATGGATATCCATCTTTATCAGAGCGTAATTTATATAACCACGCATATATTACTAATTGTAACATATGTTCTAATGTTATTTTATTAACACATTTCAATTCCCAACATATGTTCTCTGTTATTATGTCTGCTCTTGCTGTAAATCGAAATAATTTTTCACTTATATTATATTGTTTGAGAACTTCGTCTATTATTTTATGTTGTTCATCATTCGATGCCACTATTATATAATCCTCTATTTTGGGTGGTATATTTTGACAATCTTTACCTACCGTATTACGTAATCTTTCTTTACATTCAAATGCTATTTCATCGCTAACCCAATTATGTTCTTCTTTTTCTATTTGTTTTATTTTGAAAAACAGATTCTCTTGTAATGATGATACTATATTCGATAAATATAAATAATCTGATATACTTGTTATTGTTCTCGGTAATTCATTTATTATTCCATTTACAAAAGAATATTTTATTGAATTCAAATCACTCATTTGGATTTTTATCATTTCATTTAAAATACTATTTTCTAATTCTATACTTTGAGAACCTGTCCATATTTGTATTAACATATCGTAATACATACATGGTATTGCTATTCCTGTTATATCACTTACCTCCTCATAGAATCCTTTTCTGGTCTCTATTATAGATGGTATTTCTATTGTTGTCTCTTCTGTTGCCTCACGTTCTGTTATAAACATCTTTTCAAACATTTCATTGAACACTGATAAAATATCTTCTGGTATGAATTTGATTAATTCTGTTGGTGTTATCTTTTTTACCAAAGATGTATCTATTTCATCATCTATATATGAATTTGGATTATGTTCTCCTTTATGTATTCCTTTAAACTGTATATAATTTGTTTTCTTCATTTCTACATGACTCATTTTCAAAAAATCAAATGGACGGTCTTCTGCCCTTGAATCACTTTCTAATAAATACAACCCATTTTTTGCTCTTGTTGTACCTACAAATATAGTCGGCGGACATACTGTTCTCGGTATATTACGAGCATAGTATTTAAAATATGAATTATCAAATCCTACTACAAAAACATACTTTCGTTCTCTACCTTTTACACTATGAAATGTTGAAAACACGATTTTTCCATTACTTACTCGCTCGTCTAATTTTTCATCTTCCATCATAGGTACATAACACGGTATATCTCGTTCTACTAATAAGTTCTCTAATTTGCCTATAGCACTTCTATCTCCTTTTACCGAGGCGCCTATTATGAAAATTTCTCCTGGACTTACTCCTTGAGAAAACAACTTTAATATCTCAGCATATACTATTTTTATTAAATTATATATCGAATTTCTAATATAAAACACATTTTCACCATCTCTACATGCTGCCATTCGATTTTCTCCTAACAACGCATTATTTATAAAAGAACACATTTGGTTTGTTATTCTATAAGACATTTTCATTGTACATTTACAAAACTCGTTTGTTCTCAAATTCGGTAAATTTTCCCATATAGAATCTCCTAATTTCAAAAAACGTACATCAGAACCTTTGAATTCATATAAACCTTGCATATAATCACCTAGAATCAATAATTGGATTTTATGACCCATATCCATAATAAATTTTACTATTAATTGGAAATATAAAAATGTCATATCTTGACATTCGTCCAAAACTAACAAATCTAATTCTTCTATTCGAGAACCTGGTCTTTTTTTGTTATTGATAATTTTTCTTAGTTCTATATCTGTATGTGCTTCTCTTGAATAATATTTTACAGCCAAACTATGAAATGTATGTATTTTTATATTTTCTAATTCCATATCAATTGCTCTCTTCATTACTTCATGTCGTAACGATTTATTATATGTTATTTGTAATATTTTTTTATTCGGTAATCTTCCAGCAATAGATAATATTAGAGTTGTTTTTCCTGTTCCTGCTACAGCATCTACTACTACGTTATAACCTTGTGATACCCGATTGAATATTATTTCTTGTTCTTCACTTAAAATTACCATTTTCAATTACTGAATCGAGAACTTTCGAAAACTATAAATAAATATAATATCATAATATCTATTTATATCAATGTTTTTTATGTTTTTTATGTTTTTTATTTTTTATGTCTTTTATTTCTTGAACCTTTCTTTACTTTTTTTCTTGTATTGGTCTTTCGTTTTCTTTTTCTTGTTCCTCCTGTACTTACTGAATTATTATTTTAATTAGGATTTCTATATCTTGATAACGCTGTTATTCTCTTTA
>Ga0214923_10006835_pt1 | contig 12642 bp, 10 predicted proteins | sample LL1510_MetaG_FD_177993 | JGI IMG/M metagenome (GOLD analysis project Ga0214923, IMG submission 177993) | Freshwater microbial communities from Lake Lanier, Atlanta, Georgia, United States - LL-1510 | ecosystem: Environmental > Aquatic > Freshwater > Lake | place: USA: Georgia | collected...
TACAAATGTATTATTAGTTACAATTAAATATTCTCCATCATTTGGTCTTATAAATGAAAAAGGTTCTCGTTTTTGTATTTTTTTTAGGAAAAAAAATAAGTGATTTAGACTATTTCCTTGAATCATTACTATATTAAACTATATTTCATTTAGATCTAATTAAACACATTGGACCAAAAAATATAAGCCTTCCTATTGAGTAGGCTAATTATGTGATAGCTCAGATTACTTAATCTATTAACTGTTTTAATATATTAATAATTTTATCACAAGTATTTCCCTCCCCATATTCTAATCCTTGCTTATGATAATAATATTTACATTCAATATTTTTAATATTATTAATATCACATAAACTAATTTTACTTTCATCAATTGATTGTCTTTCGGAATTTTTCCGTAATAAAAAAATATGTTTACCTAAAAAATTAGCCTCTTCCTGTATCCCCCCTGAATCTGTAATGGCAAAGGCGCATTTTGATAATAATTTTATTAATTCAACATGTGTAACACTTTCTTGAATAATTAAATTATCAGGTATAATTTCTTTTAGTTCATTAATAATATTTTTAAAATTAGGATTCGGATGTATTAAAAAAATAAATGTAAAGTTACTATTATTCTTTATTAAATAAATTAGCTCTATAATATAATTTTTAAAACTGTGCCAATTTTCTCGCCTATGAAGAGTAATTATTACTTTATTTTCCAATACTATAGGTATTTTATAACTTTTAACAAGATCTAAAATAGAATTACCTACAACATATATTTGTCCTTTAACCTTTTCATCCTTTAGAATTTTTTTCTCAATTTCGGATGGACATAAATGTATATCTGTAATTCTTGAAATCATTTGACGATATCCTTCTTCTGGAAAAGGATTATTTAAATCATATGTTCTCATTCCTGCCTCCAAATGAATATTTTTTTTATTATTTTGAAAACTACATAATAAAGAAAAAAACACTGTGGCAGTATCACCCTGAGCTAATACATGAGACGAAGATTTTATCAATTTAGGAAGCTTAGATAAAATACTTGAACCTATATTAGAGATTCTATCTTCACAAATATTATCAATTGTTAATATTTCATCATAATATCCTTTATCTTCAATTAAATTGATATGTTGTTCAACTTTTATGACTTGAAAAGGGATAAAATTTTTACGAAATAGATCAATTAAACATTTTAATTTTAAAAATTCAGGACGTGTTCCATATATAATTGATATCATACTATATTTAATAAAACAAATGACTTTAGATTTAATAAAATATCCATCTTCAGAACACTCCTTTGGATATTTTAATACCCTCTCCCCTCTCCCGCGTTTTACTAGGTTAAAAGAGATCTTTGGGTACGGCAAATAAACAATTGTGTAATATAAAGTTCATATAAAGTGTGGAAATAGAATAAATGAAAATCTATGTTATTCATTATACACCATTAAAAGATAGGAAAAAAAATATAATTTTACAAATTGAAAATTTAAATTATACGGATTATGAATTTATTGAAAATTTTGATAGAGATGTTCTTACTTTAGATCAAATTTCTAAATTTAGAAACATTTCAAAAAGTGAAATGTCGATTTTTTTAAAACACATTGAAGCGCTAAGGCGGTTTTTAGAAACTAATCTAGAGAATTGTTGTATAACAGAGGATGATTCAATATTTGACCCTGATCTTCCAAATAAGTTGGATCAACTTCTAAAAGAATTAAACGGAAACATAAACTATATTGTTTTTTGCTCTAGTTGTTGTAATATTCATTATCAAGGTCAAATAACACCCGACAGATTACTTTATCCTTCTCCAGGAACAAGAGGAACATGTTTTTATTTAATTTCCCGTCAGGCTGCTCAGTTTATTTACAATGATTTTTTAGAAGACACACAGATTTCGGTTCCAATAGACCACTGGATGAATGTAAAAAAGAAATTTGCTCACACTTTTTATAGTGAACCAGTCCTTGTCACCCAGGGTTCAGAAACAGGTCTATTTAAATCTTCTTTGAGATAATCAATTTCCCAGTAAGAATTAAATGGACGCCAAAGATATAATTCGTCAAAAACAATCAATTGGATATTACACACAGATTCAACAAACAACTCCAGAGGAAAATCTAAAAATAAACTATTCATACGGGAATAATTTTCCTGTTAGCCCCCAAATATCTACATGGTACTATTTTTCAAACAATAACAACAGAGATATAAGTAACAATATTAATATTCCAAATGATGTAAGTGGTAATAGACGATTTAATGGACTTTTACAAGTCGGTACAAATTTTAATACACCAAATCCATACTTAGGTAATAATTAGGTCAATAAACATTGAAAAATGTATGATTGCTTTGACTGATGGCCGTCAATCCCAATAAAGCGTTGGTTCAGTAGCCTCGCCTTCTGCTTCTATCCCAAAGTCTATGAATAATTAGCAAGTGTTCCATGTCTAGATATAGACGAGATGCTTCAGATCTGACAAAAAGGAATATGACCCGTGCTTTTAATATCAATAATAATTTTCAATTTAATAATCCAAATTCAGACAGCCAAAATGACATTCTTTCAAGTTATCAAGGACGTTTGACACCTGGACAAATTTCTCAAATTAAAACATCATTTGGTTTCAAACCAAATCTACCATGTGAAACACTCTGCCCTACAATTGAACTATCATCTAATGATCCACCAATAACTTTATTTGGAAGTTATCTTTTTTCAAATGAAGTACCTTCACAGATTAATGTTCGCACAGAAGTAAATAATTCAACGGGTAATCTTGCTCCTGGGACAGGTAATTTTACTATAGAATGGTATAGTAAATTTAATCCTAGTTCTAGAAATAGTATTAACACAATTTTCTCTATTGGAGCACCTGAATCTTTTAACGGGAGAATAACGGCACTTACTCTAGAACTGAGTGGATCCTATATTGCTACTGATATATCTAATATATATAATGTAAAATTCTACTTCTATGATATAAATTTTGGCCCTCAAAGTGTTTTTTTTGGATTCTTTTCTCCCAATAATCCGTATTTTACAACATCACTTCTAAAGAATTGGAACCATATGGCAATTGTTGGAAATAACAATACTACCACCACTTTTAGTACATTTCAATTCTTTGTAAATGGTTTTCCTTTTTCTCCAATAATTATCCAAAATTTACCGAGTATCTATACAAATCCCGACTATAGTTTTAGCCAAGGTCCTCAGAATTACAACATATTAATTCCAAGTACAATTGCTTATCCATATTTAACTATTGGTAATCATAATTCAGGATTAATAGGAAGTCCACAAATTACAGTACCAACTGGGGCAGAATTTAATGGATATATAACAAATTTCCGCTGGACTACAGATATCCCGAGTTTATCTGCAGGGGCATTATATAAAAATTTCTTTATTGTACCGTCACCTCCTCTCGTTCCTTTTATGTATTCTGGTGCTAATTCATCATTGACATCACTTACAAAATTTTTAATTGATGGAAATATTTCCTATAATACGATTTATGATATTTCACCATATATACGTGAAATATTAACATCACGAGTAACTCTATCTGGAGAAACATCACCATCTGTTCTGACTAATCAATCATATGGAAGTTTTTATTTTAATAAATTTTATAGATCTAACACTTCTTATTATAATGCTATTAATGGAAACATTCCTCTAGCTCCAATGTATATTGATATTAGTAATTGTTCAGCAGTACAAATTGGTAGAAAGGCTTTTACAATTGAATGGTGGCAATGGATAGATTTATATAACACTAATACTGGAGTTTCTCAATTACCTCAGCAAATTATTGTTTTATCATATTCAAATCAATATGATTTAAACGCTAGTATAGCCCCAGCTTTTATTATAAATTTTTTAAATGATACATCTAATAATGGGGTTGCTCTGGGAATTACTATTAATCAAGGATTACCGTCAGAAAATAATGTGTATTTTGGGTGTTTTGGAAATTCAATTCAGGGTGCTCCTAAACTGTATGATATTTCTGATTTAAACAATAAATGGGTTCATATAGCTTTTCAGGGAGATGGTTTAGGAAATCTGAATATGTATTTTAATGGAGCTAGATTTGGGTCCTCACGTCTAATTAATTATAATTTTCGAAATACAGATATCAATTCTTGTTTAAGACTAGGAGATTGGGCTTATGGTTCTGCAGTTCCACCACAGCAATCTTGGGCAAGTTTTTCAGGCTATATAACAGGTTTTAAAATTAATATTAATTCTATAAATTATACGCAATCTTTTGTACCTCCTTTATTACCCCTTGCTACAGATATATCATCAGCCCTGATTCTTAATAACTATTTGCCTACTCAAACAACTCAAAATATATATAAAGATACATCAAATTATAATATCAATGTTTTTAATCCAAATACTAATGTAATACTACAGCCATTTATTCCAACAATTACCCGAGCAAGGGAACCTAATAATTTACAGTTATCATTTGTAAACAATCAAATATTTATATTTTTTACGCCTGGTAAAAATGGAGGTTCAGTTATAACAAACTACAATTACTCAACTGATGCTGGTGTAACATTTAAATCATTTAGTCCAGCACAGACTGGTACTTCAGTTTTAATAACAAAGGAATCATCCTCAAATAATGATATATCAAACAATAAAACATATAGAGTAATGCTTGGAGGTATAACAAAATTTGGAAATGGTTTATATAATGAACCTATTGATATTAGTGCTATAAAAGCAAGATTTGCTACTTTTTTTACTTCAGGAACTTATACATGGACGGCTCCCTCAGATGTCAGTAATGTTAGATACTTAGTAGTTGGTGCTGGTGGGGGTTCTGCTACTGGAGATAATTATCGTGCGGGTGGTGGTGGAGGAGGAGGACAGGTTAAAGAAGGATTGATGGTAGTTGTGCCGAATACGACCTACAATATTACTGTTGGAGCTGGTGGAGTTGGTTCCATTCCAGGTTTTGGTAATAATGGTTCTGCAGGTGGAAATTCAGTATTTAGGACAATAATAGCACTCGGTGGTAGAGGTGGGTTTGGTCCTCCAAATTTTAACAGTAAATATATAAATGGTGGTGGTGGATCTGCTGCTACTGCCACCGAACCATCAGAGGGTGGTAGTAGCGGTATTCCTTTGGGTACTGGAACAGGTGGAGCTGGTGGCGGAGGAGGAAGTTTAACTAGTGGTCAGGATACATTTGGTTTTATCGGTGGATGGTGGGGTGATGGAGTAACTAGTAATCTAACGGGACAATCTTTGGAGTATGGTCGTGGTGGCTATGGAGCTGATTATGGAAATGAAAATGGTCCTCTGGATGAAAACTATTTAGGATATGGAGCGGGTGGAGGGGCGTCTCTATTACCATACCGCGGAGGTCGTGGTGGTGATGGATGTGTTATTTTGCGATTTTAGCCATAATGTAGGGAGGTGGCAGTGGCAGTGGCAGTGGCACGCTTAAAAAAATTGAATATAAAATAAGTCAACATAGTATTTTATATCCTATCACTAAAATGGATCCATCCACAGTATTTCCATTTCCCCTTGATTCATTCCAAATCGAGGCATGTAATGCTATAAATCGCGGTGACAATGTTCTTGTATGTGCTAAAACAGGATCTGGAAAAACTCTAGTAGCGGAATTCCAGATTCATATATCTCTTTCACAAAAAAAACGCATTTTCTATACAACTCCAATTAAATCACTAAGTAATCAGAAATATCATGATCTTAAAAATCAGTTTCCAGGGGTCCGTGTCGGTATTCTAACAGGAGATATTAAATTCTGTCCAGATGCTGATATTGTTGTAATGACCACCGAAATTCTTAGAAATCTTCTCTATAAACAAGGAACCGCGACTGAACATATTGGTCTTTCGTCAAATCTTTCAATTGATCGTCTTGGATCAGTTATATTTGATGAATGTCATTATATGAATGATCCAGATAGGGGACATGTATGGGAGGAGAGTTTTATTCTAATGCCTCCAGAAGTTCAAATGATTCTTCTGAGTGCTACTCTCAGTGGCCCAGAAAATCTAGCAGAATGGCTGACGGAAATTAAAAGCCCCCATCGCCGTTGTCATTTGATTCAAACAACATATCGTGTTGTTCCTCTTCAACATGCTCTGCTATTTCCTGATAACTCCCTACAAATCCTGTAGTTCCAAAGGGGACTTTAATTCTGGTGTTTATACTGCCTGGTTAAAATCTCAGAAAGATGCTATTATTCAGAAAAATCTAGCTAAAACCATTGAACAGGGAGAAAATGCCAAATCAGCTCATTCAGAACGTGGGACATCTTTTACATACCGAATGAATAATGCTCTTAGTGTTCTAAAAGAGCGAAATTTACTTCCTGCTCTATTCTTTGTCCTGAATCGTCGTGGGTGTGAAAATTATGCTTCATCAGTGACCAATAATTTTATTGATTCCTCAGATGCTGCTTCGGTTAAACATATTGTAAAATTTCACCTAAGTCGCCATATGGCTATTCTAGAAAAATTACCCCAATGGCATGGACTTTATGATTTACTTCTGCGAGGAATAGCATTCCACCACAGTGGATTAATTCCTGTGCTTAAAGAGATTGTCGAGCTACTTTTCAGTCGTGGTTATATTAAAGTTCTATTTTGTACAGAAACATTCGCAGTAGGACTAAATATGCCGACGAAGACAACAATCTTTGCGGGATATCAGAAATACGATGATTCTACTGAACGCATGCGTATGCTACGATCTGATGAATATTTACAAATGGCAGGACGTGCAGGAAGAAGGGGTAAGGATAAAGAGGGATGGGCTATTTACTTACCTGAAAGAGATCCTGTTGAATTGATTGATTTAAAGAAAATGATGACTGGTGGTTGTCAAGCTGTACAAAGTCGTGTTGAACTTTCATGTAATCTTATTCTAAAAACAATGCTAACATCCCCAACTAGGGCAGTGGAAATTCTTAATAATTCCTATTGGTCTTGTCTTCGTGCTAGTCAGAAACAACAGAATATTGTAAAAATACAAGAATTGACTAATAAAATAGAATCATTAGGAATTAATTCAGAAATTGAGACACAGTTAAAGGAGCGGGCGGATTTGGAAGAAAAATTTCGTATGGCTACTCCTCAGACACAAGATAAAAAGAGGGCACAGGTAGCACTTGAACAATGGAAAAATCGCCGACCTGGTAAAAATTGGGATATTGCCTGGAAAAATTGGACTGTGGTTAATAAAATTCAGGAGGAAATTGTTGAAATTGAGAAAGAGAATATTGATCTGACAAGTTTTTCAGAATTGCTACAGAATCGTATCCATTTCCTGAAAGCTCAAGGATATGTAGAGATTGATGAACATTTGAATGAACCCTGTTTAACGGCCCTTGGGTTAGCAGCATCCGAAGTAAATGAGGCGGGTTATATGATTCTTCCAAAATTCTATTATGGACTAAATGATGCTGAGCGTCATCTGCTAATCCAAAATCCAAATATGTTAATTGTATTGTTGTCAGCTTTCTTAGAATCATATTGGAAACCAGATGGCACAATTCCTGATCCTAAAGTGGTGGTTCGTCAGGCGGATATTCCTGATAAAATTAAGGAATGGTTTGACCAGATGAGCAATCTGGCAGAGGCTGTTAGGGATTTTGAGGGGGTTGGTCTGAAGTCATTGTTGCTTTCAGGTGATTGGATGGAGCTATTGTGGCGGTGGCTAGAAGGTGGAGAAGATCCGTCGGTACTTTGTGAAATCTTTGAGCTATTTGAGGGAAATTTTGTGCGAGGTGTCATGAAATTGAGCAATATTTTGGAGGAATGGGTAGCTTTGGCTTCAATGGCTGGACATGTAGATATGGTTGAAGCGTGTTCTGGACTTCGCCCATCGTTATCACGGGATTTTGTTCTTAATGATAGTTTGTATTTGCGACTAGATTAATAATTTCAATGTTATAGTAGAATGGATATTTTTACAATCTTATTCTGGATTAGTTCAATACTTTTTTTCACATTATCGTTTTATTTATTATGTTGTACAAAGAAAACTCCCATTTTTTATCTACAGATAGTATCCGGATTTGGAATGTTCGCAACTAGTAAGATAGGACGTAAGTTCTTAGGACTTGAGTAATTATGAATATTTGTTGTTCTTAATATTTTTTTATGTACCTATATAAATATATATAAATGATTTTGATTATAAGAGGTCACGTACGTAATTCATTTGATTCAGATAAATTATATAACTTATTAAAAGATATATACAATAAAAATAATGATTTAGAAATATATATTTTTACATGGTCTGTTTTTAGCACATCATTAAGTTGGCGTGGTGTTGAAGCTAATTCTAATCAAGTAACACCTGATACAATATATGCATATTTTAAAGATTTAAAATCAATCATAAAATATATAGAAATAGTTGATGAAACAGCAGTTAAATTAACTGGAAATATCACTGGAACAGTATCAAAATCTCCCATGCCATTAAAAGGTTGGAAATTTATGTTATATAGTATGTTTTATTTTATGGATGTTTTAATGAAACAAAATATAGATAAGGAAACTAATATTGTTATCACACGATTTGATTTATTGGTTGTACCATACAACGCTATATCTCATAAATACCTAGTAGATTTTATTGAAAACAATAAAAATACCACATCACCAATTGTATTCACAAATCAAAAATATGAACTTCATTATGGATGTGATAATATTATGATTGGTTCTTTTAAAATATTATATAAATTATTATATAATTTACATTTTCACCTTGATGATGTATTATCTAGACATCCTCCATGTAAACATCAAGAGTATTATTTTATTTATGAATATCTTTATTTAATGAAGAATCAAATAAACTAAATACAAACCTTCGTTTCCAAACAGCCTCAGTCATATGAATACCTACTTTCAGGGCTACTTTACTACCAACACTAGTACGTTTTTTATCTCCTAATTGCCTGATAGTATAAACCATACCAATTTCCTCAACAAGAAATTTTCCCTTCCAAAATAAACCGTTCTCGCACTCTCGCCACTCCAAACATATTCCATGAAAATCACGCACGCCTTTTTCCATCATTGCGATTAGACCAAGTTGTTTTGAGAATTTTTTTTGAGATTTTGATCGGTCATTTAGCTTATTCACCAAACTATCTACAAATTCATCTGGGAGTTTCATTATGTTACCTAAAGATTGAATATTTAGAATTGAATGTAATTGAATCTGAATCCATAAATCACAGAAACGACGAATTGGAGATGAAGCATGACAATAATTTTTAAGTCCAAGCGTTGAATGTTTTGAATCTCTACCTAATACATACTGGGCCGATTCAGGAAATGTAAAAGTGGGTATCCGTTCCTGCCAATCTTTTAATCTTTCACTCTGCAGTGCCCCCTGCGCTCTATAAGGAATATTCTCAACAACAGCAGTTGTTGCCAGGAAATTTCCAACATACCAGTTGTAGTAAAGCATAGTAGTTTCAACAAAAGCATGAATACCATCAATTCCTGTTTCTTTTCCATTATATTTTGTAGCACAACGGCCAAGTGTTTTTTCTAGAATTTCATAAACAATTTTGTAATTTCTACAATTTTGCTGAGTATCTTCTAGAAATGTTTCATACGTGTAGGTTTTTACAACTGATTTAAGTATTTTAGATAAATACAGTGATTGTTTCAATATTTTACTGCCTTCACCAACCTCACAGCCTATTTCAATATCAAGACTAATTCCATACTTATCTCTTCCATTATCATGAAGTGATAAATATTCATCAGACAATTTTTTAGGTAGCATTGAAACTAAAACTCCGCCATTTTCATTATAAAATGTTGAACCAATATTCTGAGCAGTTTCAAGAATTTGTGATTTCTGATTTTTAATATATTCTGCTACATCTGAAATGGTGATAATACACCTAACAATATTACGTTCATTATCATAATAAATCGTTAAAATATCATCTACATCCTGACAACCAGGAGGATCAATATGAAATGTATTCATTTTTTCATAATCACTATTGCCAATTACATATCTATTTTGATTATTATTATTTACACTATTGACCTCAGATACATTTTTTTCAGAATTCCGCCAGGGACACCAATGTTCGATAAGAGCTCGTCGCTCTGCCTCCCAATTTCCTAGGTATCCGAAATATTCTACAATTTCTCCTTCAGGAAATGTTGAAAGACTAGGATTCCATAATGAACCCTTGAGATTAATAGAACATAACATATTCTTTGTTAGAACTTTTTGTGAAGATCCAACAATGAATGGAGGATAGGCAGGATTCATTGGACGCCATAAATATTTACTATAACCACGACTAGTGATACCATATCGCGTTTTGGATGTTAATTCAAGAATTCCAATAAGTTTGTTATGGTTTGCTGAATGAATAACTTTATAGCATTTGGATTCAGAATCAAACTTTATTTCATCACCTGGAAGACAGCCAGATAATACTTTAATACCTTCTGGGATTTGTAGAAGTTGACCGTTTGATTGAGCAAGATGAAAATTAATATAATCTTTTGTTTGAAGAATACCATAAGATACTTCTGAATCCATTTTAGATCCAGTGTGATATTTAGATGTGATAAAATTTTACATGTATTTTTTATGTATAGTATTTAGGTTATATATTTCAATTTTTACAATGTCAGGAAATACATTCAAATGTGGTATACATCGTTTTGATGGTCATGGAAACAATTCATATCGTCCTAAGGATTCAACGTGTGCACAAACTTCGGTTAATCTAGCATTACTAAAAGCCGAAAGAGAACGTCAGGATACCCTATGGAGCAACGTTGTAGGAGCAGAAAATAAACAACAAATTCAGAGCCAAACACATGAACTGCCTGAAAGAACACTTCCAAGTCTTCCAAATCAAGTTTCAACGTATCAGGCTCTTCCGCCATGGCTTGTTCAAAAAAGACCTAAATAATTTTCTGCTTTAATAAAAACTGCTTCCCCCTCAAAACTAGGAACATTTACCTGATATCTAGAAATCTCTTTAAATTTATTTTGAGTTCCATTAATTTCAATTCCCCGCCAAAACTCTCCACTATTTAGTATCATATCTGTTTCCTGATACACATCTTCTCCTGACATTCCACAATAAACGACCATAGTCCCTCCCAAATTAAGCAATCCTCTCAGCTGAACAAGAAGATTCTCCCATCTTTCTAATCCTTCAAATGATGTTTCAGGATCAAATAAATCAACAAAAATTAAATCAAATCTGGCTTTGTTATTTTTGGTCCATAACCAAGCATCATCTATATCAACTCGTAATCTTGGATCAGTCCATGTAGATTCACCTGCCCAAAGATTGGCGTATTTAGGACTTTTAAATACATCAATAACTTCTTTATCCCAATCAACCATAGTAACATTTCTAACAGTCTTGTGAGCAAGTATTTCACGTGCTAGACAACCCTCTCCGCCACCAATTATTAACACATCCTTCGTATTTTCTGTATATGCAGAAGCAATATCAGAAAAAAATTTATGATACAATTTTTCATCTAAGGTTGCTGATTGTATTTGACCATTCATATAACAAATAGTCCCAAACTTAGAATCCTCAACAAATTCTACTTTTGTATTTCTTATAGTTGTAAATGTTTCCAAAATTTTGGAGGACATTCTAAACTAGTTATGAGTATGGTTTTAGACCAACTAATTTACCTTCTTTATAATAGCATAACAATGGCACTTGTTTTAACTGACATTGAAAATATACGTCATAAACCAAAAGATGTTAAACTTGGAAATTATAGGACAACATTTCAGGAGATTATTTTACCGGCAGGAACTTTACTTTTTAAAGGAGTGCGTCAAGATCTTTCAGGTTTTTTTCTGGTTTCTGATTTAATTGGTAATTTTATACCTGGTAAAGGATTTTGCCTGACACCTGTTACAAATATTTTTACATTTCCATTTCCCTACCCATGTTTTGGATTAATGGATTGGAAGACAGATGAACCTGCTTGGATGCGACTTGATACAATAATGGTCTATGTGTTAAAATCAACCACAAAATTTATCAGTATGATTTCACCATCAATAGCTGTACGCGGAACACCCTTATCATCAGTAGAATCTAGTGATATTATTCGGAGATGTGATAAATTTCCAGAATATTTGAGACAATGCGTGCGTCCGCCTATGACTGAAGAACAATTACTTTCAGAAGCTTCCTATGATAATTGTATAAATCCTCTAACGGGCACTGAGTATACAGGGCATATTTCAATTGGTAATCAGGATAGTTTGGATGCAGATAAAAAAATGGGTGGAAGAAAAATACGTTTATCTCCACCAGAAACACCAATGGGAAAATATTTATTAACATTGGATCCCCTGAAACAGAATTTTTTATTGAAAAATCTTTTTGTGGATTTTAATGGTAGTCGTGGGTTTCCTGAAATAGTTGTTAGAGCACGTCAGGATCTTAGTGAAACTCTTATTAGACCAGCATCAGGATTAATAGATGGAATTAATTATGTTATGAATGAATTAGAATCAGGAGATTTATCAATTCTACCATATGGATATATAACTGAAAATGGATTTATAGGGGCTGAG
>Ga0214923_10006836_pt1 | contig 12642 bp, 28 predicted proteins | sample LL1510_MetaG_FD_177993 | JGI IMG/M metagenome (GOLD analysis project Ga0214923, IMG submission 177993) | Freshwater microbial communities from Lake Lanier, Atlanta, Georgia, United States - LL-1510 | ecosystem: Environmental > Aquatic > Freshwater > Lake | place: USA: Georgia | collected...
GAATTGTTCTGTGTCATTGTAATGACATCAATCATCACGCTTGTTGTGGAACATGGAGTGACTGGACAACCGGAAACCCGGGTATTCTGCGGTCAAATCCTTTTGGGAATATTGTTTTTTGCGGTAGCAATTTCAATCTTTTCCGCATTTTCACTGTAAGGAAAACACACATGATTGTCAAGCGCACAAACAAGGAACGCGCAATGGAAACCGTTGCATTGTTCGTTGAGGAAATCCAGAGAAATCGTGAATTCGATCAGGTTCTTCTTTATGCCGCAGAAAAATTTGTCGAGAAGAACAATGCTGCACTTAATAGCACGGATGACAGCGAACGACGGGCAATGGAACTCATTTCGTTGTTTCTGAAGGAAATTCAGGTGCCCAGGGAATTTGACCGGAAACTTCTCTTGTCCGCCAAGGAATTTCTCAAGGATAACAATATTGGATTCTATGAAGAACAGGAAGAAGAAGAAGATGATGAGGAATTTGAAGAAGGATTCGATGAAGAATGGAATCACATTGATGGATATTCTTCGCGATACATTATCATGAACAGCTCACCAGACATTGAATGGACAGCAGCAGATTTTGATTGATAAGAAAACCCATGATGTACAAGAATGACCATCCAGTTTCAGTTCGTCAATTTTCCATCAAGGATACCAACCCGGAAACACGCAAGTTGTATGATTGGTTTACCAATCCGAAGAATTGCGTACCATTGATACGAAAGGAAATCAGGGAATTATTTGAACATTCAATGCACGAAGCAGCCAAGCATAAAGGCAATCAGGAAGAGTATGCAATATTCTACTTGACGCAAAAGATTTCCATCTATGCACAAAAGAATCTTGCATTGCGCATGCACGAGGAAATTGAGGAAGCAAAGCAATCAGGCGTTTCACATGATGAAATGGAATATGATTACATTGTTGCCGACTTGTTCGAACGGGCATTGCGCAATGTAAGTTATGCAACCCTCGGTCAGGCTGTCTACAATTATTATTCTCATGAAAAGAACTAGAATGACATTGTTAAAAACCGTCAAGACTATCACAAACATTCCATTTGCAATCAGGAATACATGGACGACAATCCGTGACCTGAGCGTCAATCAGTCTCGTGCAAACCAGCATGTTGTAAAATCAATGCAGCAGATTCTTGATGCTGTTGCAACATTCACCAGAAATCAGAATGATTTCAATGCACTGATGACCAAGAAACTCAATTACATTGAAGCAACAAGCATCAGTCTCAGCAAATGGCATGACTGGCAGGAAAGTTTCAATGCGTCACTTCTTGAGCGAATCATCAGCGAGAAAAGGCTGGTTGCAATATTGCGGGACAATTTTGACAGCATTGACTTGAATATCAGTGAGCATGATATTCAGTGCAACGGTGAAGAGGTTGTCACTGCACTTTCTACGAACATTGACGAGTTGACCATCCAAGTCAATGACCTTTTAATTGCCATCAATGAGATAAAGATGTTTGTTAAACATACAAAAAAGGAGACAGTCAGTGTTGTTCAAAATGACTAATTTGAAATGGGAAGACAAAACGCATAGGATAAAACTTGACACATTGTACATCGATGTCAATACGCACATTGACAAGGCGAATGCGGCAAAAAATTATGATGCATGTGAATCAACGGCAGTGGAATATATTGCACGATATTTGCCCGAAGTTGAACAATACGCAAGTGACAGGGAATGGTTTGAGCAACAGTTGCCGTTGCAATCATTGCCGGAACTGATTGGCGAAGCACGAGGTGTTCTTACTCATTGCATTGAACAAATGCAGGAACTGCTTCTTTCATTGCCTGAATCAACTGACCGGCAACAGCAGCGGCTTGTGAACATGACAAACTGGCAAATCGAACGCGCTGCAAAAACCGTGCAAAAGATGCATTTCCCGAATTACCGCGAACTGTAACAAGCACCGGAGGGCAAAAAGCAGTTTTTGCCCTCCAAAAAACTGCGTCATGAAAGAAATGGAAATGCGCGATGTCTAAAAAGATTTTTGCCACAGACATATTGCTGAACGTCGATGTGGAAATGATTCTTGATCGTATTACTGAATATGATCATAAATATGTTACTGAAGCTAATGCTGAAATGTTATTGTCTCTAATGGAACAAGACATAAGTGATTGGTTTTATGAAAACATTGGATCGGTTCTTGACGAAGCAATAGGCAAATATATTCACGAAGTCATGAATCCCGAAAAGGAATATGAACATGATGTTTGACGTAACTGACATCGAATGGGATGTGGAAGATGCCGAGGTTGATCTCCCCGATGCAATGCTTGTTGTACTTGAAACCGAACGCGATATTGAAATGGGGAAATCACTCACCAATGACAACATGCATGACGATATTGTCGAGGAAATAATCAACTCGCTTACTGACGAATTTGGTTGGTGCATTTTGAATTGCACGATCAAGCGAGTGCCAGACATTGAACAATAAGGAATCGATAATGAACGAACATGATCTGGATCGTCATGATCCAGCAGTGGTATCACTGTGTGAAGCCTATCTTCAGGAAGATGCTGACGCAATGATGCTGCTCAACAGGATTTTGAATCTCGTCGCCAATTTCGCGCTCATTGACGAATTGTCTGCAGACAATGACGAGTTCGATTATGCAGCGGAAATCGAGGAACTTGTCTGGGCAGCCAAGAATCTGAACAATGAACTTGAGCGAAACGACTTGTTATCGATGAGTGATTATGCAACACAACTGCAGGAAAAAGAGGAGGAACAATACCGAAGAAAAGCCGAGGAAAACGAACGAGTTTTCCCGCGTAATTATCCTGAAGATGCAGGGCTGTACAATATTCAGGAATTTGAACGATAACATTCAACACAATCAGGAAAAAAACAATGGGACTTGATCAGTACGCATATGCGTCCAAGGCTGCACCTTCTGACGTCATGTATGAAAACTGCGAGAAGATCTATTATTGGCGCAAGAATCCGAATCTTCACGGATGGCTTGAGAATCTTTGGCGACAGCGGACACAAGATGCTGACTCGATGTTCAACAATATCTACATGGAATTGACTGGCGAAGACATCGATAATCTGGAAAACGCAGTTTGCGATGATACGCTTCCAGAGACAACAGGATTTTTCTTTGGAAAGTCGGATGAATTTCACAAGCAGGAAAATCTGGAATTCATTGACATAGCGCGTGAAGTCCTGCAAGAAGGATTGCGCGTCTATTATTACAGTTCCTGGTAACATTCACTGGACATCTGTCACAGGCGTTTCCCCCGCCACGCATGTCTTAGCCTTGAGCATGCAGTGACAGGTCAGCATCGCGACCACAAGCAAAAGCCTTCCTGTCATGATGACGATGGCAGGAACTGCCAAGTTTGTCACATCCCTGCACCTGTAGTGATTGATGTGCACGATGCGATTTTCCCGCCGCCTTCCGGACAATCCCCCTTGTCCGGAAGGCTCTTCATGAAAAATGAGTCATGAATATCGATAATGGCCGTTGGACAAAAACTACCGACAGGATTGCAAATACTGCAACATGGGAAAGAACCTGGACTATTGACAAGAAGTTGTTTGCCAATGTAATCGTGACGACATTTTATGAATTGCGGCGCGTAAATTCATATGTCGATTCAGAAATGGCTGTTCCAGATACGGAAACAACCATTACCATGCATGCCAATGCTGTTCCTGAAATAATCAGGCAAATGGATTTTCACGAAACAGAGGCAATGCAGAAAATCGCTTGTCATATTGATGAACTTATCAAGGAATATGCTGATGGACAACTCCATGAACGAGCAACTGAAAGCATTTGAAAAAGCAGTTTATGCGTTTCCCCAACAATACATGGAACACATTGCATCGTATGATAATTGCAAGGAGTTTATCTATTCCACTTGGATACGTGTGTATCATGAATCACTGGAAGTCCCAAATGAAAATGCAATTGCGTATATCGAACATGAAACACAAAAATATATTACAAACTTGCTTTGGAAAGAAATTGATCCAAGAACAAGTGATGTAACGTTGGCAAAATTTTTGCATCATGTTGACTTTGAAAAAATAATGTACGCGCACTTGTCAAGGGCTTCTGGATATTTGGCAAACGCATATCCTATCAAGGAAAAAGAATATGATGATGAAGAATTGAATGAATATTACATTGATCTTTTAAAGGATGAATAACAAATACTAGCGATGAACATGATTCGTGGGCCTCCGGCTAACATGCACAATAACAATATCAAAAATCACGAAAGAATGGATTTGTCTTTTATTGTATATTTGTTAGCCATTTTGATCATTTCTGCTATTTCTAATTGCCATAAAGACGTGTAATGATGATAATAACAAGAAATTATCCGTTAATACCAAATACAACCATTTCATTATTTAGCAAACCAGCTAAAATGAAAGTATTTGATGCGTCTTTGAAAAAACGGCAAGTGTATTCATTCGGCCTGACTGCTGGATATTCATGCATTGGTGCGACATACTTGCCAAATCACAAATGCAGAAAATGTTATGCAAAGAAAGGTGCGTATTCATGGAAACCCACTAAGACAGCACAATCGCAACGCACGTACTGGACATTCATGGCACACAAGATCAACGCTCCTGAAAAACGTCAGGAGTGGCTTGATGTCATGCTTCACGGCATTCAATGGGCTACAAGAAATGTGCAATTCTTTCGCATTCATGACAGCGGGGATTTCTTCAATCCGTTGTATGTCGATTCATGGATTCGGATTGCGCAGGAATTTCCTCATGTGCGTTTCTGGAGCCCAACATCCAGTTATCCGGAAGGAGCCCACGAAAACATCCAACATGATCTTGAGCAAATGCTTCCAATGTTGCAAGAGTTGAATGCATTGCCAAATGTAACAGTACGTCCATCTTGCAGGGAAATTGGTCTTGATTTTCTTGTTCCAGTCAGCGGATTGTCAGCCCCAACTGGCGTATTGGATCACAAGAAGATTGCAGAAATAACAAATGAGACAATCATTTGTCCTGCATCTCTTGTGAAAAAAGGGTTTTGTGGCAAATGCACATCTTGCTGGACTGAACCGGAACAATCAAAATATTATGTTTTGCACTGAGGAAATATCATGCCAAAGTTTGAATTTGCTGAAGTTGTCGCTACCCGTTCAATCAACGAGGCTGAACTTGCCCAGTATCGTTTGTTCCTTTCAAAATATCCTGATGGAAGCTGCATCAATCTTCCCCTTGCGGAAGGTGAGACAAGCCGTGTAGTCATGCGGTATCTCAATGCAAGCGCAAACATCCTTGGCAAGAAAATCCATCGCATTTCTTCTAATGAGACAGTCCTTACGTTCCGTCTTGTCAAGGAACGCGGCAAGACCCGTACAAGCAAGTAACAACAAGTAATTTGCAAACGTCCTGACGTGTATCATGCACGTCAGGACAGAGCATTGACATGAAAGTACTTATTGCTTGCGAAGAATCAGGTACGGTAACAAAATATTTTCGATTGAAAGGACATGACGCGTATTCGTGTGACTTGCTTCCGACAAGTGGCGAATATCCTGAATATCATTATCAGCAGGATGTCGTGCCATTGCTGAAAGAACCCTGGGACTTGGTCATTGCTCATCCTCCGTGTGACCATCTTGCCGTGTCGGGAAGCAGGTGGTTCAAAGAAAAGCAGCTGGATGGCAGGCAACAACAAGCCATTGATTTCTTTCTTCAATGCTGGAATGCCAATGCTGACAAGATTGCCATAGAAAATCCTGTTGGCATCATGAGTTCACAATTGCGCAAACCCGATTGCATTGTGCATCCATATCATTTTGGAGATCCGGCAAGCAAGAAAACATGTCTGTGGTTAAAGAATCTTCCGCCACTTGTCCCAACAAACAATGTTGAACAAGACGTTCAATACACGACAATTTCTACTGGAAAGAAGTTTTCAACATGGGAATATGAAATATCAAAGAACAGGCATACCAGAAAAATGATGCGTTCAAAAACATTTGACGGCATTGCAAAGGCAATGGCAGAGCAATGGGGATAACATGAAATTGACAGTTGCTGATATCAGGCGTCCATCCAAATGCATTGAAGATCATGAACTCATCTGGGTTACTGAAGACATTGCAATCTGTTCGCACGGTCACGAGAATATTGTCTGGGCCTTGGCTGAATATGGCAGGCTTCGTGTTGAAGTCAATGGCATTGCAAAGAAACTTGCTGATCATATCAAGTTGCACATGCTCAGTGCTCCCGCTCCGCAAATCATCACGAAGACCGAAACAGTCATCAAGTATTATCCCCGGATATATTCCAAGGAAGAATACATGACATGGAGGCAAAAGGAAAACCTGAGCATTTCCGATGCTGCAAGAATGCTCAATGTCAGCAGGGGATTACTGTCAGACATTGAAACAGGTCGGCGAAATTATGTTCGTTCACTTGTTGCAACTGCATTTACCATGCACATGGCTGAGAGACTCAAGCATGGCAACTGATTGCTACTGTTCGCTTGTGATACGGCATCCGGAAAAGGAAAAATTGAAGGAAGTTTATCTGGCATTCAAAAACGGAAATCTTCTTCAGTATTTTTCTCCGATGGAAGAACAACCTGCATATGCCACAACATGGGATGCCTGGGATACCAATGGTGACATCTATGACATGGAACAATCAGATCATGTTACATTGAATGACATACAAAAGGACAATGATGCATATGAATTGCATTTGTGGTTTTGCACAGCATGGGGGCCACCGACAAATGCGCTGAACACTGCAGTAGACAAGGGATTCACTATTGATTTGACCTGGCATCTAGAAACCAATGAATTGTTCGGGACACAAAAAAACAAGATTTGTGTCGAAAAACAAGGCAATCTTGTTGAAGACAATGGAGACATTGATGTTGACTGACAAAGAAAAGCTTGAGCGCATCAAAAAGTATGTGGCAATTGCAAAAGTTGACTTGTTTTCTCATCGTTCAACATTGCAGGAAGCGTTTGAATACGCCTATCAGATAGCCCGTGCAACAGACAATCCTTCATCAGTGATGGCTGCAGTGCATGTTGTTGCAAATAGCATGGCAATAAAAATTGCCAATATTGCTGCACATCCCGAAAATCCGGACAAGATACAAGGAGAATGATTGCATGAAATTTGTTGTTCAAGGTTGGGAAGCATATGTAAGCAATAAAAAGGATTCCGCATTGCCTGAGAACGCGCACGGAAAGACAAGACAAGTGAATATCATGAACGAAGCGTTGGGACAACTCAATGCAATGACTGCATTGTTCAGGTTGCATGTACGGGAACGCGACATGGATCCTGAGGAGATTGCAACGCTGATACATGCAGAGGAATTCTCGCAGGAGATGCAGCAATCAAACAAAAAAAACATGACACTATACAACGATGGAGAATATGCACGGGCAGTACACTGGCTGAACGAGGATCTTGAGGAACTGTGCAAGAAACACAAGCTTGTACAGACTCCCGAAGAACTGGCCAGCATCATGGAAACCTGCGACAGCAAGGGACTTTTTGACGACGCTGTCGACACTCTGTACGATGAAATCGAGCGGATTGCAGTATCAATTGCCAAGGACAAGAAAGATGCCTAACTGGTGTGAAAACGTGCTCACGATGACTTGTTCAAACAAGCAAACACTTGAAACATTGCAAGATGCATTCATGAATCGCAAATTCCTGAATTACCTGATTCCAATGCCTGAAGGATTGCAGGATAGTGGAAGCTTCTTGTATGGCACTCCAGACAATGAACATCGTGTAAAAACTGAAAAGGAAAACATCGAGAAATACGGATTCCGAGATTGGTATCACTGGGCAAACCAGAATTGGGGAACGAAATGGGATGTTGGCGCATCCACAGACAACAAGGATGATTATCCAATTGTTGCAAACGATGACGGAACATTTTCATTGTCGCTGGATTTCGATAGTGCATGGGCGCCGCCCAGTGGGGCTCTCATGCAATTGACTGATCATGACGTGACATTCAAGAACCTTTATTACGAAGGAGGGGTTGGCTTTTGCGGATACATGACCAATGAAAACGGATACATTCACGACCTGTCGTTCATGTTGGACGGAGAACATAAAGGCATTCCTGAAATGATCCTTGAAACATTCAACATTGTATAGGAAAACATGTTATGACGATTGATATCGGGAAATTCAAGCTTGAATTCTTTGACATGCCTGACAATCATGTGCAGGAACTGATGCTTGCATTGCATTTGCACCATCAATTGCCAGTGGTAACAACGTTCCTGACATGGGATGATCTCATGTCATCGGCATCAATTCCAGATGAATACCGGAATCATGCATTCACTGATGAAGACAAGCGTGAGATATGCTGGAAAACTGAAGAGACAACAGAAACATACATCATTCCGCAAATAGTCAAGGAGTTCATCAATGAAATAGAGACATTTTTCCTGCGACGCCAAACTGAAGACCGGCATTTTGGAGAAAAGGCAAACAATGATTGACAGTGACAGCATTGCTGCGGAAATGCATCAATTGGCAAAGGAAAACAAAGTGGTCACACTTGTGTGGACACCAAAGGATGTGCAGGAACTGCTTGCAACATCATTGGCAAACGATTTTGCAGTGACCATTGAACAAGCACAGGATATCCTGCTCGAAGCCGAACAGGACATTCAGGAAGTTCTGTGGTCTAGCGCAAGACGATATTTTGAATTGGCCAGAAAAGAAATCATCACGACAAAGGGATCGAACAATGACTGAAGAACAGGCACAGGCAGCAAAGGAAATTCGTGAAATTGCCGAAAAGAACAATTTGGTGGTTTCAGCAATCTGGTGTGCAAATGATGTTCTGGAATACTACAACAATGAACTTGACGGGAACAAGGATGAACTGACTTACGACGAAGCAGAAGACATATTGCTTGGCTGGCAGAAGCAACTGGAAGACAACGCTGTCGAAAACGGTTATCGTGTCATCGAAATTGCGCTTCAATCAGAAGACCTGGAAGACGACGATTAATCAAAATCCTGGTTGAAACAACAAAGGCCGTTGCTGCAGTGTCGCAGCAACGGCCAATACATCCATGGGAATACGACAATGAAAAAAACACTGGCATTGCTAATGGCATGGATATTGCTGTCAACACCTGTGGCGCATGCAAATTCCATCACGGGAATTGTAACTCGCGTAATTGACGGAGATACCGTAGATGTGTGGATAGATGATAGGATGGAACGCATTCGTGTCATTGGGCTTGACACGCCTGAAACAGTTGATCCACGCACAGGCATTCATTGTTTTGGAAAAGAAGCATTTGTACGAGCAAAGGAACTCATGCCTGCAGGATCGGAAGTGACTCTTGAACTTGATCCAACGCAGGATGCTGTTGATAAATATGATCGTGTTCTTGCGCACATTTTTGTGCATCTTGATGAAGAATCCGATGTTTCTTTTGCCTTGGAAATGATTGCCGAAGGTTTTGGAAAACATTACGTGTACAAAATTCCATCAATGTATGCAGATGATTATGAGTATGCAGAGAATTTTGCAACAACAAACTTGCTTGGATTGTGGTCACCAAATACATGCAATGGAAAATCAGAATTTCCTGCAACACCAACACCTGTTGCAATTCCAATCATTGTTCCAACTGCGGTTCCAACTGCGGTTCCAACTGCGGTTCCAACATTGATTCCTGTTGCAGTCTCGACACCAGTTGCATCTGCATCACAAATGTCATCATTTAATCCGTATGCATACATTGGACAGGGAAACAGATACAATTGCTCTGACTTTGCAAGCCAAGCTAATGCACAAGCAGTTCTAAGAGCAGATCCTACTGATCCGAACAAATTGGATACGGATCGTGATGGCATTGCTTGCGAAAAAAATCGCTCTCCAAAGGACATGACACGAGTAAACAGATAATCAAGACAATCGCTGAAAATCACTGCTGCAACATTGGCCGCCTTTAATCACACCAGAAAGAAAAACAATGGGATACATAGAAAAAGTCCTCGGCTATTCACCAGTGGAAAGCACAGACAAACCATACAACGGTTGGTCAACATACGAGACATGGTTGTTCAACGTGCATGACGATGGAAACATGTTTGATGACTACACAAAGCAAGCATGGAAGGAAATACAAAAAAACGCAGCAGATTACGAAACAGAAGAAAAAGCAGCAAAAGAACTGTTAGATCGCGTTGCAGACTTCGCCAAGGAAGAGATTAGCGAACTCTTTGAACTGGAAAAGGAACGCAACGCACTGAAAAAGGATTTTCTTGTCAATGTCATAGACCGCGTAAATTGGCATGAGATTGCATTGCACTACATTGACGATCTAGCAGAACGTGAGTTTCCACTCTGGAAAAGAGTGGAAATCACGCATGCAGTGCACACAGCCATACCCGGAACAATCCCAATGGAAAGCATGTGGTTTGAATCCGAAGACGAAGCACAGAAATACTACGATCTCATCAAGAAGATAGCCATTGAAGATCAACATAAAGTATCTGATACGCCAAATGATCCAAATATTATTCACGACTCAATCGTTACTGAAATCCATTCAAAACGCTATGAAGTGACGTGGGGCGACAAAGGCGCAGGATATGCAGTATGGATCGAAGAGGTAGAACCCGGATCCTACCTTGACGAAACATACTAAGAAAATGAGTTGGCAGATCTCAACAAAACTGCCACATCATAACGGAGAATGTCCATGAATCCCACTACAACAAAAGTGTCTACAAAAAAAGTCTGGGTAACCGCCTATGAAGTAAGTCTGGAATATGGAGGGCCAGAAGAAGGCGGGTGGTATTACACGTCGTACTACCCAGCAGAAACACTCTATGTTGAGAAAGGAAACATAGAACAAGCAATCACTGCACTCAAGGAACGGCATCACGATGATCTTCCCGGTGGAAGCATCTACTCAGTACGCGGAGGACATCAGATAGAAATACATATTGAAACAAAGCGCCAACAACGCAAGACAACATCACGTCCAAGGTATGAATAACATGATTCAGGTATTTTACAAAACCAAGAAAGAACTCAAGGAACAGGTTGGCAAATCATTGTTCTACAAGGAAACATCATTATTTGGAGAAGAATACAAATCAAACGGAACATTTACAGTAGCCGATGGTAGCCCACAACGCAAATGGTTTGCAACAGTCACGATGAAGGATAACGTCATTGCAAAAGTCTCATGAAGAAAAACTGGCAGAAGTACGCAGGCTTGCACACATTGTTCGCAATGAACTATTTTCAGAACGTGACACACTCATTGAAATGGATGATTACGTAACAAAAATTGCAAGTGCAGTTCCAGCAAAAGGTGGAGGAAGAATGGCTGTATTCCTTGCATATCACATGGGGCTCAACACCATGAGCAAGAAAATCCTGGAACTTGCTGCAGATGAAAACGCCAAACCACTGGAGTTCATTGTAGACAAGATTCCTACGGTGTTTGAAACAGAACAAGCCAAGGATTGATGCTACACAAGGGTTGTCGGTGAACCCTCACAAAAACCGTCACACACTTACGCGGAGACTACAATGTACCAGCAATACATCCCGGACAGCAACTTGAAGACACTGCAACAGGCAGTGCAAGTACTCAAGCAACTGTATGAACGTCAGATCATCGGAATCTCCAACGAACGCAACTACAAGTTGCTCGAAACGGAAAAAGAAAACGCAACATGGGTAGAGCGCGACGAGCGCAACCAGCGCATGCGAGAGGCACTTTTGTCAACCGAGCCAAGGTTGGCAGAATTGCACAAGATGGCCGATCTCATAAGCACGTTTGAAACGTTGGTATCAGCAAGCGTCAAGTACTACAATACCGACGCTGGAGAAACGTGTCCAGTGTGCACCAAGGTGTTCGAAAAGAAAGAAGAAACCACAGAACAGTTCTAAATTGCACGGAGTTGGCAGATCTCCTCAAAACTGCTTTTAGAAAAAGAAATGCATAATGTCTAAAAAAATTTTTGCTGACGACATATTGTTGACTGTTGATGTTGAAATGATTCTTGATCGTATTACTGAATATGATCATAAATATGTTACTGAAACTAATGCTGAAATGTTATTGTCTCTCATAGAACAAGACATACGTGATTGGTTTTACGAAAACATTGGAACGGCTCTTGACGAAGCAATAGCCAAACATATTCATGAAGTGATGAACCCCAAAAATGAAGACTGAAAAAGACAACAAGGACACAACGCATATTGACCTGATTCATCGTGATGTGCTTAAAAAAGCAAAAAAAGCCCTTGATGAATACAAGAAAAAGTTTCCGCCCAAGAAAGAAGATTGATCATGAACAACAGAAAACTTACCATTGCCAAGAAACTTTGTGAACAATACCAAAATAACAATCATCTTGCAATCAAGATCATTGAAGAATCATTGATCATTGCCGCAAACCTCGCATACCTGACTGTTTGTGAAGAAGAAGATATTGATATATACAACAAGGGACGCGGACTTAAACATCGTTTCTATGACCCGGAAATTGTGCTCAATGATTTGCGTTTGCGCAGCAAGAACCTTGTAAAACTTCATGAGCAAAACGGCACACATACCGTATCATCAT